>Ga0255055_10000689_pt1 | contig 25570 bp, 17 predicted proteins | sample JV7_2_27_MG_FD_188633 | JGI IMG/M metagenome (GOLD analysis project Ga0255055, IMG submission 188633) | Seawater microbial communities from Jervis Inlet, British Columbia, Canada - JV7_2_27 | ecosystem: Environmental > Aquatic > Marine > Inlet | place: Canada: British Columbia | collected...
TTACAAATTTCTGTAGAAGAGCCTTATGAAATTCCTTTCGCGGTACAAAAATGTATTAAAGCAGCTTTATCTGGAAGACCTAGTCCTGTTTTTCTAGAACTTAGGGAAACTGCGTTAGTTCGGGATGTAACTGAAGAAGATATAAAAAAAATAATCCCTCCAGAAAAATACCGTCCTTTTTACAGACCTAGTGGAAATCCTGAAATGATAAGAGTAGCTGTTGATATTTTAAAGAAAGCTGTAAGACCTATTATTATCTCAGGAGGTGGAACTATTGCATCTAATGCTTCAATTGAGTTAAAAAAATTATCAAGAACTTATCAAATCCCCTCACTTACAACAGTAAAAGGATTAGGAGCAATTTCGATTGATGAGAAGACATATGCAGGTTCTTATCCATTGTCTAGCACTTTTCGCAAAGCCGCTTCTGAAGCTGATGTTGTTTTATCGCTTGGATGTCGGTGGGATTATACAACCTTTTACGGTACTGATCCTATTTGGAATCAAGATCAAAAAATCATACAAGTGGATATTGATCCAAAAGAAATTGGAAAAAATCGACCTGTAGAGGTTGCGGTTGTTGGAGATGTTAAAACTGTGATTAATCAATTATTAATATCAATGGAAAATGATCTTCCGAAAAACCTGATTAGTATCTGGTCTCAATGGAATGAATATCTTCAAGAGGCTAGTGAAATCGATAAGAACATTATGAATAAGATCTTGAAATCTGATAAAATTCCTATGAAACCAGAGCGAATGATAGTTGAAATCCTGGATTTTCTTCCTCAAGATACTCTAATAACAATAGATGGAGGAGATATAGCATTATTTACTTATGGATTAATATCGAATTTCCATCGAAATCCACGTAGCACTTTTTGTTCTATAGGAATGGGACATCTTGGTGTAGGATCAAGTTTTGCAATTGCCGCAAAATTAGCAAAACCTGATAAACCAGTTGTGTGTATTAACGGAGATGGATCATTCCTGTTTAATGTTCAGGAACTTGAAACTGCTGTTAGGTTAAAAGTTCCTATAATAATCTGCGTAGGAAATAATTGTGCATGGGGAATGCTAAAAACAAACCAGAAAAATACAATGAAGAGACGATATTGTGATGTTGACCTTCCCAATATTGATTATTCTCAAATTGCGAAAAGTTTTGGATGTTATGGAGAAAATATAGAGAAACCTGAGGATATTAAACCTGCTTTACAACGAGCTTTCGATTCTGGCCTCCCAAGTGTTCTTAATATAGCGATCGCTTTTGAATCACCGCCAGCTGGGAAGTTTTTAGGAACCTACAAATCGAAAAAGGGATTATTCGGAGCAGGTTACTAGTTTTAATATATCTTATATTTTTCTAATATAATGGAAGTGAAATAAATTTTGGATGATAATAAATTTTTAAATGGAAAAGTAACCCTAATTACGGGGGCAGGTAGTGGGTTTGGGAGAGAAATGGCTATTGTATTTGCTGAAAAGGGGTCCTCTCTTGTCTTGAATGATATAAATATGGCTGGTCTTGAAAAAACACGTGATTTAGTTTTGAAAGACTTTCCTTCTACACCAATCCTCCTCGCCCAAGCTGACATTTCGAAGCTCGAAGAAGTTGAAAGAATGAAAAAACAAGTGTTTGAAAGATTTGATAATGTGTTTGTGCTGATAAATAATGCAGGGATTGATGGAGGGGCCTACAAATCACTTTCTGCTTCAGAAGAAACCTACGATAAAGTTATGGGAGTCAATGCTAAAGGAACATGGAATGTAACTAAAACATTCTTCAGAAAAATGAAAAGTCAACGCCATTTTCAACCAATTCGTGCTAAAATCATTAATATTGCCAGTTGTGCCGGAACTGCTAATGGAATCAATCCAATGTTAGGTATATATAGCGCTAGTAAAGCCACAATTATAGCCTTTACAAAACTCTGGGCCCTTGAACTTGGTCCTGTCGATATTACCGTTAATGCGATATCTCCTGGTGTTTTTCTTACACCTATATACGATAATGATCCTGCTAAAATACGACAATTCTTAGAAACGAGAGGAGTTAAACTTCCTTTGGATAGAATTGGAGAATCCAAATGGGTAGCAGATATAGCACTATTTCTAGCGTCTCCAGCTGCCGATTACATCTTAGGACAGAATTTTATCGTAGATGGAGGCTTAACTCTGTCAGTAAACAAACTGTAAATCATTAAAGCTTCCATGCATACTCTTTTCCTATACTGATTATGTGACTTAATATAATAGAAAAGAAAGAAAAATAAATGGTGGGTTATTAAGAGTACTTAAGCAAATTACTCTTATCAACAGCACCAAATTAAGGTACGTTTCCAGCTCGACCAGGCATTTTATCCACCTATGTGTGAGTTTAAATATTTTTAATCTATTCTTAGAATTTTGAATAAGAATCTGAACAACTTTTTACTCTTACACATCTTAATTTCAAAAAGGTTATTTAAACTTCAATAAAAATTAAGAATTGAATTATATTTTTAAAATAAGGTTAATTTTTCTTATAGATTTAAAATTCAGTTATTTATCTCTTTAAGAGATTCTGGAATTTCTTTAAATCCTTTACTTTAATTCAGACTCCAACTTTTCTTCAATTTTCGAAGTAAATAAATTAATATTATTTCAGTAAAAATTGTGTTGTTTTAATATTTCTTTTTTGAATTGTTTTCGTAATTGATTAGATTTTTAAAATAATGTTTATGTTGAAAACAAACATGCCACACTCCCCAAATACTGTTCCGTAAGTTTCTCTTAATGGGAAACCTTCATTCTTTTTTTTTATATTAAGTCTAATGGCAAAGTTTGTTCAGTCAATAATCTACTAATTTCATTAATAAACTGTAAAACATTAAAGCTTCTAAGCATAAAGCTTTCCTATACTGACTACATGACTTAATATAAATGGTTTATTTAACTAAATTACACATCCTTCAATATTAGAAAGCCTGATCAAAGACCAGACATTGCCAGAAATCTCGTTTTCTTCCAACATTTCCACTTCTAAGCCATATTTTGCACACATTTTCGAGAGAAAATTAACTGAAAAATGGAGCCACCTAAACGATTTCCCCTTTTTACCGTTCCATAACGGTGTAAGCAGTACAACCCAAGTATCTACAGTTCGAGTTCTAACAATTTCACATAGAATTTGCCCATCTTCCTTAAGCAATCTTACTAGTGCCTTAATTAATCTTCTAGTTTTAGAAACCGTACCTCCTAAGCCAATATTGTTTTCAAATAAAGTAATCGTATCGTACTTTTTACGGGGTATGTACTTAAAAATATCACCCGCAAAGCAGTTATCTATACCGTTTTCTTTGGCAACTTTTATCGCGTCCTCCGAAATGTCAATACCATCTACTTCTCCCTGTTCCATTAAAGCCGGAATATGATAACCTGTGGCACAGCCAACATCTAATATACTTCCACGAGAAAGGCTTATAGCTTTTTTCTCTAAATTTGATAAATCCTCATAGCTCCGGAAGTATCGTGATATTTCGACGGGGAATTTCTTTTTCTTGTTTTCGATAAAATATAAAGTGGAAGATTTATCGCCTTTCTCCCAATAATCATATAAAACTCTACCAAATAAATCCATTTTTTTACTCATTTTTCTTACACGCTTTTTTTAGGGATTCTTATCTTATATAAATTTGATGAATTAGTAAATAAAAAGAAAGGAAAATAGGTGATGTTCTTATGAAAGTCATAAATTTAGTACTTTTATAAAAAACATCAAATTAGGGTATTGTTTCTGCAGCATGAAACATCTTTTCTCACTCGTTTCGTTAATTCAAATATATTTTACTACTTTTGTTCTTTTATGGCTTTTGATTCATATCACTTTTTGAACTAAAATATAAAAACTAATATAATTCCAACTAAATTTCAAATGTAACTCTGATAAAGAAATTTTATACCAAATCTGATGGTAAAATTGGATTAACGAGAAGATATCGAAAATTTTTAACTGAAGGAAATTCACCATACTTGTTTATAATGAGATTACTTCCAAGGTTGTACGAGAAAGCAGTAAGAGAATGAGCTGGGTTATACATTAATTTCAATTGATTCTTTATACTTTCTTCATTAAAAATTTCAAAATTATGCGCATAACGAATTAGTTCTTCAACGTCCCAGTTATCAATAAGCGCGTGATAAGCAAGATTATACCAAAAAAGAGTTACCTTCCCTTTTATTTTATTCTGTGCAATCAATTCTTCAAGCGATTCTTCTTTTAATGAGAAAGGACATAATTCCTGCAAGCTGATTTCAGCAGATTTTTGATAAGAGAAAAGTACATTCATGGCTAGATCAGCTATCCCTTCGCAAATTACTAATTTAGGCGAATGTAGCAATAATATAGAATGTTCAAAATGATTTTTTTCAACGTATAATTTTCTTTCATTAAGAACAAATTCTGTGTGGTGCCCCGGATACCCTTCATGACTAGCAGCAGAGAGAAATGAAGTCCAATACATAGCATACTTCGGGTTGACTTCTATTCGGGAATGGTAATTACCTAAGTACCAATTATAGAAAGACCATTTTATTTCATTATTTGTTTTTTCTACCAAATCTATAGAAATACTTTCTTCTTCAGGCAGGAGATTAGTGAATAATTTATTAGTCTGTTTTCTTACTATACTAAGCGCTTTTTTAAACAATGTTAAAACTTTAGCTTCGGGAACTCTTCGCATCACTCTTAAATTAGCCATACGGTCTTCTAAGCTTCCAGGGCCTGTATATGCATCATCGATCTCATCTTTTAAATTATCAATCTCAAATTCATTAGATGGTTGTAGTTCGATATCATAAAGTTTCATATATTGATCTTTAATAGAAATTTCAGTACCATTTAAAATTTCAATTGAGGTTTTCATCGCTGTCAATAACTTTTCTAAATACCGTTCGCGTTCTTTGTCGTAACCTTGTACTCCTATTTGTTGAATTAAAGAGACTGAATTTTTTAACAATTTGTTTGGTGATGTTGGAGATTCATTGTCAACAATTTGACGAATCTTTTGAGGGCCAAAATAAAAGTCGACATATCCCTTAATATGCTTGTCAATCTGGAGTGCTAAGTGTAAAAAATCTTCTCCAAACTTGGATATTTTTACCATATTTAACAAATCTCAATAATTCCGTCTTTAAAAAAATGATCAAAATATCAAAGGTCCTTATAATTATTAAAGTTATTAACTAAAAATAGAAACTTCTTTTTAAAAAGAAAAAGCGTAAAAATAGAAAGTTACTTGCCCCGGCCCTTATTTGCGCCTAAACTGGGTCTTGTCTTCTCAGAACCCCATCCTTTCTTATGTAAACCTCTGGCTTTATGGCCTGCAGAAGTTAAACCGCGAGTAACTCTTCGAGTGTGTTGAGGTTCGCAAATCCAATTAATCTTAGGATCAGATTTAATAACTGGATGACTTGGGTCCACCATTATAACTTCGTAATACCAACTCCTTCCATCGGCGTAGACTTTATAGCTATTCAATACTTCTAAATTCGGATATTTTCGTTGTACGCGTTCTTCAGCGACCCATTGTAAATTTTTACCGGTCGTATACTTAGAGACACCCATAGCTCGGGGTTTTCTTCCTCTCTTCGGCCTTACTTTGTGCATACCGCCTTTTCGGATTCTGGCTCGAACGATGACATAACCTTGTTTGGCTTTGTAACCAAGGGTTCGTGCTCTATGTAATTTAGTTGGTCTTTCGACGCGTTCGATCGATCTTCCTTTTCGATACTCAATTCCTCTTTCCCAGTGAGTTGTTTTGTAACCAGTCTCGTGTTTTTCGAATGTGTCCTTCACATGACTATATCCAGACTTCATGATTTAGGCAATCTCTAATTTTGTAATAAATATTGAAATCAAGTAAAATTAATTAATTTTATTATTTTATCGTCTTTTTGGATTGTGAATAATTTTATAATTTTGCTCTGATTTTTATAAGTAACACACCCTCAAATATTTTACAGCTGGAAAACATGGAAAGGGAAGAAAAAAAGGAAAGAGAATTGAAGAAGAATTTAGATGTTACCGATGAGGACGGTTTGAAAATCGCTTACGATGCGGAGGAACTAGAGCGCCAATTTCCTCAATTAATGCGTGAATTATCTGAAAAGAAGAAATCTCTAAAGATCGAGGCCGTTGATTATGAAATTGAACAAGCCAAAGAAGAACTTAAAGTGACGCCAGATAACAATTATTATGAAGACTTACTTAATCCAAGTACAATTGATTTTATAAGGCGGTGTACAAAAAAGGAAGATGCTTTAGCCATTTTAGATTATCTTCTAAAAAGAAATGAGTTGAGCCTCCAAGATTATAGCGCGCTGAAAGATAAGATCCAAGAAGAAGATGGGTTAGAGAAGTTAATAAGTGAATGTGGCGGTTTAAAAACGCCAGGGTATTACGAAAGGAAGTTTCAAAGGAAAATAAATATAACGAATAATGATCAAAGTGAAAATGAGAATTTAGATTGATGATGAACTTATGACAATTGAAAGAGCTATTGCTCATAGCAATGACGTTGTCGCCCCAAACTGAAATTTAAATTTGATTTAGGAATTGGATTGGATTTTTTCCTTAAAACTTAAACCTTTGTTAGTTAAGAAATAGCCATTAGTATTTTTTACAATGAGTTTTAACTCCAAAAGCACTGGGACTCGTCCTCTAATACATGCCATAGGAAGTCCTGAGAGTATTTTCATGGTTTCAAAATCTTTCGCTCCTTTATCAATAGCAAAAAAAATATCCACGCCCATGTTTCCAAGTAAACACTTTAAATCTTCAAGCGATTCATCTTCCTGGCTCAAATCTTCTTAATCGCCTTTTGGTTTATATTTTTTTGCGATAACCGGTTTTGATTCTTTCGGTAAGGATTTTCTTAGATATTCGGGAAATGCAGTAGTTATTTGAATATTAGTTTTTAAAAAGATATACCGCTCGTTTTTGTATTTTAATTCTTCGATAACATCATGCTTTTTTAGGAAAGAAAGCGAAGAATTTAAATGATCTAAAGCTCGCTTAGAGATTAATTTAGGTAATTTGTCTTTGGAAATCAGTCCACTTCTTAATTCTGAAAGTAAGTTGTATTTTTTGGGGTCAGACACAATTTGAAATAAGGCGTATGTATCTTCTTCTAACTCTTCTTTACTTTTATTCTCGTAAATACTAAAATATTCTTGAACTTTGGGAAGGAAAAGCTCTATTAATTCGAGTTCTATTAAGTCGGGATTTTCGTCAATGTATTCAATTACGCTGTCGGGGGGGATTCTTTCAGCATTTACTTCTTTTAATAGGAGCACATATTTCTCTACAATTCCGATTTGATTAACAAAAATAAATTGCTTAGACTCTAGCGTGTCAATTAGCTCTCTAAAATTTAGCTTTGGAAAAGTATCGTTATACCATTCTCTTAAACCATCTAAAGCAATTGGACCTTTTGACAATTTCTTTAGGGTTAAAAATACGTATTTTTTATTTAATAAGGTAGCAATTTTCTCTTCTTCACTTTTTTCTCTTGTATCTTCAAGTGCCGCCCAGTATAATTCTTTTACCCACAATTTTATTAGCGAGTTGTTTTTATAGATAAGATCCTTATCGGGGTCCTCAAAATTATTAATATCATTGATGTAAAATGCCGTATAAATCTCTTCATTTGATAATAACTTTTCTAAAAATTCTGTACATAATACATTTACATTTTGTTCAATTTCGGAATTAATTTGTTGGTCAAAAATTATGGAAACCATTAACATCTCCTTATTTCCACGAGCCCAATCTGAGTGAATCTCAAAATAATAGTTATTTGAATTGTTTTTTTCAAATGAATGGGTAAAGAAGCCTTCACTAACGGTTTGATCCATTATGTTTGCTATTCTGGCAGAAAGTTGTTCATCTAACATACTTTCCGGATAGGAATAGAATACTAACGGACCAATTTTTCTATGGAAATACGATAATGCTACAATTGGTTTCAATTAATTAATCTCCATTTAATTTTCGATAGTAGTTCTCTTTAAAATTTTAATAGTTTTACCTAGAATAAATTAATATTAAAGGTTATATATTCATAAAAATAAATAAATTTATTTTAATTAAATGAAATTAGAAGGTTTTCCCTAAATTAACTATGTGCCCTATAAAACTTGTAGGTTTCGACCTTGATGATTGTCTCCACAATTCAACTGGACTTTCTGAAAGAGCAAGAATTAAGGGTATAGATGCCATGATTAGTTTAGGGTTAAAAATTGAAAGACAAAAAGCCTTAATATTAATACAAGAAATTGTTACTGATTATGGATCTAATTCTTCACATCACTATGATTATTTTATTAGGCGCTTAAACCAATATGAAAATTTTTCTATTTCCTTTAACGAACAAGTTAGATATGTTGCTGCTGCTGTAATGGCTTACCACGCTCAAAAAATAAAACACATAAAACCGTACGACGATGTTAAAAAATGTTTAGAAAAACTTAAAGAAAGTTCAATTAAAACAGCAATAATAACAGATGGAATCCCAATAAAGCAATATGAAAAGATTTTACGTCTAGGTATCGACGATTTAATTGACTTAGTTGTTATCTCTGATGAAATCGGGATTAGAAAACCAAATCCAAAGTTGTTTTCGTATTGTTTAAACAAATTTAAAGTTAAGGGTCATGAAACCATTTATGTTGGGGATAACATATATAAAGACATAATCCCTGCTAAATTAAATGAAATTCATAGTGTATACATACATCGCGGCGGAAAATACGATATTAGTATAACTGGTGACGTTATTATAAAAGAAAATGAACCTGATTACGAAATTTCTAGATTGGATGAGTTATTTGACATAATTGATGAGATCAACAAAAAGTTTTATATCGGTAAGGTTTAATGATTCGAATTGCGTGTGTTCAGCCAGAAGTTTTCCAAGAAAGTAATAAATGCTATTCAGAGATTGAGGGTATAATAAAGGATTTCTTTTTGAAATATAACTCCTGTGATATTTTTTGTTTACCAGAGAGATGGGTACCATTAACAAATGAGAAAAAGGTAAATATCCAAAAAGAAAGAGGGAAGAATTATCAATTTATCAAGAATTTAGCGAAAGAGTATAATGTAGGTATAATCTCAGGAGCTATTTGGGAAAAAAGGCAAGGTTCTAATAAACCACGAATTACAAGTTATTTCTTTGATAACTATGGTGAAGAGCTAGGTAGGCAAGATAAAATTCATTTATATTCTTATGAGCGAAAAAATTTCGAATCTGGGGAAGAATTACTTCTATTTTCCTTTAAAAAAATAAATTTCGCGATTTTAATTTGTTTTGATATGGCTTTTAATGAAACTCCTAGATTAGCAGCAGAAAATGGGGCCGATATATTATTCTCTCCTACACAAATTAGAGAAGAAGGCATGGAAAATTGGGAAATTTATTTAAAAGCAAGAGCACTTGAAAATAGAATTCCTGTTGCAGCTTGCAACACCTATGGAAGGCTATTAAAGAGAAAATTTACCGGACACAGCAAAATTATATCGTTTGAAAAAGATTTTATTTCTCCTTCTAAATTAAAGATTGTTGAAGGTCCAATTGAATCAAGCGGATATGTATTTGATAATCTTGATTTAGAGTTCCCAAAAAAGTTAAGAAAGTTGCGATTCAAGGAAATTATAGAAAAAAGTGAAATAAGTGTAAGAAAAATTAATTTCTAGGAGAATAACTGTCATTAATATAAATTTTGGTTCTAAACATATAATATCTCTCTTATTCGGTTATACACACTGGTTTTATAAAAAAGTTTAGATCCAATGATCCCTCCCCCTCTCGGGGGGTTTAAATAGGAATAATTAAAATAATAGTAAAAAAATAAAACTAAAAGTAACTATGATATCAGCAGCAAAGACTAATAGTAGTTTTGTTGGACCTCGAGCATTGTTTGATCAATTTTATATCCCGCCCCAAATATTATATCGAAAAAACGAAGAGAAATCGCTATTTTCAATTCTCAAAGATTCATTTTCTGATAATTTTAGCTTAAACATATTATATCAAGGCATTCAGGGAATTGGAAAGAAAGTAATAATAAATAAAGTTATTAGAGATTTATCCCTCTTAAATCCCGAACTATCAAACATCCGTAAGGCTTATATAGATTGTAGAGATAAAAATTTAGAGGAAATAATTATTACTTTACTAACTGAAATTGGATTTCATCAGAATATTAACTTTAACTTTAAGAGCCTTATAAATTCAAATACTTCTGATTTATGGAATATCTTTAAATTGACATGCAAAAAATCTGATAACGACCTCTTATTCGTTTTTAATAACATTGAGCATCTGAAACCAGAATTTTTTAAGAAATTTCTTCAATATGGCAAAGAATCCAATATTAGCTTAGTTTCTACTGGAAATCAAGTTTTAAAATCCTCCACTTTAGATATCTTAAATGAATTTGACATAAGAAAGAAATTAAATTACTTCTCATACAAAGAATTACATGATATTATAAAACAAAGAATTTCCTTAACTTTCAAACACGAAGTAGATAAAGAATTGATAGAATTTATAACAGATTTAATTTTCGAGCATCATGTTCCTGTACCCGGAAAGGGAATTGAAATTCTTAGAGATCTTTATCCATTTTTAAGTAAACAAGTAGAATTGAGCCATCTTGAGACATTTGAAATACTTCAAAACCAGTTTGAATCCCTTCAAATTACAGATGAATTTAGTATGCTTTCATATGTTTCTGAAGCAGAACTATTAACTATAATTTTTTTGGATAATTTGTCAAATTATTTTTTAAAAAACTCAAATTTTTACATAACAATAGAGGAATTAAGAGAATTATATTATATCTCTTGTGAATCCATTGATTTTGAAAAAAATATAGAAGAATTTAAACATTTAATTACAACATTGAGAAATATTGGAATCTTGAACGCTTCAAAAAAAAATCTATTTAATGACTTCAGATTTTTTAACGACAACATATTAGATTACAATTATTACTTTATGGTGATTAATCCTCAAAACCTAAAGCACATCGTGGATGCGATTTTTAATAACCATGAAAATTTTTAAAAATTCATGGATAACGCTCTTCGGACTTAGAATTTTCAAGAATATATGAAAAACTTAATACTTAAACCTTATTTTTTTTAATGCCGAGTAAGTATATAAATAGATGAAATTACTCTTTAATTTTATAATTGGATGAAGAAATGGCGATATAAAATTTGACACATATCAAAAAAATCTCGATGACTGGATTTAAATCATTCGGTGATCGTACGGTAACTATAAGGCTCTCTTCAGGGTTCACATGTATCGTTGGGCCTAATGGGGCGGGTAAATCGAATATTATTGATGCTTTAACGTTTGCATTAGGTCGGTTAAGTAAAAAAACCATGAGAGCTAAAAGCCTTGAAGATCTGATTTTTGCTGGCTCTCGAGGTAAAAATCCTTCAAATAGAGCCTCAGTTACCTTGTATTTCGATAATTCTGAAAAGGTTTTTCCAGGTGGAACTGATACTTTTGAAGTTACTAGGTCAATACAAAGAGGCGGCGGCGGGGGCTATAAAATGAATGGTAAAAAATCTACTAGACAACAAATTCTTAACGCTCTTGCAACCGCAAATGTAGATCCTGATGGTAGTAATCAATTTGTTCTTCAAGGAAAAATAGTAGAGTTAACTCACATGAATCCTGAAACTCGTAGAGTATTTATTGAAGAACTTATAGGACTACAGAAATACGACCAGATGAAAGATGCTACCATGAAGGAGTTAGACAAAGCTGAAAGAGATCTTGGGCAATTTGAAGCGATTTTTAAAGAAGTTTCCTCTCAATTAAAAAAAGTTGAAAAGGAGAAAAATGATGCTTTAGCTTGGAAGGAATTGGACGAACAGATCAAACTCTTTAATGCTCAATTAATAGCTTTAAAGATTGAAAAATTAAGAAAAGAAGAAAATGAATTAGAAGCAAAAGTAGAAGAATCTAACACAGTTATTGAAGAATTACAAGAAAAAATAACGAGACAAGATGAAATTCTAAAACAAGAATCGTTAGTAATGGAAAATATTCAAAAAACTATCTCTGAAAAAGAGAAAGAGAGAGAATTAATTAACGAAAGCATCACCCAACTAAAAACACAGCAATCATCAAATCAAACTTCTTTAAAGCTAGCTACTAAATCAATAGAGAAGATATCTCAAGAGATATTAACCTTAGAAAATCTACAAATGGCACTTGAGGAAGGTCAAACATACGATTCTTTAATTGAATTGGAATCAAAAGGTGTAACAGAAACAGAGAATCGAATTGAAGGTGCAAAAGCCGAAATCGAAAGTAAGCAACAAAAACAAGCCGAAATCGATACTAACATTAAAAATAATAACGATACATTATCGGGCTATAAAGGAGAAATTTCTACAATTAAACAGAATATTTCATCGAATAAAGCTCAAATTAAAGTTTTAAAGAAGAACATAAAAAAGAACGAAGATAAGAAAAAGAAGTTGGAAGTAGACCTTAGTAAATTGAAAGGAGAGTCTGAAAGCGTAGAGGAAGCTATAAATAATTCAAATAGAGAAGCTGGTGTAATAAGAAAAGATATAAACAACTTAAATGTTAAAATTTCTAAAGAAAATGATAACCAAAAAGAATTAGAAAAATCGATAAACGGTTTAAGAGAAGAAAAAAACCAAATGAACTCGAAAGTAGCTGATTTCAGGTCGATGCTATCCTCTCTGAATACCGAAATCACTATAAACACTAGTAGAATAGAAAAGCTTAATTCGAATAAAATAGCAACTGAAAGTAAAATAAAAGAATTAAGCAAAGGAAAAGATACTGAAGAAGTTTTAAAAGAGTTATTAAAAGAACGAGATTCCTTCCTTAAAGAAATTAACGATTATAAGGATCAAATAAAAGAAGAAGATTCTATTTATAGAAAAAATGAGCAAGACTTAGAATTATTATTAATGAAACACGATTCGGTTGAATCAGAAATCTATGATAACAAAACAAAAATTGAAAATATCAATACTAAATTAAAATTACTAAATAAAGAATTAACTAATCTTGAGAGAGAAAAACGCGATTTAGAGCTAAAATCCTCTACATTAAGTGATAATCTGTCAAAGTCTGAGAATGAATCACAAATACTTAGCACCAAAAAAGAAAACGTACAAAGACGGATGGGAGAACTTACTACTGAAAAAGATAATTTTTCAATTAAAATTGAAAACACTGAAAAAGAATATGAACGAAATACTGAGGATATAACTGGAATTCTGCAAATTTTAAATATGTTGACTCAGAACATTAACATATCTGTTGAATCAATAAAAAGCAACATCCAACAATCAAACGCAGAGGCTATTGAAACATCTGCCGTCAACTTCAAACAATTTGTCTTGGATATAATTGATATCATGAAAACTGTCGAAGATGTAAGCGCAGAAGCTGACTCGGAAGAGAGGTCTGAAGCCTCTGAAATGTCAGAAACCCTCAAATCAATTCTTCAAACTTTAACACTCTTCACTGAGAACGTCGATACAACAATAGATCAATTAATTGATGGTGTAAAAGAATCTGCAGATGTAGAGATACAGCGGTCTACTTCTACCTTTGATAGTTTTGTCCAAGATTTAATGGAAATTTTAGAAAATGTATATCTTTCCTTAAGAAAACTAACAATGTCAAAATCCCAGGAACTATATAAACAACTTGAAGAAATCACAGAAAATATCAATTCTCAAAATAATGACTTAAATGATATTGAGCAAAATTTAACGCGTATTAACACTCATAATAAACACGATTCAGAAGATCTGGTAGCGATTAACAGAAGATTAGGAGAAGTTAACAAAAGAATTAGTGAAATAAATGAAAAAGTTGAAAAATCTGAAAGCGAAATTAACCAAAGAACCCTTGTAATAGGTGAAAAGCAAAAAGAAAATTTCGAGGTAGAAATAAAAAATTTAAAACAAATTAAAGAAGAATATTGGGATAAAATATCTAAAATCAAAGGCAATATGGAAATAAAACAAAAAGGATTAGACGATTTACAAACAAATTTGCAGGAACTTCAAGGAATCCAAACCTTTTATGAAAATATTATTGAAATTGAAAAAAATATACAAGAGCTAAATACTACTATTGATGATAAGAAAAGTGTTATAACCACTACTGAAGAAAATATCAAAAATCTCAAGCTTGAACAAGATGCTATAAATACAAAAATCGAGAGTAAAATTTTAGACAAAAATAAATTTTGGGAAAATACTGAAAAGCTTAGAGCACAAATCGACGACCAAAATAAGAAATTAGAAACTACAATGGATAAATTAAGAGCCCTTGAAAATATAATGATGATTATCAATTCAATTGATGATCTATCTAAAGAAAATGTTGAAGCAAACAGTAACATTAATCAATGTAATCTAGATGTAGAAAATTTAAACTCTCAAGTCGATGAGGTGCAAAAGAAGGTCGATGAAGAACAAGTAAAAATAGATTCTTTAAGAGATGAAAAAAATAAAGAGTTAGAGGCGCAAAAGAAAGCACAGAAAGAGTTAAATAAACTAAATAAAGATCTTCAAAAATCTCAAGCAAAACTTAATGAATTGAATAAAAACAAGGAAAGAGAGCAAAAAATCATATCACTGAATGAAGATGTAAAAACCACTGAAAAACAAATAGAATCTATATTAAAAGATATTGAAACAATTGAAGTTAATCTCAAACAAGAAGACGCTAAAAAGAACATTAAACAAGAAGAAATAAATAAGGAAATACAGGGAAAAGATTTATCGTGGAAAAAGCAAAAGAACTATCAAAAATTAATAAATGATTTAAAAGCCGATCACTCAATGGAAAATTCTAAGTTGAATAATTACGAATCTAAAAAAATCATAACAACAGATCAAATAGAAACTTTATATCAACGGTCTAAAGATTATGGTGCCTTACCTCCTGTTACGGACGAGTTATCTGAATCAGGACTGCAATCAGACATCTCTACAACTAATAACAAGAAAAAGGCTTTAGAACCTGTCAACTTAAAAGCAATCAAACAATTTGATACCGTAAAGGAACGTTTTGATGAAATAGATATGAGGCGACAAACGATACAACGCGAGAGGAAATCAATTCTTGACGCAATCGATAAAATCGAATTGGAGAAAACAAGAACCTTCATGAAAGCATACCACGAGATAAATCGAGAATTTGCCCGCATCTTCCAGAAATTGTCTCCTGGAGGGTCTGCTAAGATGATTTTAGATCGCCCAGATAAACCATTTGAGGGAGGTGTAAGCATAGAAGCCCGACCTCGAGGAAAAAAGATCTCAAGTCTGGAAATTCTCAGTGGCGGCGAGAAAACACTCGTCGCTCTCTCGTTCATCTTTGCGGTGCAAGAATTCTATCCTGCGCCGTTTTTCGTGTTAGACGAGATCGATGCGGCCCTCGATTCCCCAAATGTTCACAGAGTCTCCATGGCTTTAAAGGAATTTGCACGGCAAGCGCAATTCTTAGTTATCAGCCACAGAGAAGAAAATATAGTAAATGCTGACCGAATATATGGAGTTTCAATGCAACAGAGTGGAATTACTGACATTTTTAGTGTCGATTTAGAAGAAGAAGCGAAAAGGTTGCTTGAACTTCCAGATATACCTCCTAATATTGAAGAAAATTAAAAGCAAAATTAAAAAATATTAGCTTAAGGTGAAAAATCATACCAGAAAATGACGACGAGGAGAAAAAATACAACTTCAGTGAATGGACTGTAAAACAATTACGAGATTTTGCAAGTAAGAATCACATTAAAATTCCTGCTAAATCTAAGAAGAACGAAATTATAAAGTTTATAGAAAAAATTTCTTCTCATCCGGAATTTGTTGATAGAACTCAAGAAGATGAGGATGTGGATGAGGAATTAGAGGAAGAATTAATTGCCGGTGAGGAAGACGATCCAGCATTACTCCACAAAGAAAAGATGGAGCTAAAATTTTGGCAAAAACCACCTTATTCTAGTTTATTGGACCCTGAAATAGCAAAAGAGTCCAATGTTGCATTCTACGATTTATCGTCATTAGTAGATAAATTCTTTAATAATATGCTTCACGAAGATTTCATTAATTACAAAATTTCAGGAATAGCACTTAAGACATCAGCAATTTTGCATCACTACAAAATTTCTAGTATAATTCGAGAGGAAGAACAAATTCAAAAAAAAGAAGAGTTAGAACGATTTAGGGAAAGGCACGGTAGATCAATACCCAAATCTTTAGCACAACCCATTCAACCTAAAATGTTGATTTCTACAAAGGATGAATTATTTGAAGCTATGCGGTCTGCTATAATCGAAACGATGCAAAACAAGGAAAAGCTAAAGCGAAGAAGGATGAGACGGGACGAATTAAAAGAACAAAGAATTCAAAAGAAATCAAAAGCTCAACTACCAAAGGAACTGTTAAAGCATATTAGCGGAAGAGACCAAACTGTAGAAGAATTACATGAATCGTGGTTTAACCGCATCAAGTCTAAAATACAGCTTGACGAAAAAGAAACGACCTTTTACAACATGGCAGAAATTATTAATTCCGAAGAAGAAAGCGACATTGGTAAGAAGTTCGCTTTCGTGCGAATGTTTTTAGCTTTAATGTTTCTCTCAACAGGTAATAAGTTAGAATTATTTCAAGACGAAGATTTTAAAGATTTCTCAATAAATTTAAAAAAATAATTAACTTTACTAAATTTTGGCGATAAAGATTGAACGAAAATAACGAGAAAGGACCAAAAAATCAATTTGAAGCTGAATCGAATGAAGATGCACCTCTGGATGATACCAATGGAGAGGAAATTCCTCAAGAAGAAAGAATTTTAGAAGAAATTGAGATCGATTCAGAGACCAAAGAAACAATAGAAGAATATCTTAAAGAAGATTTTGAAGAAGAAGACATCAAAGAGCATGTTGAAGAAGAATTTGATATCAAAGAAGAAGATTCGTTGAGATTCGAGCCCTCAGAAGAAAGGTTAAGTGAACAAGATGCCGAATTTGTTGGAGAAGATACGGATGAACCCCAAATACCTCAAGAACTCACAAAAGTAGATCTAGAACTACAATTAAAAGTTCTACGGAGAAATTTAATAGAGGGCGCGCTCTATGCCGCTGGTAGACCTCTTGATGTAGAAGAATTATCAACTAAATTAGAAATCCCAAGAAAAGAAGTAGAAGAACTTGTAAGAGTTGTCGCTTTTGACTATTTAGAGCGTGAAGGTGCATTGATTGTCGCCCAAATTGGAGAAAAATACCAAATGCAGCTAAGACCTGAACTTACCGAGACAATTTCAAAATTCGCTAAAGGTGGCGCTATTGCTGAGCGTTACTTAAGAACCCTTACTGTAATTGCTTTGAAACAACCAATTTTAAAATCAACAGTTATTAAAATAAGAGGGAGTGGAGCTTACGAGCATGTTAAATACCTCTTGGACAATGATCTAATCTCCGCGGTAAAAAAAGGAAGGTCAGCAGAACTAACTACAACTGATAAGTATGCGGACATGTTTGGTCTGCCTAAAAATAAGGAAGAACTGAAAAGAATGATGATCTCACAATTAGACTTTGGAAAAGATGCTAGTTAAATTTTTGAAAAAATAATTAAAATAATAGTGGACCTGACGGGAATTGAACCCGTGACCTCTTGATTGCGAACCAAGCGATCTGCTACTGATCTACAGGCCCTTTTTTAACAATATTAATACGCTAAAAAAATAATGGTAAACTAAAAATTTTTGTGATTTTGATTCGAGAAATTATATGAATTACATTTGAATGCAATTAAAACTCCGTTCGACCAATTATCTCATCTTGTGCGGATTTAGATAATTCTGTAAACAATACGGAATACCCCGCAATCCGTACAACTAAGCCTTGATACTCCTTTGGATTTATTTGAGCATCACATAGAGTCTCTTTTCCAACTACGTTAAATTGGATGTGATAACCTCCATTTTCTTCAAAATAAGCTCTAATGAGTGGAAGGAACAATTCTATCTTTAGTGTGTTTGGATGAAAAGCTAATATTACTGAGTTTCCATTCGTTATTAACTCATTATCCAGCTTCATAATTGAATTAAGTATCGCGGTTGGCCCTTTTTTATCCCTTCCGTTGGTTGGACCAACTCCATTTGAGAGCGGTTCTCTTGATTTCCTTCCATCAGCGGAGGCTGCTGTAAAAACTCCAAATGCCAAGTGAAAAGCTGTAGAATAAATTCCTGGATGGTAATTTCCACCTCTATAATTTTTATATTTAAGAATTTCCCTACAGAACAAATTTGCTACGTCTCGAGCTATATTATCGACATAATCATTATCGTTTCCAAACTTAGGGACTTTATTAATAAAGATTTGTCTTATTTCTTCTCCCTTTTTCCCCTTATAAGTACCTCGGTAATTCTTTGATACGATTTTGATTAACTCTTCTAAAGAGAATAATTTTTCCTCGTAGACCATTTTTTTAATTACAGCAAGAGAATCGGCAACCGTAGATAAACCAATTAGTTGAGTCGTAGTAAAATCATATTTAGCGCCTCCACTTGTGATATCACACCCCCGTTCAATGCAATCGTCTATAGTCGCGGATAAAAAGGGTTGTGGATTGACCTCAGCAATAGCTTTTTCAAGGAAAGACATTGTTTCTACCAAATTTTTAGTAAAAAAGCTAAGTTGGTTCGAAAACTCGTCCCATAAATCTTGGTATGAAGAAATCTTTTTTGTGTTTTCAATGCCATATGCCCTTCTTGTAGACATATCTGTCCCATTGTTCAAGGTTAATTCTAAACACTTCATTATATTTAATTGAGTTGCGTTTGTACATCCAAAAGACTTACAAGTATGTGCTGGTTCTACACACCCTATTGGTGCATATTCACGCGCATCTTCTAGAGTGTAACCAAGATTTATAAGACCTGGAATCATAACAGTGTCGTTAAACAACGCAATACTAGCTCCTGATTTAATAGCTTCTCCTGTTTTTACAAGTAAATCGTCTGGAGATTTATTATGAATGCGAACAGAAAAAGTAGGTTGAACCGTTTTTAGCTTTTTGTACGAATCTAAGAATAGATACGACAATTGATTAGTAGCGTCATTTCCTCCTTCATCAACGCCTCCTATCGTCAAATTTGCAGTAAGAGGCGGCCCTTCTGCAGCTCTAATTCCTTTATGGAGGACATAATTCCATAGAGTTGAAAGCTTCAAGTAAAAACATTCAATTAAAAACTGAACTTCTTCATCAGTTATAGTCCCTTTTTTTTTATCCTCAAAATAAAAAGGATAGAGAACTTGATCAATGCGTCCTATACTAATAGCAAAGCCTCCATCTTCGAGACCAGCAATTACGTGAGTGAAATACATTAATTGAAGTGCTTCTTTAAATGAGGATGGTGGGTTACCAGAAATATTAGAACAAACTTCAGCAATTTCATAAAGTTCTTTTTTTCTATTACGATTGTCTTCTTTTTCTGCTAATTTGGTTGCCAATATAGAGAATCTTTGGATAAACTCTTTAGAACCATCTAAAACAATAATAACTGATTCCAAAAAGTTCATTTTCTTTTGATCTTTTGAAAATTCTTTCATCTTTTCTCTTGCTTTTTGAATTAAGCCGTTAAATCCCAATTTTAAAACATTTTGATGTCCCGGGAAGAAATGCCCCGTCCCGTTAGTTATGTTTGTATCCACGATATAAAGTAGATTTAACATGAGATTGGTTAATTCAGGACTTAAATAAGAGTCAAATCTGGATTTGGTAGTCTCTTCTTCGTTTTTCCAATATGGTATAATTTCTTCGATTATGATTTGTTTATCGTCATCTGAAAGTAATAGCCGTTGAGTTTCTCGCTTGTTATAGAGGTTAATATCTAGCTCAATGGTATCAACGCGTACTTCAGGATATAAAGGTGTTCCAACATATTTAGTACATCGATTCCCAACAACAAATTCATCTTCCCATATTTTTATTGTCATATTCGTCAATAAATGGTACATTGCTTTCGCAAACCTAATGTTTTGGGGCTCATTCTTTGTTGTTTTATACGACTCAGTGAAAAGTTTGGCTCTTTCTATACAGAGTTCATGTGGTTGGGAAACTACTCGTTTTTTCAATCTTAAAATGCGATCCTTATAATCAGGTGGAGAAATTTGTTCTACTTGCATTAAAAATCAACAAAATTCGTAATTTTTAACATCTAATAAACAATTTGTATTAAATTTTAATATAATTATAAAACTAAATAAAAGTTGTTAAATTGAACTTTAATCATCTTAATTTAGGATCAAGACCTCGTTTATTACCCCCCTCTTTTGGGAATTGCTATTTATATTTCGTTTAGCTTTCAAGGTAACAGTTTTAAAATCTTTATATAAATCTAATATGAATTCGGAATAGGAATTACTTAACATTATGTAGCACCCTCTTTTATTAAGTTCCTTAAACACTTCAAATAAGTTTATCTGTGAAGATTTGTCAAAATTATTTTTAGTGTAACTTGTAAATAAAGCAGTGTCAGATAGTGGAAAATAAGGAGGGTCGAAGTAAATAAAATCATCCTTTTCTGCAAAATCTAAGCAGATTTCGAAAGAACCTAAGTATATTTTAACATTCTTTAAAACTTGACTTACTTTTCTTAAATTTTCCTCGTCACATATTTTTGGATTTTTGTGCCTTCCAAATGGCACATTAAATAACCCCTTACTATTAACGCGATATAGACCGTTGTATCCCGTTTTATTTAAATAAATAGATCGCGAAGCTTTGTCTACATCTGATAGTTCTGCATATTTATTTTGATCCCGGTCGAGAGCTCGAGTTTCATAATAATAATCCTTTTCATATTTATGTTTCTTTAAAGATTTTATTAAACCCTCTACATCTTCTTTTATAACATTATAACAATTTATTAAATCTGGATTGTTATCTGAAATAATTGAATTTTCGGGAAGCAAGTGGAAAAAAACGGCTCCTCCTCCAATAAAAGGCTCAATGTATTTATTATAATTTATAGGAAAAAATTTATCCATTTGTGAAATTAGCTGCCTTTTACCACCAGCCCACTTTAAAAAAGGATGGGGTTGAGTATTTTGCGTCAAATTTCTTAGAAAGATTAAAAAATTTTTTGTACTGTTTATACTATATAAAAATATAGATTAAAAATTAACAATTACTATAACCATAAATAAAATATATTTAGAACCATCATTCTAGTAGATTTGATATGATAGATAAACAAAGATTTGAGGAACTGTTTAACAAACAACTTATCAAGGATATCTCTGAGGAAAAAATTGATATCGTTTTATCAGGACAATATGGTAAAGCTTTAGAATTGCTTAGAGATGCAGAGGCAACAGGGTTGTTTCCCGCACTTGTTGGACCGCCGGGAGTAGGAAAAACAATTCTATGTCGGTATTTTGCTAGGTTAAGAGCTAAAGAAAACAAAAATAAGAACTTTAATTGGTTGACAATGGATGAATCTATAAAACCAAGCCACTTTATAGGCAGTTTCGACCCCGCTATTACTTTGAAAAAAGGTTTTGTATTAGAAGCATTTAATCCCGGACCTCTCTTAAGAGCAATGTTGGAAGGCGGAACATTTTTAGCAAATGAAATAAACCGAGCTACCGAATATTCACAAAACACTTTATTAGAACCTTTAGAGGAAGCTTCAATTAGTATTCCTCACTTAGGTAGAATAAGAGCTGATAAGGATTTCTTTTTTATTTCTGCTATGAATCCAGAAGAACTTTCGGGAACTCATAGGTTATCTGAGGCTTTAAAAGATAGAATAAAAGTCTGGATTAAGCTAACGTACCCAGATAAAGCAACTGAGCTTGATATAATAAGAATAAATTTACCGGAACATTTTGTTATAGAAGAATCAGAATTAGAATTAATATATTCAATTATAAATGAAACAAGAAAGAATAAAATAGATATTGAAATACCCGCGTCAATCAGAGCCGGAATAGCTATTGCTAAATTATTAGCCCGTAGGAGATCTTTAGAAAAAAAAGGAGAAATTAAAGATAAAATGTCAATCCACGAATATCTTTCACAAGTTACCCAAAATGTATTGTTGGGAAGCATTAAACCAAAACCGGGTACAAAAGTTGAAAACATAATTGATAGTATTATCCATAAAACTTTAGGTGTTTAGGAGGTAAAGAGTAATTTTATGGGAGTTTTTCCTGAAAATCCTTGTGAGTTTGCTGTAGATTTTATTCGAAAAATGCGAAGAAATCGAGATATTGTTCAAATTCCCTCTTCACGTCAGGTCCTATCAATTCCTAAATTAATTTTAGCGAGATATTATCGTAAAGGTTTGGTTACACCGAACGATTATATTGAAATTAGCGCCGTAACCTCTTTCCCTGACAATCAAGAGCTAGCGAAAGATATTGCTTTCCAGATCCTCTTTCCAAATTACAAGAAAGATATTATGGACTCGTTTTTTAAGAGTGAGGATTATAATGAAGGCGAATCTGCTGAAAACCTTTTAGATACTGATATTCAATCAGAATTGGACAAACTTCAAGAAATGATCGATGAAATTGAAATGGCTAAATCAATAGATACGAACAAGATACAAAAATTAGAAGAATTTCTTGAAGAGTTAAACTCTAAAAGGGATGAAGATCCATTTAAGTCTGCTTTACATTTTTTTAACGACGACTCAGAATTATACAAAGAAGAGATATCCTCATTAGAAGATTTGATTCAGGAAGCACAGAGAAGGCTAGAACAAAGAATTAACTCTCTGAATCCCGAAGATTTAAAGGCGGGTTCGAACTTAGGTTTAAATGATTTAATTCAGCAAAATTCATTAAGAGAATGGGAAAAACTAGCAAGTAAAGCCCTAAACAATCAAAATATTGCTGAAGATTTATCGAAGTTGATTAATTCAGGTAAACTGGATGATCTTTTAAAATCTATTAAATTTATCGATGAGACTTCGGAAAATCAAAGCATAAAAGACCAAATTCAAAATGCAAAAAATCAACTTCAGAATCAACTTAAAAATCTAGACCAATTATTTAACGCTGCAAAAACTTTAGGCGAAATTCCTAATTTTGATCCAGATAATATTTTGAATAACTCTTTACAACAATCTTCTTTTGAACATAATTTTAGTTTAGCAGATTCGCTCGATCAATATTTTGGTACCAACTTAAGAGAGGAATTGCTAAATAAACTTGCTCAGCAATTATCAAATTCTCAGATGAATCTATCGTTAGAGAGTTTGACAAAAAATGCATTTGCTAACAAATCTTGGAACGACCTATTTAATCAAGCTCTTGAGAATGCAATTAATGAAGCAAGTAATCAAAATATAAAATTTGAAGCATTTAAATCGTTATCTCATCAAATACAACAATTAATGAATAGTTGTCCGAATATGCACTGTGGTCAAAAAATATCACAAAAATTACCTGATTTAGTCTCAAAAACACTAGAGGCTTGTGAAACTGCTGACCAATTAAAAAATGCCACAGAATTTCTAAGAAAGATTGGCTTGGATCCTGATTCGGAAGATATTAAAAGAATTGGGAAAAATTTAGAAATGTCCGAGGATGAAATATACGAGTTAATTGAACCTAGTTATCAATTGCTAAAAAAAATGGTTGAAAAAAATATTGCAGATTTTCAACGAATTAGCAATTTAATAGAACAATTAAAAGATCAGTTAAATAAAGAGAGGATTAAAGAACTTCTAAGTAGTGCTTTGGCTAATGACAATAGAGATGCTTTAGGTGCTATCGGTCATTTTGATTTAAGTGAAGCTTTAAAAGGGGCTCAACAAATTGGAGGAAAAGAAGGACAGGATAAGGTAATCTCTTGTTTATCTGCTGGAACTGGCGAAAATCTCCTTAAACAATGGTTTATACATAGAAATAATTTACCAGAACAAGTTAAAATAAAAGTGAAAGAATTAGCAAAGAAAATGCTAATTGATTTAGGTATATATTATTCACGAGCTCGTTTAGGAAGCGCAACAACAGGATCTATACCAATTAATGTAGTCAGACCATACACCATAGGAGACGATTTTGAAAACATTGATTTAGAGGAAACAATATTCAATCTTTTAGAAAAAGGGAAAAAACTAGATCATATAAGTTACGACGATTTTTATGTTTACGAGACCGCGAAGGGATTGCGTTCGTTTTGTTTTGAACTTGATATCAGTGGCTCTATGACAGGCGAAAAACTTGCATATATGGCTATTTGTGTAACGATGTTAGTATATGGCATGAGAAAAGACGAAATTGGTGTTGCTTTTTTCGAGTCAGATACGCATGTATTAAAGAAATTGTCGGAAAAAATAGATATGGAAAAATTAGCAGATGATTTACTTTCAGTTTCTGCTAGGGGAGGTACTCGGCTTCAAAGCGCTTTAGAATGGGCAAATAAACAATTTAAAGAAAATTCTAGCTCTCGTGAGAAATTAAATGTTCTATTTACTGATGCAGAAATTTACGATATTCAGCAGGCTAATGAAGAATTAAGGAAATTTCGTTCTTTAAATGTAGATTTCATTTTAGTCTCTCCAGAATCCTCCCTGAACCTAAAAGAAGCAAAAAAAATGGTAAAAATAGCTGGAGGACAACTTTTGACAATTAAAGATTGGAATGAATTTCCAAAATTAATGTCAGAGATTATAAAATCGAGATTTTAATAGCATGACTAAAAAATTGCTTTCAGAAATAGTAATTGAAAGATACGGAATAGGATTATATAAAAAATCAGTTGAATTCCCGAAAAATAAAATTAATATAATCTCGTTAAAAGAAGATCCAATAAAAATTAGAGCTATTATTTTAGATAATGAACGCGAATATCATTTAATCATAAACGAAAACAAAATGGAAATTTTTCACGATTGTCCCACTTTTTTGATACACAGTGAAACTGATGACAAAATTTGTATTCATCTTATAAAGCTTTTAACTATGGTTAAACCATCAATTTCTTTAAACATCTTAAAAGATATTAACAAATTTAATTTAACTTCTGAGGATTTTGGTTCAAAAAAAAAGAGTACGAATTTTCTAAAACTTGCTACCACCTGTATTAACAGTAATAATTGCGTTGAAGGTTTAAGTTATTTAAACAAAGCTATTATTAATCAACAAGATTGTGAGCCGATAATTGAAAGATATTTAAAAACATCAATTGAACATAATCTTTTTATTGAATTTTTTGAATTTTTACAATCAGTATACAGTAACGAATTAGGTGCTTACATTCTTAAATACAATCATTACATAGAAGAAGGAATAAGATTATTTTTGAAATCCACCTCAAAATATGCTTTTTTTGAGATTTTAAGAATAATCAAATATATTGATAAATTATTAGATTTCTACGAATTTCAGAGTGAATCATTTGTTGAATCCTTAATTACCGAATTATTGAAAATGGCTAATTCAAAGGATTTTAATGAAAGATATTTCTCTATGTATTTTATAA
>Ga0255055_10000690_pt1 | contig 25564 bp, 24 predicted proteins | sample JV7_2_27_MG_FD_188633 | JGI IMG/M metagenome (GOLD analysis project Ga0255055, IMG submission 188633) | Seawater microbial communities from Jervis Inlet, British Columbia, Canada - JV7_2_27 | ecosystem: Environmental > Aquatic > Marine > Inlet | place: Canada: British Columbia | collected...
TTTTGACTAATCCTCAATATTTGAATCGTGTTGATCCTGAAATAATTGTTGTTTGTGACCCAAGAGCAGACTCACAAGCTATTAAGGAAGCTCAAAAGATGGGGATACCTATAGTTGCTTTGTGTAGTACTGATAATGAGTTTTCAGGTGTAGATTTAGTTATTCCAACAAATAATAAAGGGCGAAGAGCTTTAGCAGTCGTTTTTTGGCTATTAGCAAGACAAGTTTTGCGCGAAAGAGGCGAATTAGCAGCTGATAGAGACCTTCAGGTACCTATCGAAGACTTTGAGGCGAAGATTTCTAGAGACGATGAAGATAGTCGATAATCCCGGGTCAAAAATTCGACACCCCACCCAATCCGGGAGTTTTTACCAATCTACTGAAGCATCTTTAAACAAACAAATTGAAAATTGTTTTCTCCACGAATTAGGTCCAAAACATCTTCCTTCAACAAAAAATAGTAGTTCTTGCAATATTATTGGTTTAATTTCTCCGCATGCAGGTTATATGTACTCTGGCCCCATTGCAGCACATGCATATCATGTTCTTGCCTCAGAATGTAAACCTGAGACTGTGATTATTCTAGGCCCTAATCACACAGGTTACGGAAATAGCTTATCTTTAATGAATGAAGGCTATTGGCAGACTCCATTGGGTTATGCCGAGATTGATAACGAAACAGCTAATCTAATAACAAAAAAAATAAAAATTATGGGAATTGATGATTTTGCTCATCGCTTTGAGCATTCCATTGAAGTACAACTTCCATTTCTTCAATATATTTATGGCTCTAGCTTCAAATTTATTCCAATATGTTTTCAAAAACAAGATTTAGTCTCTGTTTTGGAGATTGGAAAGGCATTAGCTGAAGTGTGTTTAACTAAAAAAATTGTCATAATAGCTTCTTCAGATATGAACCATTATCAACCTCAAAAGATCACAGTTGAGAAAGATTTAGCAGCTATTAAAGCAATAGAAGAATTAGATGTAACTAATTTTTATTCACTTATTCAATCAAAAAATATTAGTGCTTGTGGATATGGTCCTATAGCTGTATTGATGACTGTAAGTAAAGAATTAGGTGGAAAAAAAGCAGAATTGCTTTCTTATTCAACTAGCGGTGATATTAACAACGATTACTCGAGCGTTGTAGGGTATGCATCAATTGTTTTTAAGAAATAACTCTCTTCTCCGGTGGTTACTATTTAACGTATGGGCTAATTTATTTCTTAATTTAGTTAAAAAGTGGTTTCCTAAAAAAGTGACAATGTTAATTGAAAAAAGAAGATTTTTTATAGACTGTAGCTATAAACAAGCGTTCTATTAGTTTATTGAACAGCTTCTACGCTTTTAACTTCTGGTATCTTCTGCTTTATTAATCTCTCAACGCCTTGTTTAAGAGTTAATGCTGACATTGGACATCCAACACAGGCTCCTTTCAACCTAACTTTTACAATTCCATTTTCAATTCCCACCAGTTCAATGTCTCCTCCATCCGCTTGTATTTTTGGTTTGATTTCTTCGAGAGCCTCTTTAACTTTCTTTTCCATATTTTCACTCATATCTTCACAACTTGCTCTTCTAAATTATGTCTTTCATATAGTGTGAAATCTTAAAAATATTCCCTTTACTCATAGAAAACTATTAAATATCAAATTAAATGCTAACAATATTTAGGTGCAATCATGAAAGGTAAAGCGATAGTATTAATGGGTTCAGAAAGAGATTTAGATTTTAGTCACAAAATAACAAAATATCTAAAATTATTAGAAATAGACTATGAATTTCGTGTAGCTTCCGCTCATAAAACTCCTGAACAGGTACTTAACATAATAAAGATGTTCGAAAGTGAGAAAATAGTTTACGTAACGGTAGCTGGTCGTTCTAATGCGCTTAGTGCATTTGTTGACGCTAACTCTTCCAAACTAGTTATTGCCTGTCCACCGTACTCAGAAAAGTTTGGAGGTGTAGATATTTTTTCTTCTTTGCGAGTACCAAGCGGTATTGGATCTGTTGTTACCATTGAACCCGAGGGTGCTGCAATTGCTGTAGCTAAAATATTTGCATTAGACGATGAAAAGATTAACGAAATAATCAAGGATTACCAATCCAATAAGAAAAAAATCCTTGCACAAGCGAATGAAAAAATTGGAAAACTTAAGTAAGACCTAATTTCTATTAAATTTTTTAACTTTATCCTAATTTTACATATCTCTAAACTCCAAGAAATAATGAAACTGAACATTTTTTTGAATTTATCATGGAAATTTTTTATTATACCTTGAATAAATCGATATAAGCATGAGCCTCTTTTGATAGATTAAGAAAAATATTTGTGTGAAGTGCAATTAGATGGGTAGTGTGAAAGATCTCGAAATACTAAAGAAATCTTCTGAAAATTCTATGGGATTAGGGCGTTTTCACTTCTCAGATCGTTACTCAGTTTTTGATTGGGGTGAAATGCCTGATCAAATCAAAGCAAAAGGTGAAGCCTTGTGTCTTATGGGTGCTTATTGTTTTGAACAATTAGAAGCAAAAAAAATAAAGACTCACTATAGAGGCCTAGTGAATAATAAAGGAAAAACTGTGTCTTTTAAAGAAATAGAGTTTCCCACAAACATAATGGAAGTAAATTTAGTAAATGTTTATCCTCCAAAAATAATTGAAAAAAATAACATAATCGACTATGATTATGGTCAATATACACAAAAACTCAAAAACTGTTTAATTCCTTTAGAAATAATTTATAGGAATGGATTACCTGAAGGATCATCCATTTTTAAGCGGATTGAACAAGGCAAAACAACTCTGAAAGACTTAGGACTTGATCATTATCCCGTTCCTGGTGAACATTTCTCAAAACCGATTTTTGATGTGAGTACCAAACTTGAAAATAAAGACAGCTACATAACTTGGGAAAAAGCAAAAAAAATAGCTGGATTAAATGATAATGAATTGGAATCCATAAAGTCAATTTTGTTGAAAGTAAATTCTACGATAACAACTCTCGTTTCTGATATAGGATTGGTGAATGAAGATGGAAAAATTGAGTTAGCTTTTGATGATTTGCGGAAATTAATAATTGTTGATGTAGTTGGTACACTTGACGAGTGTAGGTTCATGTATAATGGCTTTCATATTAGTAAAGAAATTGCACGACAATTCTATAAAAAAACCCGTTGGTATGTTGATGTGGAGGGAGCTAAAAGAGATGCTGAGCAAAAAAATATTACTGACTGGAAATCACTATGTAAAACCCAACCTCCAAAACTTGATAAAAAATTACTCACAATAATTAGCAAAATGTACATGGCAACTACGAATGCTATAACTAAACAGAAATTTTTTGATGTTGATTCACTTCCAAAAATAATTGAATATTATAATGAATATTTGGTTGAGAAAAAATGATGAATTTAAAAATACAAGAAAGAATCCGTGAATATGATTACAAAAATATTAGGATAGGTATTCTAGGCTCACACTCAGCACTAGAAATAGCTTCAGGTGCAAAACAAGAAGGTTTTGAGACTGTGGTTGTTTGTCAGAAAGGAAGAGATAAGACCTACACTAAATACTATAAAAAATTGTTTGATCATATTATTTTATTGGACAATTTTGCGGAAATAACAAAAAAAGATAACGTGGAAAAACTTGCAAATCTCAACACAGTTTTTATTCCAAATCGATCTTTCTCGGTTTATGCAGGTTATGAGGCAATTGAGAAAGAATTTACAATTCCCTTATTGGGAAACAGATACCTGTTAAGAACTGAGGAAAGAAATACACCCAGAAATCAGCAATATCTTCTTGAAAAATCAGGAATTCTCATTCCCAAAATATTCAATTCACCTGAAGATATTGATCGTCTTGTAATTGTCAAAGTAGCTGAAAAGAAACGTGCGATTGAACGTGCTTTCTTTTATGCAACCTCTGCTGAAGAATTTGAGAAAATATCTGCTGATAGAATTGAAAAAGGAATAATTACCAAAGAAGCTTTAGATGAATCAATTATTGAAGAATATGTCTTAGGCGCAAAATTTAATGCAAATCTCTTTTGGTCGCCAATAACTAATGAAATTGACCTCCTGGGTTTTGATAGGCGTATCCAGACTGATTTGGATGGTTTATTGGATCTTCCAGCACAAGAACAACTTGATATTAAAATCCCCTCTCAGAATATTGAGATCGGTCATATGGGAGCAACTATGCGTGAGAGTCAAATAGAAAAAATATTCACTGCTGCAGAATTGTTCATAGAAACCTGTAAACAAGAATACCCCCCTGGTATGATTGGATTATTTGCTCTTCAAGGAGCTGTATCTAAAGATTTAAAATTTTATGTTTTTGATTTAAGTCCTCGTGTTCCAGGATGTCCTTGTGTGGAATCAACCTCACCTTATATGAAATATAAATATGGTATTGAAGTAGGACCTGGTAAACGAGTAGCTATGGAAATAAAACTCGCTGTACAAAATAATAGACTAGCGGAAGTGGTAACATGAAAATTAGTAAAAAAAAGGATAATATGCTTCAGTCCTATAACTTAAAAGAATTATCTATAGGCACTTTAGGTTCACATTCAGCTCTTAATATATTTAAAGGAGCAAAAGAAGAAGGCTTTAAAACTGTATGTATCTGCAAACAAGAAAATGCTATCATCTATAAGAAGTTCCCAGTAGTTGATGAATTGATTATTGTTAAAGATTTTAACGAATTATTAACAGAATCTCTTCAAGAAAAACTTCGCAACTTGAATGTTATTTTGATACCCCATGGATCTTTTACAGCCTATTTGAGTACTGAAGACCTGATACACAATCTTAATGTGCCCATGTTTGGAAACCGCGAACTTCTTCATTGGGAAACTAATCGTGACAAACAAGCAGACTGGCTCAGACAAGCAGGGTTAGTTTTACCTCAAACATTCAAGAAACCAGATGAGATTGATCGTTTAGTAATTGTAAAACTACCAGGAGCAAAAGGTGGAAGAGGATATTTTCTAGCGAATTCACCCTCTTCTTTCAGAAAGAAATTTAATGAAATGGTTGATCGAGGTTTACTTAATTCAGAGGATTTAGATAGAATACATCTTCAAGAATATATTTTGGGGGTTAATGTTTATCCTCACTATTTTAGTTCCATACTAAAGGATGATGTGGAATTTTTAGGGGTTGATAAACGTTATGAATCAGCAGTAGATTCTATTGGTAAAATCCCGGCTACTGAACAAATCGAAATAGAAATCAGCCCAACCTATACAATAGTGGGCAATATCCCTCTTGCTCTCAGAGAATCTTTATTGCCTGAATTGATTAGAATGGGTGAAAAAGTACATAAAAAAGCATTAGATTTTGCTCCGCCTGGAATAATCGGTCCATTTTGTTTAGAAACAGTAATAACAGATAATTTGGAGATTTACACATTTGAAATTTCTGCGCGTATAGTTGCTGGAACAAATATAGGAATAGGTACCTCACCTTACGCCTATCTGAGATATGGCGAAAATATGTATATGGGTAGACGTATTGCGGTTGAAATAAAAGAGGCTCAAAATGAAGATAAACTTCAAATGGTACTAGCTTAAATGTAGAAAAACTCTTCCTCTTTTCTAGTTCTTTTTTCTAGTTCTTTTTTCCATATAGAATAAAAGTAAACAATTATCCTTTACGTTCTGGGAGAAGTATGAAGGACGATATTTATGGTTGGTTGTTTATTGACAAGACTCCTTTACTTTGTAAAAAAAAGAATGTTGATAGACAACAAAAGATAGAAACATGGCTGAATTTGTACCAATTGACTAGAGAATTGGAAATAAATAAATCAAAATTAAAAAAGAAAAACAAATCAAGTATTAATTATGTTATCTAGTAAAGACAAGTTTGTAATATACACTTAAAATTTTCCTCATCTTTTTTATTTTTATATTTTTTTAATGCTTTTATTATTTTGCCTCTATCTCTTTTACCTAGTAACATATTTGCAGTTTTTCCCACTGGCCCATAGCTTAAAAAAAGAAATTGACAAATAGAGGTGACATTTGAAACTTTTCTAGAGATGCTTGAGGTTTCAAAATCAAGTATAATCGGTTTCGTTTTTTTATTAATAATAATATGTTTAGGTGCTTTGCTGAGTTCTCCGTGATCTAAACCTAACCTATCCAAACGTCTGCATTGATGTAATAAATCTTTAAAAATATTTTGTAAAATGTTCTTTTTGGAAAATGAGTTTAACCAAAAGGGTAACAATTCACCATCAATTAATTCCATTAATAAACAATTCTTGCTAAAACTATAAAATTTTGGGCCAACTTGAACTGAATTCGCCTTTAGAAGCATTTGTGCTTCATGTTGGAGACTTATTCTATCCGCATCAACTCTTCGTATTTTTAGCGCTAATATCTTTCTGTTTATTTTAGCTTTTATCACAACACCTACATACCCTTTCCCTAATATTGGCAAACTAAAAGCACTATTTTTGCCAGTAAAATCAACAGACGTAATCCCCTGATCTTTCATTTCTGAAATTCGATCAAATAATTCATCTGGAGACACTCTTGGATAGCAAATAACCGAAGCAAAAGGGTCTTCTTTTAAATTTTCAATCGGGATCCTTAGATGCTCTTTCAGTTTCTTATCTCCTGCAAACAAAACAAGTTTGTAATATATAATAACTATAATAGAAGTTCTTCATTACTATGAATTATTTTATGTGGGTTTAAACAAATGCCAAAATTTAGACAACTTCCCAAACTTTTACAATTAATGAAAAAGACAGAAAATATACGAAATTTAGGAATAGTTGCTCACATTGATCACGGAAAAACAACCTTAGCTGACTCACTTTTAGCTGGTATAGGACTGTTGTCTCCAAACTTGGTTGGTTCTGCACGAGTTTTAGATTATCTTAAAGAAGAACAAATTCGCGGCATTACTATGAAATCAGCAAATATATCATTATTATATCAAATTGAATCTAAATCTTTTATCATAAATCTAGTTGATACTCCCGGTCACGTAGATTTCACAGGGAAAGTTAGAAGAGCTCTACGTAGCATTGACAGTGTAATTGTTGTAGTAGATGCAGTAGAAGAAATAATGGCTCAAACAGAAATAGTATTGCGTCAAGCTCTTGAAGAAAATGTTCATCCTGTGCTGTTCATAAATAAAGTTGATAGGTTAATAACCGAGTTAAAACTAGATGAAGTTCAAATCAAAAAAAAATTCGAACAAATAATAAACAACTTTAACGATTTACTTTCTATTTATGGAACTTCTAGAATGGCAAATAATTGGAAAATTTCACCTCAGAAAGGCAATGTCGTATTCGGATCGGCTTTACATAGATGGGGGTTTAATTTATCAACTGCACGGATAAAATCTGTAAAATTTAGAACAATAATTGATGCTTACAAAAATAAAGATAATGAAATAATTACTAGAAACTTTCCATTACACAATGCGATCTTTAACATGATTGTTACTCAAACACCAAATCCAAAGGAAGCTCAAAAATATCGTATTCCAAAAATCTGGCAAGGTGATATATCTTCAATAATTGGTCAAGCAATGATAAAATGTGATAGTAAAGCACCTATGGCGTTATGTATAACAAAAGTCCAAACCAATCGAGATTCTGAATTAATAGTTACTGGTCGTATTTTTTCAGGTACAATACACAAAGGTAAAAAAATATTTCTAGTAAATGCTCAAACTCAAGAAGAAGTAAAAGAGGTTTTTATCTATATGGGTTCCTTCAAGGAACCTGTAACACAAATTTCAGCTGGAAACCTAGTTGCATTATCAGGATTTAAAAAAGCAATTCCTGGAGAAACTATAGTTGATAAAGAAATTATGAAAAGTATGATTCCTTTTGAAAAAATCAAATATATTTCAGAACCAGTAACTAAATTAAGTATTGAACCAAAAAATCCTCAAGAAATAGATCAATTTTTAGATGCAATACAAAAGTTGATACTAGAAGATCCTAGCCTTATTTTTTCAATTGATGATGATACAGGTGAATATCTTCTTGCTGGTATGGGTGAACTCCATTTAGAAGTAGCAATTAAACTATTGCGTGATTATTTAATTGGAATTGAACTTGTAGTTTCTCCACCAAAAGCAGTTTATGGAGAAAGTGTGACTAGGAATGGGTTGATCGCCAAAGCCCTGAGCCCAAACAAGAAAAATCAATTTACCATACAAGTTGAAGTTTCAGATCCTTTCATTACCTATAACAATCAAGAAAAATTTGATATTGAAATTAATAAGAAAATTCTTGCTAAAGATAACCATGAAAATGTTTTCATAGATGCCACTAAAAAATCTGAGGAATTGCCAGAAATATTAAAATTTCTTATTTCTGGTTTCAATTATACCTGTAACTCTGGTCCCTTATGCGGAGAACCTCTTAGAGGTTTAAAAATAAAATTACTTGATTTCAAAATAAGCAAAAATAAAGAACTTTCTAATCCAGTTGAGATAATGCACGGTGTAGGAAAAGCTATTTTTGGCTCATTTTTAACTGGAAAACCAAGATTATTTGAACCAACCTATAAAATTGACGTTTTTACACCAATTGGATTAGAAGGAGCTAGCACAAAGATTCTACATAAAAGACGATGCAAAATAGTTGAATTTAAACAAAAAGGATTTTTTAGTGTTCTTCAAGGAGTTATTCCAGTATCGGAAACATTTGGATTATCTCTAGAACTGAGATCAATGTCTTCAGGTAAAACTTTATGGAATTCGACCTTATATAAGTGGATAAAAATCCCAAAAGAAAAAGAAAATAAGATAATCAATAATCTCAGAGAACAAAAAGGACTTCCAAAAAATCTTCCTATTGCTAATCAATTTTTGGAGGATAATAATTGCTGTTAACACATATACCATTTGATTTAGATTTAACTCTTTGTTGTGGACAGATTTTCAAATGGGAAAAAAAAGATGAATGGTGGTGTGGAGTAATTGAAGATAAACCCATTAAAATACGCCAAATAAACACGCAATTAGAAATAAAAAATATAAATTCAAATCTTGTTAAGAGATATTTTGGCTTAAACGATGATCTTTATGAAATAAAAAGAAAAATATGTATAGACAAACATATCGAAAAAGCTTTAAACAAATTTTGGGGTCTTCGAATAATTCATCAAGATCCATGGGAATGTTTGATCTCTTATATTTGTGCAACCTACAAAAGTATTTCCGCTATAAGAAAAATGCTCTATAAACTTTCAGAAAAGTTCGGCGAAAAAAAAATTTTTGATGATAATATTTTTTTCACTTTTCCAAAACCTGAAAAGTTACAGTCTGCAAAAGAATCTGATTTACTCGATTGTGGATTAGGTTATCGATCAAAGTATGTTCTCGCAACATCTAAAAAAATTTTTTATAATGAGTCCATTTTTGAAGATTTAAAGAAGCTTCCATATTTTCAGGCTAAAAAAAAATTAATTGATCTTCCTGGGGTTGGTCCAAAAGTAGCAGATTGCATTTTGCTCTTTTCTCTTGGAAAGAATAATGCATTTCCGATCGATATTTGGATTAAACGGGTTATTCTTCGCTATTACTCTAATCATTTTTCTAAACAATTTATATCAAAAATGTCTACTGGGCGAGCGATCACCACTTCGGATTATAATATTTTAAATAAATTTGGGAGAACGTATTTCGGAGAATATGCTGGCTATGCTCAAGAATATTTATACCATTTCGAACGAATGATCCGCTAACACAATTTTTCCAAATTCTGATATAATTACATTTATCAAATATCAGATAGTGAAATGTTTAATTTAGTCAAAAACAGCATAATAAAAGGAATAATGTGCGAGGGCCCGTAGCTCAGTTCGGCCAGAGCGCCAGGCTCATAACCTGTCGGTCGGGTGTTCAAATCGCCCCGGGCCCATTATTACTTTTTTTAAGAAAAATAGTTATTTGCTTTCTCGTCAGTTATCTGGTCAAAATGTTGTCTAATTTTTTTCTGCCCTAAAATTGTAAATACCATCTGTGAGTTTTTCCAGCCCATTCTTTTTTACTAAAATCATATCTTCGATCCGGACCCCACCATAATCCATAATGTAGATTCCTGGCTCTACTGTAAAGATATTGCCACCTACCAGTTTATCCTTACTTTTAGAACTTAAAATTGGCTTCTCATGTACTTCTAATCCAACACCATGCCCCAGACTATGTACAAAATACTCACCATACTTTTCTTTCACTATTACTTTTCTAGCGATGCTGTCAACATAACTTGCCTTAATCCCATCTCTAATGCTTTCAATAGCTTTTATCTGAGCTTTGGTTACAATTTGGAATATTTTTTTTTGTTTTTCTGTAGCAGTTCCTACAACGAACGTGCGAGTCATATCTGAACAATAAAAATTGTGTTTAGCACCTATGTCTACTACTACAATATCTCCCTTGCAAATTTTTTTGTTAGATATGTTACCGTGGGGAAAAGCTGATCCTTTTCCCGATGCGACGATGGTTTCAAAGGCTAATTTGAAAGATCCTTGTTTTTTTATTGCATATTCAATTTCTGCGATAACTTCTGACTCTTTAATACCGGGAACAATGGTTTCAGCTGCGACTTGCATTCCTTTTTGTGTAGCAACTGCCGCTTTTCTAATTTGGTCAATTTCTTTTGCGTTTTTAATTTTTCGGAGATCCTGAATACCTGATTTATCGATTTTAAGCTCGATTTTTTTCCCTAAAGCTTTTGATAAACTATTCCATGTTTCAATTGTTGCTGAATCTAAAGTGAGATTTTTTATATTTAATTTCTGGACTTTTTTAATAATTTTATCAAAAATATTTTCAGTGGGTTTTATTCTTTCAACAAAAAAATCTTTTGTGTTTGTTTTCACAAAACCGTAGTTTACATCATGGGTAAAAATTTCACCCTTTTTTTCTTTTGAAACCAATAATGCGCTTGACCCTACAGTACCTGTTAAGTATGTTAAATTATGCTTATTTAAGATAAGAATTCCATTATTGTCATCTGTACTATTTTTTTGTTTTAGAGCTTCTATACTATTCAATTATTTCACCTACAGAAATAACAATTAATATTCTGGGCTAATTAGCCACCGCTTACTATGGGCATTAGAATAACTTGATCGTTGTCATTAAGTTCTGTTTTTAAGCCATTTAACTGATTTAATAATAATCCGTTTACTGAAATCATGTGGTAGGGTTTCAATTCAAGATCTTTGGGATCATAAACTGCTTTTCTGAAAGGATCACCATATTTTTTTGAAAGCAAAATGAGCAAATCATAAACCGATGCTTTCTTATTTAAGCGTATTATTTCAGATCTTTCTACACCTAATTTTTTTTTGATATATCCAAGATATTCGATTGTCACATTCAAATAGAGGTCCATCCTCTTAATAATCGCTATAGAGATGAGTTATTTTATTTATTCATTTCTTTAATTGAATTATTAACTCGCAAGCTACTAATCAATAATAAATCAAGAGTTGTCTCAATGATTTTTGGGTAAATATCCATTAGATTAATATACTTTTTAGCTTAGCTATTACCTTAGTTGACCGTTTGGAGGAAAGATTTATGTTTTCATACGCTGGTAAAATTTTGCGTGTTGATCTTACAACTGGAAAAATTTCTACTGAACAATTAAGTGAAGAAATGGCCAAGAGCTATATCGGTGGTATAGGACTTGGAATTAAGTTACTTATGGATAATTCAAAACCGGGAATTGACCCATTTGATCCAGATAATCCGATAATATTTGCCACAGGACCTCTTAGTGGCACTATGGCACCTACAGCTGGAAATGGGTATGCTGTCGTTTCTAAATCTCCTGCTACTGGAGGAGTTGGCGAATCGAAAGCTCACGGTTTCTTTGGTCCTGACTTGAAAAGGGCTGGATATGATGCAGTTATAATCACTGGAAAAGCCGATAAGTTATCATATTTATGGATTGATGACGATAAAGTTGAGATAAAAAATGGTGAGAATCTAAAAAATGCCACAGTTTTTGAGACTGATACTCGAATTCGAGATGAACTAGGGGACTATTATATTAGAGTTTCAGCAATTGGGGAAGCGGGTGAAAAACTATGTCGTTTTGCTGCAATAATTAACGATGAATTCCGCGCAATTGGGCGAACTGGTATGGGTGCTGTTATGGGTTCTAAAAATCTAAAAGCTGTAGCAGTTCGTGGAACCAACGATGTTAATGTTGCAGATTTAGATGGGTTTGTCGAATTTGTGAAACTAATATTTGAACGTATGAAAGGACCCGCAACAAAGAAGTACAAAACTCTTGGAACCCCACAAAATGTTTTAGTTCTTAACTCGCTTTCAGCATTAGCTACAAGAAATTGGACTAATGCTACTTTTGAAGGTGCCGAAAAAGTTAGCGGAGAATATCTCAACGAACATTATGTTAAGAAGATTGTTGGTTGTGCCACTTGTGGTATGCGATGTGATCACATAGCAGTGGTTCCAGAAGGACCTTACAAAGGATCAACATCTAGATTAGAATTTGAATGTTTATGGTCATTAGGTCCATTATGTGGTGTGGATCGCCTTGACGCAATTATTGAAGCTATGAGAATTGTAAACGAATATGGTATGGATGGTATTTCAATAGGTGTTGTTGTGGCTTTTGCTATGGATTGTTATAAAAATGGAATAATTACAAAAGAGCAAACAGATGGCATTGATCTAAGTTTTGGAAATGCTGAAGCTTTAATAGAAATAATTCATAAAATTGGAAAACGAGAAGGCTGGCTTGGAAACGCTTTAGCTGAAGGAGTCGCAAAAGCTGCTGAGATAATAGGTAATGGAGCAGAAAAATATGCCTGTCATATTAAAGGTCTTGAACTTCCAGGTTACGATCTAAGAACTCTAAAAACTGCTGCGTTAGGCTTCAGTGTTTCGTTCCGTGGTGCTTGCCATTTAAGAAACGGCGCTTATTCTCCTGATGTAAAGGGTAAAGTCAATCGTTTTAAAATCGAGAAGGGTAGAGGAAAAATGATTGTGCCAGATGGCAACTTGTATAACGTAATTGACTCACTTATTGTATGTAAATTCTCGAGAGGAACCTATTATGATGGTATGGATGATCTATCCAAATATTACACGTTGGCAACTGGTATTCCTATCACTTCAGAAGAGTTAACTCTGGCTGGAGAGAGAATTGAAAACCTTGCACGGTTATTTAATTATAGAGAAGGCAAAGGTACCAGAGAATACGATACTTTGCCTTGGAAAATAATGAATACTCCAGTTCCTGATGATGGTCCTGCAAAAGGTCTTGTTGTTAATAATGAAGAATTCCAGCTTGGATTAGATGATTATTATGCTGCACGCGGTTGGACAAGTGATGGGTTGCCAACAGTTGATAAACTCAAGGAATTAAATCTTAACAAATATGTTGACATCCTTCCAGGAGGAAAGGACTAAGATGGTTCGTCCACAAGATAGAAAATTTGTTTCAGCAGATCCAGATAAATGTGTAGGTTGTGTAGTCTGTGAATATGCTTGTTCTTTAACCAATGAAAAAACTTTTAATCCTACAAAGTCAAGAATTCGAGCCCTTAGAATGGGGCCACTCAATAATATTGCTGTGGCTTGTCGCCATTGCGAAGAACCAGCTTGTGTTGCTGCTTGTCCAAGAGATGCATTATCTCAAGAAGAAAATACTGGAATAATCAATGTTGATGAAGAAGCTTGTGATGGGTGTACTTGGTGTATTAGTGCTTGTCAATTTGGAGCTATGATGATGCATCCTGAGAAGAAAGTTGTTTTTACGTGCAATAGCTGTAAAGATGAGGAAGATGGACCGCAATGTGTTAAGTGGTGTCCAGAGGAAGCATTAACATTCGTTACTGCTCAGCAATTGGCTCAAAAATCACGTATATCTGCAGTAAGAAATCTTTTCCAGGAAGCCAAAGATAAGAAGTCTTAAACGCAGTTTTCTTTCTACCTACTTTTTTTATTTTTTTTACTAACTTATTTTTAATAGGTTACATTGGTTTATGCTAAACTATTTATCATCTCACGAATTCTTTTTTTTAAAAATATTTTTAACTTAATTGAACCCATTAAGTTAATATAGTTTTTATCTGACTAATAATTCCACAAGCACGGAGGAAGAGGTTTGTACGGATACGCCGGTAAAGTTTTGTATATTGATTTAACTACAGGAAAAACTTGGGTTGAACCCTTAAATCAAGAATATGCCAAAAAATATGTTGGCGGAATCGGTTTGGGTATGCGCCTTTGGCTTGATAATTCCAAGGCAGGTGTTGATCCTTTAGGTCCTGATAATCCACTAGTTTTATCCCTTGGTCCTATTTCAGGTACAGTATTTCCAACTGCAGGTAATGGGCATTCTTTTGTTGCTAAATCTCCAGCAACTTTTGGTATTGGAGAAGCTGTAGCTCATGGTACTTTTGGTTCGGAACTTAAAAGAGCTGGATATGATGCAGTGATTTTTAAAGGCAAGGCTGAAAAACCAGTTTATTTATGGCTTGATGATGATTCTGTACAATTATTGGATGCTTCACACCTTTTAGGGAAATCTCCCTCAGAAACAGAGGATCTGATTAAACAAGATTTAGGTGATTATTATGTGCGGGTTGCAGCTATTGGTTTGGCTGGAGAAAAATTAAGCAGGATAGCTTGTATAATTAACGAGAAAACAAGAGCTGCAGGACGAACTGGTATGGGTGCTGTTATGGGTTCTAAAAACCTCAAAGCAATTGCAGTTCGTGGTACTAATGATATTCGTGTAGCTAAACCCCATGAATTTATTGAAATGGTTAAAGAGTTCCATGAAAGGATGAAAGGTCCAGCTGCTCAGAAATATCGAACATTAGGTACTTCTGAGAATATTCTCGTTCACAATGCACTTCAATGTATGCCAACTCGAAATTATAATAATGCACATTTTGAAAATGCAAAAAAAGTAAGTGGTGAACACCTGAATGAGAAGTTTGTTGTGAAAATAATTGGGTGTAGTTCCTGTGCAATGCGTTGTGAGCATGAAGTTGTAGTTCCTGAAGGACCTTACAAAGGAACTCTAACTCGAATGGAATATGAAACCTTATGGGCAATGGGTCCATATTGTGGCATAGATGAACTTGATGCAATAGTAAAAGGTATGGAGCTATGTAATTATTATGGGATTGACGCAATAAGTGCAGGTGTTGTTGTTGCTTTTGCTATGGATTGTTACGAAAATGGTTTACTCTCAAGTAAAGATTTTGATGGATTAGAAGCTACTTTTGGGAATAGTGAAGCTTTAATTCAAATACTTGGAAAAATTGGGACAAGAACTGGTATTGGTGATATTTTAGCAGAAGGAGTGAGAATTGCTGCTAAGAAAATAGGTAAGGGAGCAGAAAAACTTGCTCAGCACATTAAAGGATTAGAAGTAACGGGGTATGATCTTCGCTGTCTCAAAACTGCGGCTTTAGGATTTGCAGTTTCATTTCGTGGAGCTGATCATAATAGACATGGCGCTTATGCTTTTGATATTAAAGGAAAAGTTGATCGCTTAAAAGCAGAAAAAGGTAGAGGTAAACTAGTTAGAGATATGGAAGATATCTATTCTCTGATTGACTCTTTAGTTGTTTGTAAATTCTCAAGAGGAACTTATTATAATGGTTTAGTTGACATGGCCAAACTCTACACTTTAGTTACTGGAATTGAAATGACTGCTGATGAACTGAAGAAATCAGGTGAAAGAATAAACACAGTTGCTAGATTAATAAATATTAGAGAAGGTTTGAGTAGAAAAGATGATACTCTTCCTTGGAAGGTTCTAAATCTTCCTATTCCTGATGATGGACCTGTAAAAGGAGCATATGTAACCCAAGATGAACTCAATTTGCTTCTTGATGATTACTATCAATCTCGTGGTTGGAATAACAATGGTGTGCCTACAAAAGCAAAACTTGAGGAATTGAGAATGGATGCTTTATTAAATATAGTTGAAAGGAAACTGGAGGCTTAAAAAATGGTAAAACTCCATGATAAAAAGTTCGTTTCAGTTAACCCTGAAAAGTGTGTAGGCTGTCAGATATGCGAATATATGTGCTCATGGACAAAAGAGAAAGCGTTTAATCCAATAAAATCACGAATTCGGGTTGTTAGAGTAAATCAGTTGGCAAATATGGCGGTTACATGCAGACGCTGTGAAGATCCACCATGTGTTGGTGCTTGTCCACGTGACGCTCTTAAACAATCTGAAGACTCTGGGACTATATTTGTTGATGACGATAAGTGTAATGGTTGTGGTTGGTGCATTGAAGCCTGTGATTATGGTGCTGTGATGTTGCATTCTGAGAGCAAAATTGTTTACATATGCGATTTGTGCAAGGATGAAGAAGGTGGCCCTCAGTGTATAAAATGGTGTCCCGAAGAAGCTTTATCTCTAGTTACAAGTGACATTTTAGCACAGAAAGCTAGAATAAGTGCTGTCAGAAAACTTTTTCAAGATCAAAAAAAGCATAGAGAAAAATAAAGAATTTTCTCTTATTTTTTTAATAGTCTAGGTAAAAGAATTATTATTTTTTTTGCAGCTTTTTGCACTTCTGGGCTTATTTTTTCTCCAAAATCTGTATTTTTAGGCTCAATTAATAACAGAGCAATTTTTGATTTTGTAGTTTTTTTTATAAATTCACAGAACACTCGTAAAGGTAATGTATGTGATGTTATTGGTGAAAAATTTATTATTTGTTCAGGATTGATTAATCTTATTGCTCCTGGTTTTAATCCCAGAATTGCAGCATCGATTAAAAGTACGTGTGTTGGATTAAGTTCGATTATAGGTTCGAGAAAACTTTCAGGTACAGTTTCACATTCATATATTTGAATTTCAGGTGGAACTTTGTTTTTTAATTCATGGACTATTTTTACTCCAATATAATCATCATTGCGAATGGGATTTCCAATTCCTGCTATCACAACTTTTTTCGATTTATTCAACCATTTTTTAAGAACAGGTTGAAGATTATAATTTGCTTTAGTCATGTGCTAAATCCATCTAAAAATAAGAATAAGAAAAAGGTAGAAAAAGTTTATCGTTGCAAAGTTTTTAGAAGATTTTTATTTTTATCAAAAATCTCTACTGTTAATGGCATTTGTCCTACAGCATAATGTGTTGCACATCCAAAACATGGATCATAAGCTCTGAAAGCCATTTCCACTTTGTTTAGAATTCCGTTATCCATTTTTCCTTCGTGAATTAAACCTTTAGCAGCATCTCTTATTGACATAGATATTGCGGGATAATTGTTGGTTGTTGCTACGATCATGTTTACGTCTTTTATGAGTGCATCTTTATCTAGAGTATAGTCATGAAATAATGTTCCTCTTGCAGCTTCAACTACTCCAACACCTTCCCCTGGTTCACCTGGTTTATTTCGTATATTTGTACTTGTTATTTCAGGATCTTTAATCAATTCTACTGCTCTTTCAGTTGCATAAAGTAACTCAATAAGTCTAGCCCAATGGAAAGCTAACGTTCCATGAACAGGTTTTCCTCCCAAAGTTTTATACATGATTTCATATTCTGCTTGGGCCAAAGGAGTAGCCATTCCATCAGATGCGTTCAATCTTCCAAGTGGACCAACTCGATAGACTCCGCTATTTTCTCCATAGACTTGTCCCTTCCATCCAACATTTTTTAGGTATGGAAACTTTGAATACGTCCATTCTTCCACATGTTCCTCTATATGTTTTAAGTAATCTTTTCCTTCAAATTTTACGAATTCTTCGCCATTTGGTTTAACCACTCTGATTTTTCCATCATAAAAGTTGACCTTATTATTTTCGTCAACCATCCCCATGTAGTAAGTCTGCATTGTATATGCATCGCTTTTGATTAATTCTACATATTGATCATTACCTAAAACTATATCATGGAAAAGTTTCAATGTGAGTTTAGCGAAATCAACTGAAGAAAGTGCCATTTTCTCTATTTCTTGTCGTTCTTCTTCATTGATAGCTTTGGACATTCCTCCTGGTAAACCACAAGTTGGGTGTGTAGCTTTTCCACCGATTATTCCAGTGATTTTTTGTCCAAAAGCTCGGTGTTTAATTACTTCTTTTGCTACTTCAATTCCCGCTTTCTCTATAACTCCTAAAATATTTCGTTTTTCTGGAGGAGCATCGGGTCCAACTACAAAATCTGGTCCACCCAGATAATAGAAGTGTAATGTGTGGTCATAAATGAAATATCCGCAATTCATTAGTTCACGTAATTTTTTAGCTGCAGAAGGCGGTTCGACGTTGAAAGCTGCATCTAAAGCTTTTACTGAAGCAAAATGATGTGCAACTGGACAAACTCCACATATTCTTGTGGTTAGTTGTGGCATTAATTCGGCTCTTCTTCCCTGACAGAATTTTTCAAAACCTCTGAGTTCTGGAATTTTTAAATATGCATTTTCTACTTCACCCTCATCATTTAAGAATATGGAAATGTTTCCATGACCTTCCAGTCGAGTGATTGGATCTATTATTATTTCTTTCATTTTTTCATCACCTTTCTTTTAAGAATCGAAGACGGTAGCGAATACATGTAAAAAGTTCCAATTGGATCTTTAATCTGATTCATTAAATCCTCAATTTCTTTTTCAGTATATATTTCTTTTTCTGGATCCCCCGTATATCCAAATATTGCTGATAGAGCTGATATCATGGCAGCTCCCTGTTCAGGAACGTTTGGTCCAGCTCCACCGCAACCAGTACAAGGCATGTTCACTTTCAAGCATTGAGCATCACAACCACTTCTTGTTGCGGGCCCCATGCATATAATACCCTGTTCGAGAAGACATTTTTCAGGATCAGGATCTTTCTCGTAAACACGATATATTTTTGTAATTTTTTTATCCTCTCTAGTTCTTGGGCATTCTTCGCATACAGCTTTAAGTGGAGCAAGAACAGTCCCTTTTGGTGGCAATTGGTTATTTGCTATTGCATCAATTGCATTATTTATTAGTTGGACTGGAGGTGGACATCCGGGTAAATAATAGTCTACTTCTACTGTTTGATCTAAAGTTTTTACTGTATCATAAAATTCGGGAATCTTAAGGACCCCTTCTTTAACTTTAGTTTCAGTTTTTGGAACTATTCCCTCTGGATTAACAACAGATTTTTCTTTAATGTACACTGTATCAAAGATTTCTTGTTTATTATGTAAATTAGCTAATCCTGGGATACACCCTTCATGAGCACAAGATCCAAAAGCAACTAATGTTTTAGATTTTTTCCTTAGTAATTTTGCCATGTGTTCTTGTTCTGAATTTCTTATTGAGCCATTAAAAAATGTAATATCAATGTATCCATCAGACATATTTTCAACATCTTTGTATTTGATGTCCAAGGCTACAGGCCAAAAAACTATATCTGCTATTTGAACTACTTCAAGTATTCTTTCATTGATATCTAAAACGGCTATTTCACAACCGCCGCAACTTGCAGCCCAATAGAAAGCTATTTTTAGTTTATTTTTACTCATTTTGTTTTACTCCTTAAATTACTTGTTTTAGTATTTTGGAAGTATCGACTCTGAGTTCTTTGAAAGCAAGTTCCTCTGGAGTCATACCCATTGCTAATCCTAGAAGTTGAGGATAGTGTAATATTGGAATGCCATATTTCTCAGCGAACATTCTTTCAATACGCAACTCATTTGTATCAAACATTATATGGCAAAATGGACAAGATGTAATTAAGGCTTGTGCGCCAACTGTTTTAACATGATCCAATTTATCACGTGCAAGCATTAGGGCAACTTTATCATTAACTCCCACGCTGGGTGCACCACAACACTCAGTTTCATTCATGTAGTTTAAACAAGTAGCACCGGTCGTTTCAATTAACGTTCTTAAAACTTTTGGGTCTTCAGGATCATCAAAATCTATATACTCTTTGGGCCTAAGTAGATGACAGCCTACATGCTCCGCAACTTTAAGTGTTGAAAGCGGATTAGTAATCCTCTTTTTTATTTCTTCTATGCCTATGTCCTCTATTAGAAATTGAAGTATATGTTTAGTCTCCACCGATCCTTTGAACTCCATTTCTGCTTCTCTTAGGTTCCCGTTAATTTGCTCTCTTAATACTTTATCTTCTTTTAAAACTTTGTTAACTTTCTTTAAAGTTCCTGCACAACCAGGACATAAAGTTATAATCTTTAAACCAGTTTGTTCAGCGATTGCGAGATTTTTTGAAGCAAGAGTAAGCATTGTTTCATGACTAATTGTATCTAAAGGAAGCCCACAACAGTTGAAATCTGGCATTTCAGATAATTTGACTCCCAGTTTTTGGAGAACTTTTCGTGAGGATATCTCATAAGATGAGACCCGATATGGGACTGCACATCCTAGAAAAAATAAATATTCATTCTCCATTTTGGGTCTCTCTATTTTCGATTATCTTCTGAAGTCCTACTTTTTTTAGGATTTTGCCTATTTTTTCAGGATTACCATTAGGAATAGGAGGAAGTCCTAAACTAACCCTTTTTTTCTTTCTCAATTCAGGTATTTTGTAAGCATAACCTGAATTTAATATGCTTAATGTTTGTTCTTTAAAAACTAGAGGAACAATACCTTGTTTGGCAGCTAGATTTCTTAATACCCTTATTATGCTTGCTACTTCAATATCTTGTGGACAACGATCTGTGCAAGTAAAACATGATGCGCATAACCATAAAGTTTCACTTTTTAGTACTCTTTCTTTTAATCCAAGTTGTGCCATGCGAATTATTTGTCTAGGTCTATAAGTGTCGCTAAATTTTGCAATTGGACAATCAGAAGTACAAGTGCCACATTGAAAACACTGAAGAATTTTTTCGCTGCCTTGAACTTTCGAGAGTTCATACTTAAACTTTGGATTAATCTCTGAAGCTTTTATTGGCTTGTTTATTGTTGCCGCCTCTGTCATTGAGCTTCACTCTCTTAGTAACAAATTGACAGCACATAAGTGCAGATATTGAAAAAAATGTTATCAACTACATAAAGCTATAGTCAATTTTTTTAGAATTTTTCCATATAATTTAATGGAAATTGGATTCTATCATTTCTTAGATGGTAGTTGTTTTTGTATATCCTTATTTTTTCCTTTTTTAATGTGAAGAATTTCATATCTGTTGTTAATTCTGGAAATTCTATTAGAAAGTAATAAATTCTCCTATTGTTCTTAATTTCAACAATTTGTTACTTGGAGATAATGGGAGAGGCTAAAAATATGCATATACTTTCAAAAGAAGACTTTTCAGAATTCATTAATAGCTTAATAGCTGATAATTCTCTAAATGTTGTAGGAGTAAAATCAAAAGGCACCAAATTTGCTTTTGGACCATTAGAATCAGCCGATCAATTACGGCTAGATTATGATGTGACACTTTTACCTCCAAAAAAATATTTCTTTCCTCAACGAGAAACTTTAGTAACTTATGATGTTGCTAGTGGTTATCAAAATAAGAGCCTTGCAGATACTAAACCAAATATCATTGTTGGTGTTCATCCTTATGATATAATGGCTATTCTTCACATGGATGAAATATTTTGCGAAACAAAATCTGATCCAAATTATCTGGCAAGGCGAAACTCATCTGTAATTATTGGAGTTAATATTCAGAAGATGTCCGAATCATGTTTTGCATCATCAATGGGTTGTGCTACAATTGATTATGGATACGATCTAATGCTAACTGATTTAGGTAATAAGTATGCAATTGATGTCGGTTCGCATAAAGGTGCTGATTTACTAAATAAGTATTCCAAAAATGTTAAAAAAGCTCTAGCTAGTGATATACAATCTGTTGGGAAAAAGAAACAGGAAATAATGAATAAAACTCAACAAGAATTTAGTTTTTCATCTGAGCTAATTCCTGAAATGTTGGGTAAGTTTTATGAAAAAACCAATTTTTGGGAAGATCATTCGGAAGAGTGTTTATCTTGCGGATCTTGTGTTTTAGTTTGTCCAACCTGTTACTGTTTTGATATTATGGACAATCCAGCTTTGTCACTAAAAACAGGTGAAAGAGGCCGAACTTGGGATGGCTGTTTGTTAGAAGATTTTGCAAAAATTTCTTCTGGAGAAAACTTCCGAAACACAAAAGCAACTCGGTATAGACATAGATACTTCAAGAAAGGCAAATATCTCTTTGATAGGTTTGGATTTGTTTCATGTGTTGGTTGTGGAAGATGTTCTTCTAATTGTCTTCCAGATATTGCTAATCCCGTTAATTTATTTAATGATATGTATGCTGAAAGTCTCAAAATAGGGATTCAAATCGATCCTGCTACTGTTCCTGATGTCAAAATAAAAAGTGGCGATGTTATTGATTATGCTCCTAAAATAGCAACCATTGTTAAGAAAGTGCCTATGACAGCAAATGAGACAATGTTTGAGTTAAAACTTGACGATGGCTCTGAATTAGGTCATGAACCTGGTCAATTCGTTCAAGTTTCAGTTTTTGGGGTTGGTGAAGCACCTTTTGGAGTATCCTCTTCACCCACAAAGAAAGACACTTTTGAACTATGCATTCGAAAATTAGGAAACGTAACGAGCAAAATACATACATTACAAGAAGGAGACAAAGTTGGAATTAGAGGCCCATTTGGAAATGGTTTTAATGCTGAATTATTAAAAGGAAAAGATTTGTTATTTGTTGCAGGAGGTCTTGGTATAGTTCCTTTGAGATCTTTATTCAACTATGTTTTAGATAATCGAAGTGATTATGGCCGTGTAATACTACTTTATGGTTGTAAAGAACCTCGCGAGTTACTTTTTGGTGACGAAATTCTTAGCTTAGAAGATAGAAAAGATGTAGAGTTTAAATCCACAGTTGACAGATGTCCAGAAAACGAAGTTTGGACACGTAATGTAGGCGTGATAACAACTTTGATTCCTCAAGTGGATTTTGATCCTCAAAAAACTTATGCTATTGTATGTGGTCCACCAATAATGTACAAATTCGTTATTAGAGATCTTAAATCTCAAAATGTTCCAGATGATCATATTATCGTTTCTTTAGAAAGAAGAATGAAATGTGGTGTTGGTAAATGTGGACACTGCCAAATTAACCAACTTTATGTATGCAAGGATGGTCCAGTGTTTAATTATTCAAAAATAAAAGGAATACCGGAGGCATTATAATGAAACCAAAAGTTGCTTTCTTCGATTTTGCTGGTTGTGAAGGCGATCAGTTACAAATAGCTAATCTTGAAGAAGAAATTCTAGACTTGCTTGGACAAGTTGAAGTTGTAAGTTTCCGCGAAGTAATGAAAGAACACAGTGACGATTATGATATTGCCTTCATTGAAGGATCATGTACTAGGCTACAAGACGAAGAAAGATTGAAACAGATACGAAAAAACGCTAGTATAGTTGTTGCTATTGGATCTTGTGCAACAATCGGTGGTATTAACTCGTTGAAGAACTACCAAAACTTGGACGATGTTAAGAAAACCGTTTATGGCGATAAAGCCAATTTGTTTGATACTTATCCTGCTAGACCAATTGATGCAGTAATACCTGTAGATGCATATGTACATGGTTGCCCAATGACTAAAGATGAATTTTTGCATGTTGTTAAATCTCTTTTACTTGGCAAAAAACCTGAGATACCTAATTATCCCGTTTGTGTTGAATGTAAGAAAAATGAAAATGTTTGCGCTTTTGAAAGAGGCGAATTTTGTGTTGGTCCTGTTACTAGAGCTGGATGCAACTCTTGTTGCGTAAATGAAGGAACAAAATGTTGGGGTTGCCGTGGTATGGTAGATAATCCAAATGAGAATTCGCAAAAAGAAGTCCTAGTAAAATATGGTCTTTCAGTTGATGATGCAATTGGTAAATTTAAATTATATTTTGGTTGGCAGGGGAAGAAAAAATGAACGCTGATAAAAACTTAGAAGTCAATGTACATCACGTGACCAGAGTTGAAGGTCACGGCAATATTTATGTGAACGTGAAAAATGGAATTATAGAAAAATGTGAATGGGCTATTCCTGAAGCACCTAGGTTTTTTGAAGCCATGGTTGTAGGACGCGATTGGACTGAACTACAACACATAACTTCACGTATTTGTGGAATTTGTTCTATCGGACACACATTGGCCTCATTAAAAGCAACCGAAGCAGCAATGGGCATTGCTATTAGTGATCAAGATATAAAACTCAGAAAATTAGCTCTACATGCTGAAAACTTACAAAGCCACATACTTCATGTTGGTTTTTTGATATTACCTGATCTAATGGGAGTTGGATCAGTTATCCCTCTTGCATCTTCTAATCCTGCTGAAGTTAAAACAGTTTTAGGCTTACATAGAATGGCAAACGAAATGTCTAATTTAATATGTGGCAGAACTACACATCCTCAAAGACTAATTCCGGGTGGATTCTCTAAGATACCCTCAATCAAGGACTTACTATCACTCAGAGATAACTTACAGTCTTCTATACCTGCATTAGAAGTAGTTGCGAATTTAGTGCAAAGTTTAGCTCCTAAGATTCCAAATTTTGTTAGGGAAACTGAATTTATCGCTTTGTCAAATCCAGATGAATATGCACTTTATGATGGAAAAATTGCATCAACAGATACAGATTCTGCACCAGCGAGCGAATATCTTTCATACACCAATGAATATATTGTGCCACAATCTACTGCAAAATGGGCTAAACACTCTCGAGAATCCTATATGGTAGGCGCATTAGCAAGGCTTAATATTAATTATGATAAACTTTCACCTTTAGCTAAGAAAATTTCTGACATGTTTGAACTAAAACCGATTTGCCATAATCCTTTCATGAACAGTATAGCTCAGTTAGTGGAGATAGTTGACAGTGTTGCAGATTCGATTAAACTAATCACTGAACTCGAAACAACAGGTTTGGAAAGTCAATCAGAATATAATCTGCCAAAGGTTACAATAAAAGCGGGTCAAGGAGTGAGTGCTGTTGAAGTTCCACGCGGAATACTTTTCCACGATTATACCTATGACGAAAAAGGTGTTTGCAAAAAGGCTAACTGTATAATTCCAACCAACCAGAATCATGGAAACATCGAATTAGATATGAAAGCGTTATTGCCTCAAATACTAGACAAAACTGAAAAAGAGATTGAATTGAATCTTGAAATGCTTGTAAGAGCATATGATCCTTGCATATCTTGCTCTACACATGCAGTGAAAGTGCACTTTGTTTGAGTCCCTTCTTTTTCACTTTTTTAATTAAGGTGTTAAAAGATGTTGTTTTTTCTTTTTTTTCATTTATTATGTACTGAATTAAAATATATTAATCAATAACAATATCTTGTGGTGTAATTTGACTCGAGAGTTTTTACTTTTTTCTCGTATCGCTAGAACTCATGGAATCTTCAAAAATTTACATGATGCGGGTCGACTAGATATTACTTATGAATGCATTGTTGCTAGTCTATTTCTCTCACATGGCCTTAGGAGAAATGTTACCTTTCATTCTATTTTGAATGGTCCTCCTAATCCTCCCCTTCATATCAAAATAGAAGGTGAACATCTTTATGATGTTCGAACTGATGTAAGAACTTGGGAA
>Ga0255055_10000691_pt1 | contig 25547 bp, 37 predicted proteins | sample JV7_2_27_MG_FD_188633 | JGI IMG/M metagenome (GOLD analysis project Ga0255055, IMG submission 188633) | Seawater microbial communities from Jervis Inlet, British Columbia, Canada - JV7_2_27 | ecosystem: Environmental > Aquatic > Marine > Inlet | place: Canada: British Columbia | collected...
TGCCTTTGTACACGAACACGGCCATAATACGGATGTAAATACACCTACAAAATATGGTGCAAGCCCAATGATGCCGGGCATGTACGAGTGCTTGGACTGTGCTCCCATTGTGTCTCAAGTAAGCTGTGATAATGGGGTGTATCATGGCCCATATCACGTATATCCAATGATATCACACACGTACACCATGTGTGTAGGGTCTGATAAGAAGTATTATGTCAACTATCAGGCCTACAGCCCAGCCTCATCACCACCAGCTTGAACATGAGGACCGGGGGGGCCATCGACCCCTCCCCCCACCGGGGTCTTCGATTTGAATCCTACCCCACCACCACACATAGGCAGACACACAACTGGGTTAGATATCCAAAACCGGGCCTACCGGCCCGACAAAATGAGTCCCAACGGGACGATGAAGCTGTCCCTTTTACCGGACATCTCTATCGGTCATTTCTATGTGAGGATTCCCCCTATCATATTATTTTTTCACCAAATTCTGGGTTCAAAAACCCGGTCATTATTTGGGCAGATATGAGCCACAAAGCCGTTATATGCCACTTTAATGAACCAATTTTGGTACCCCCTTGACAAACCCAAAATCAGTGCTTATTAATATTATATCAAAGAGGGGGGATAATATGTTAGAACAAATCATTGGTGGACTACTTGGGATTCTGGTTGGGGTCATTGTTGTTACATTCGGATTTACGTGTCTCTGGATTTTGTGGGACTTCTGGGCCGGAGTATTCAACAAGTGGTTCGGTGACGGAAAGAGGTATTAGATGATACACTGGGATATCCTGTTCAAGCTGATACTGATGTTCTCAGCCGTGGTCGGCTGCTTCATCTATCTTACGATCATGGCAAAGCTGGGATCTGGTAAGAGTGAAAAACAAAAACGAATTGAGTATGACAACAAAAGAAAGGGGTCAGAATTTTTATGCAAACTCAGGTTACTGAAAGACCGTGCCGATATATTAGACGGCAATACGAAGGAGAAAGACGTGGAATAATTATTGGAGTCGGGCCCGGTGTGTTTTTGGTTCGTGACTCTGAAGAGCTCACGACTCACAACGTACCGGCAAATTTAGTAAAGGAAGTCACCCTGTGGGGCCCGGATGACATACCGAAGGACTACTTCAGAAAACGGGGGATTAGAGTATAATGACAACAGTCTATTGCTACGATTACGTCTGGGACGAACTACCACCACGGGACAGAGCTTACGTGCTGGCAAAGTTCATGAAGGAGTGGGCAGGCAACATCAAAGAGGGGTGCCGAATGGCCTCCGATGATGCCATTGAATTAATGCAACAATATCCAGAAATATGGGGGGATTATGTCAGAGCATATATCGAAGAGACAGGACAAGACATCCACACCGGAGTTCCGGCAGAACTACAAGGAGATCAGGTGGAACGGGAAGACGAACAGGACATCGAGCCGGAAATTGGCTGGCACACCGGAGAAGTCGGATGTGACACCTACGAAAAGGGACTGTGATAATTGCCGGTGGGAATATGAGCTCGACCTTGACATTGACAAACAGGATCACTGCTCAGAGTGTTATGTGATCTTTGACAACACGTGGCCCAAATGGGAAGCAAGGAGATATTAAAATGGCTAAAGATCGAATGCTTGAACTAAACTACGTGCCGGACGGTGGGGTCATAATCCCGTTCAATGCATCTGAGAGCCTCTACGTTGAACGATTGGACTCTACCCAGATGCTCGACCTTACAAAGTGGGCACAAGCCCGTTACGACCACATCGTGGTCCGGGGTGACATGGATTCCGGTTGGTACACCATTTGGTGCTGGGATCTACCGGAAGTGGCAACACAGTCAATCACAGTTGGTCAAATTGATCATGACCACCCATTTGACAACTGGGAATTCACAAACTAAAACAGGGGGATGTTATGGACGTATACGATTTTCTGGGGAACGTAATAAAAGAAGGAGACATGATCGTGTGGCCGAATCGGCAGGGGAGTAGTCTTTGGATGAATTCGGGCCACGTTGTGCAAATCGGCCATGAACAGCTTGAAGGTTTGAGAGGGGTAGAGCTTGTCCCGGTGCTTCAGGTTGATCGAATGGCAAATCCCGGTATGAAAACCAAACGAGTGGAGATCTACCGGACAGAACGTGTTGTTGCTCTTGGTCGATGGGATAGGTTCCAGCCGATGAAAGAGCCATGTGAATTTCGTGATATGCCAAAGCCGTTTAAAGAGACGTGGCTGGACAGGGTGATGCAATGGATCAGAGACAGAGGCTAATCAGAGAGATGGCTAAAGAAATTGAAAAACGTTTGAAAGTGGAGAAGCTGAAGCAGATCATCAAGGACTACCGGGGTATCATACACGAATACCGTACCCGGATCAGGTCGATTGAGGATGAGCTCATGGATGAGTATGGGGTGATCGTGCCAACGGAGACGGACCCCTTGTGTCAACGGGGGAACAGACGTAAACCAAAATAACCTATGGAGAACTGGAATCATGCTGATATGTGGACAGACCGAATGCCGGTACTGCTTCAAACACTATACCGGCTCAACGGTCTGTAATCCACCGTCTGAGCCTACTCTTCGTCCGAAGTCAACCGATATGCAACCTGACGTACTACAATGCCTCATGTTCAAGAAACGTGAACATGGTGAAAAAGTGAACGAACTTCAACCCGGCCGGGGCAGCAGTGGGCTGTATCCCGGTCAGATAAGGAATCCAATATGACCGTGCCATTCATCTGCTTTCAATGTGGGTACCGTGAGGAACGTGATTGTATGACCGGGCAGATATGCCCGGAGTGTGGTAGATGCAGGCTTGTGGCTTACTGTCAGCACGGGCCAACCAAGACCGTGATGATGGAACGGGAACTTCATAAGCTGAGCCCCAAAAGGGTGAAGCTCAAACCTATTAAAGAATTATATAGAGATTAAGCCTATATTAGCATATAGGCTATTAAAGTATAATAAGATATACTGTATTGTACCTTCGTGCCACTTGGACTCACATCATAGGGCCCCATCAGCCTCTAACGTAGTTTGAGCCGGAAGGTAAACAGCCCCACCGTTTGCCTTACGGGCAAGGTTAATTTGCTGTTTAAATTGGCCTTGCAAAGAGGAACGACCAGAGCCTGTTAGGCCTTCGGGAGTGACGTGAACGTGATGGGGCACGGTAAGGGAGATTTTTATGAGTATGAAAAATGAACCGGACCAGTTATGGGCCGTGGATTCAGGCTTTGCCATGGGTGGTCTAATCATCCGTGATAATAAATGTATTGAATGTGCACCTATATTCCAACGATGGTTCGTAGGACGAACGACCGGCACGATCCGGCAGATGTGCCGGAACAAGGGATGGAAACTTTATGTTAGCAAATTATAAATGTCTGGAGTGCCTGATGTTCTGGGAATCATTACCAGAAGTAACTGAATGCCCACGATGTGGTAGCTACCATGTTCAGTGGGTTAACTATGCAATATGGAGATTAATCCAAAATGAAACAGTGTGAAAAATGTGGTGCCCGAATTCTGGTACCTGCAACGAAGTGCCCCTTATGTGGGGGAACACTGAAGCCTGTGCTAAAAAAGGGAAATGAATAATGAAGATTGATTACAATCTCATAGATCATATAATCATGGATTGGGCAGCATTGCCTAAGGTAACCCGGATAGGGTTGAAGTTCAAACGGTTCTTCTGGCACTCATGGAAGCAGAAACAATACTGCCATAAATGTGGGCAGAGTTTTCACGGGTGCCCTGAGCAAATGGATCTGCACCATATTGATCCAGACAAGAAGGAATATTTGCTGGGGCAGTTGACGTTTGGGGTTTCAACAATAGCCAAGATCTACCCCGAATTAAGGAAATGCATCTGCTTATGTGCCAACTGCCATAGGACGTGGCATCGTAACCCACTGGATATATAAGCAATAAAAGGGGTCCCAAACAGACCCCTTGACAAACCCAAAATAATGCTTATTATATATATATGAGGCAACGACTTTAATACGAAATAAACTATGAGCCCTGTGAGAAATCTGGCCGGTGGCTGCTTTAGGCACCATGTCAAGGCAGCAGGGCAAACTACTTTAGAGGCTATACCATGAAACGACTGACAAACTTCAAGCCGGGTATGGGAACCATGACCAAAGAATTCTGGGCTACTGGCAGCAGTCCTATTGTGGTAACACTCAACCCATTGGACAAGGCTGCACAGCTTACTCTCAGCAACGGTGACCTTACAATTTTAAAAACGGGTGCTAATGGCCGTGCTATGATCCGTGCCACCCACGGCATCTCTTCCGGTAAGGGATACTTTGAGATGACTGCCACGTACAAGCAGGCTCAGGGCTTCTGTATTGGTCTGTGTGATAAAACCTATGCTGGTGACATGATTACCCACATTGGTTTTGAAACTGGTCAGATATCGTGGTACACCACAAATACTGTGAAACGTGTCTACCAAGATGGTAGCTATTCCACCCAGTCCACAGGTGAGAATTATGTTACAGGTGAAACCGTTGGATGTGCCTTTGACATTGATGATGGCAAGATGTATATGTGTGATGATCTTGGTACTTGGCTTAATGGTGCTGATCCTGTAGCAGGTACCAACACAGAGCCAGAGTGGCAGGGAATGGACTCAGGTCCATGGTATCCGGGCCTTTCTCTATATGACAACCCCGATAGTATGACAATCAACTTTGGAGCATCTGCCTTTGTTCATGGTGCCCCTTCTGGATATGTATCCTATAACGATTTGGTAACATCTCAACAATAAACTTTAAAAGGAAATTAATCATGGTTCAGAAAGTCCAAGAGAATCTCCCGGTTGACCCCAGAGGAAATATAGTGTATGCTGTTTCTGGCATCAAAGAAATTATTGAAGTGTCGATCACGGCAGCAGGCTTTGTGGCCTGCACAATGCCAGCAGACTCATCGTGCAAGAGCATCTTCGTTACAACCAGAGATGCTGCAGATATTCTTCTGTCACATCTTTCTGCAGGCACCCGGTATGCCACACTGGCATCTGGCTTTGCCATCGATATAGCAGCCGTGGCTGCTGACGTTCTCTTCTATGTGAAGGGCACGTCAAGTACGACTTTAGAAATTCTTTGTTTCGATTAAATATGCCCCACCATCTCAGATAAGCCGACCTATTGTCACCTAATCTGTAACAGCAGAACGTGATAAGGTACCGGACGGAGAATAAAGTTGAAAGCACCCCTGACTGTTCAGGCTTGATGCTACTTCCACTCTCCGGTCTATGTGATAACGGGGCTCCACTTCTACAGTTGTGTAGCTCAACGGTTAGAGCATCCGGTTGTCAGCCGGAAGGTTGCCAGTTCGAATCTGGTCACGACTGCCAAACATGTGTGATTGTAACTGGTAACGGCTGGGCTTCCAAAACGAAAGGGGAAATGATGTTGCTTATTCAATGCACACCGGTTCCACACGACAACGTATATAATCTTGACACGTCTATTTATATAGATGGAGTCAAGATACCAAAAGGCTTTAGATGGGACGGTGCTTCTATACCCCGGTTCCTCTGGGCCCTGATCTATTCTCCGTTCCACCCTGATGTCATGGCACCCTCTATGGTGCATGACTACCTATATCGATACCACGATGGTCAGGATGGAAACCGGGTCTTCACTCGTAAGGCAGCAGATGACCTGTTTGAAAAGCTGTTAATTGCAAACGGAGTTGCAACGGAGACTGTCAATACCATGTACTCAGGGGTACGTATCGGTGGAAAATCAAGCTGGAGAGTTAACGTACTTCCATAGGGGGAAATTATGTTACATAAATGCAAGATGCATGGTATGACTGAGCACTCCAAAAGAAAAGATGGTTATTGGAGATGTAGGGCTTGTGCTATTGAAGCCGTTGCCCGGAGACGAAAGAAAATTAAACTTCTTCTCATTGAAGAGGGTGGTGGAAAATGTAAGAAGTGTGGGTACAACAAATGCCCTGCTGCACTGGAGTTTCATCACAGAGATCCTACTGAAAAGGAAACCGTTAATCTTAAATCATGTTTGTCTATGAAGACGTTGCTAAAGGAAATAGCCAAGTGTGATCTGCTGTGTGCCAACTGCCACAGAGAAGAGCATTTTTCTTGGGACGGCTATCATAGTAGGATAGCATAGTCTGGCTAATGCACTCGACCGATAATCGAGAGATCGAAGGTTCGAATCCTTCTCCTACTACCAAGCAAAGGATTTGGTTGAGGCTGAAACCAAGTGGATTCAACCACGGGGTTTAAATCCTTCATATCCGGTTGCCAACCGGGCCAGCAAATGGCCCGATCTCGTAGGCCCGGATCAAACAAAGCCTCATTTACATACTTGCCTTCAAAGCATTAACGGTGATGCACCGGTCTTGTAAACCGGAGAAGAGGGATCGTTACCTTCTGGAGGCTCCAAACTGATAACGGATAATGACCGGGAAAACATTTTATTATATAGGGGATATTACTATGGACCACATCTTTGAAGAGATTGAGAAAATTCAGGGAGAGAGACAGGCAGACCAACGAATTCAAAAGGTTCTGCTTGAACTTACCAATGTCGTTCACAACATCATGATCAACGTTTTTCCTTCAATCTGTTGTGATGACTGCAATGAAGGAGAATCTGAGTCCGATGATCTTAGGGCCGAATTGACAGAACTGGCTGAAAAGAATGAAGCACTTGAAGAAGAGAACGATGACCTTCGTGCTATTGCTACGGACCTTTCTGAGGATGAAAAAGAAGATGTCGAAGACGAAACTAAATCAGATAGCTAACGGCACCTGCCCGGAATGTGGTGGACCCCTGAACGAGATTGATATCGAACTTCAGGGGTTTGATCAGGTCTATGCTGATCTTGAATGTGAGAATTGCTTTAATACATTCAGAGTCCATTTCGATATTGTTGACTGGGAGAAAAGGATCTAACCATGTGGAAAAAACTATTACCCATATTTTTTGCACTTGCCTTTATTGGCAATATGTGTGCAAACCCGATGATAACATCTGCACAGACCACGGCTATATTTGATGATGGCCGTCATGTTGAACTCATGATTCATGGGCAAATTCATAATGCCCAAGATGAGATCAACCTACGTGCATTTTCTGCCGGAGATCTTGAGTCGATTAAGATCATAATCAACTCACCGGGTGGTGACGTTGTGGAGATGATGGGCATGATGATGCACATTGAGGATCTAAAGGCCAACGGAGTACACGTAACAACTGAGGTCACCGGAAGAGCTCTGTCTGCTGGAGCCTTCCTGTGGCTGCTTGGTGATGAACGAATTGTTAATAAAGGTTCTAAACTCATGTTTCACAAACCAGCCTACGTGAATGCCTATGGTGCTGTTGACTGCAGTACCCTGCACGAAAGTGCCTGCTGGGCACTTGAGCTTGACACAAAATGGGGGTATGACCTACTACGAAGTATTGCCTCTGAGAAGGTAACCGACTACCTTTATAATGATAAGAACGTTTACATTAACGGCCAAGGGGCATTTGACCTTGGCTTAGCAACGGAGATAAAATAATGTCTGAAAAAGAAACCAAGCCGGGTGCTGTAGACGATCCGGCAATTGCTGGTCGTGCAACGACAGCCAATGAAAAGAAAAAGAAAATGCTTCAGGATATCTTTGATGACAACACAACTGGCCGTCCTCAGCATCCTGACAAAAAAGGATCATAATCATGCCAACGGGGGTAAAGAAATTCAAAGACGAACAGAAGAGGTTAATCACAATCTTGAAAGAGGATCACAACTTCGACGTGATCAAAGAGATGGTTGAGCTCTACCACAAAGTAGTACGTTCCAGAATGGTCAAGGCATCCAAGTACAAAATGCAATTTCAGATGCTTGCCAAGATCATGGAATATGCTCTTCCCAAACTCCGGGTTGAAGAATCCAAGAATGAGACCGGGGATCAAATCACATTCAACATTATGGTCGGATCTAACGATCCAGCCACTCAAGCCCTTCCGGGCAATGCTCCAAAACAAATTGACATACCAACTAAGGTGGGAAAAGACGGATCATATATTATTAATATGGACAAACAATAGATAGGGTAGCTCCCGAATAGCCGTAATGTCCTACGGCTTTCTATTGTTCATTTAGGACGATCAGGAGACAATGATCATGGGAATATTAAAAGACGAAATAGGAAACACGTACAGCAGATTAACAGTTTTAGGACGTGCAGCTAATAAGGGCACCCGTGCTTGTTGGTTATGTCAATGTAGTTGTGGCAACACACACATTGTAACTGGCAAGTTACTTCGTTCTAAAGAGGTTAGATCGTGTGGCTGTTTGCATAAAGATGAAGTTAGAGAACGATTCCTAAAGCACGGGCACAATACAAAAAACGGCCCAAGCCCAACCTATCACTCTTGGGCTGGTATGGTATCCCGGTGTACATACACAAAGCATGTTGGTTATCCTAACTATGGTGCCCGTGGCATTACCGTGTGTGAACGATGGACTGACTTCACAAGATTTTTAAAGGACATGGGAGAGAAACCCCATGGCTTTTCCATATCCCGTATCGATCATGATAAGGGATACTACCCAGAAAATTGTGAGTGGGCCTTAAGGGGCACTCATTAGAGCCTCAGACCTTTGGCTGGGCTCAACGTTACTCATGTAACGATTAAGGCACAATAACGTGCCAACAAATCTCTTGAGAAAAAGGAATTATTAAAATGACCGTAACAACTAAAGTAGAAGGCAGAGCATATGCCGACCTCAGTGTCTGGGGTAAAAGGTTCGATAAAAGAGCCATGAAGGAACTTGCTGGGTATCTGAGTTCTCGTAACCTTGGTGTCACACAGGCTGGTGTTTATACCACCAACGATCCGGTCACCACAGGAACAAACCCGATTATGATTAACGGTGTTTACATCCCGGCCCTGACAGCCGAAGCCAATGCTGACTGGTCTGATGCAGACACAGCCAGTACCATCGTAACTGGTGACATGAGAGGGGTTACTCTGGCAACGACTTACAGCCAGTGGATTATGATGCTTGCCCGTTCTTCCGGCCTGCTTCAAGTCCTTTCTGCCAGTGCACAGGTTCTGGATGCTGCTATTGCTGCAGCCATTAAGATTCCTAAATGGGATGCCAGCACGTATGCTCCGATTGCCCTGCACAGCATTGATGCCACAACCGTGACATTTGGAACAACTGACATTGGCTCTGCTATGGACACACCATATCAACTGCTTGGTCAGGTTCTTCCTCACCCCGACAACTTTGCTAACTAATAGGAGACATACAATATGACTGTTACAACTAAAGTTGAAGGCAGAACATATGCCGACCTGAGCACATGGGGAAAGAGATTTGATAAACGGGCTATGAAAGAACTGGCTGGTTATCTGTCTTGTAACAACCACGAAACTCAGGCAATCACGTTTTACAATGATGGTGATGACAATGACATCCAGTCTACCGGAACAAAGGTAGCTATGGTGAATGGTGTTCTTATTCCATCACTGCCCGTTGACACCGTTCTGGTTATCACTGACCAGCTTACCGGTGACGGTGCTGACCTTGAAGTAGCCGATGGCTATGAGATGAACTATCTTGTGCTGGCAACAGCCGGTGGAGTTCTATCCACATGGCAGGCCGGTGTACAAGCCACAACTGGCAACTCTGAAGTCAAGTTCCCGAAGTTTGATACCAGCCTGTACGTAGGTGTTGGACTCATTCTGTGGGACAACGATGATGCCTCTGCTGCTGGAAACCTTGGTGATGCTGCTGCTGACCTGAATACTGATGGTACCTTCTATCAGCTACTTGGGCCGACTCTGCCTCACCCGGATAATTTTGCTAACTAACAAACCTGAATAGGGAAGTAGTGTTCCATGGCTACTTCCCTTTTCCTACTTAAAGAGAGGTCCTCATGGCCGAAAAATTTATAGACATTCTGATGAATGTCAACAACACAGAAATCAGACAGGCTCTTGAAGCCATGTTTAATATCGTTGGTGTTGGAAAAGACGATACGTCTGAAACTACAAAAGAGATCGTTGGTGATATCACGGGTGACGTGACAGGAGATCTTACCGGGGATGTAACCGGAGATGTAACCGGTGATCTTACCGGAGACGTGACTGGTGATGTTACGGGAAACGTAACTGGTAATGTGAATGGAAACGGAACCCTTGGAACCCTTACCCTTGACACGATGACCCCGGTGAATGCCGTTGCTGCTGCTGCCAAGCTAACGTCTTCTGGTGCTATGCAACCGGCTGTCCATGCCGTGTCCGTACTGACAAATGATACCACGGATATTGATGACACCAAGATAGTTACAATCGGTACCACCGTGTACAGATTTATGACCACCCCGGCCCAAGCATACGATGTCTTACGTGGAACCAGTGCTGCTAACTCTATTGCCAATCTGGCTGCTGCTATTAATGCTTCCGGTACTGGTGATGGGTCTGACTACTTTGCTGGTACACTGGCTCACCCGACTGCCTATGCCTCAGCCTCTGATGCCACAACCCTAACGGTTCAAGTTCTGATCCCCGGAGACGAGCAAAATGCTGCCGTCACAGAATCCGATGATGCAGGCTGGACATGGACAGGTGCTGACTTTGCAAATGGTACCGTAGCTGGTGTGACTTCGGCTGCTGCCACATTAACAATAGGCACCCGTGTCTACACAGTTGTTGATGAACTGTCTGAGACTAATGCTGTTGCAATCGTTGACCAGATTCTTTATGGTGGTGATGAAGCCACGTTGCTGGACAATATGCTGGTTGCCATTGATGCTGGTGCCACAGAGGGCACGAACTATTCCACCGGCACAGTTGTGAATGCTGATGTTGAAAGTGGAGTAAACACAAACACAACCCAGATCGTAATTGCACTTGTCAAAGGTGTTATTGGAAATGCCATAGCCATTGAGTGCACATGGGCCAACACTGACTGGGACGATGAAGTAACAAACGTCTTGGGTACAGAGGTTGCCGGTGTTGATGGCACCGTTGGATCTAAGGGACAGATTGCATGGGATGCTTCCTATGCATACGTCTGTATCCTTGCTAATACAATAGCTGATGCTAATTGGGAGAAGACCCCCATCTCAGGCACTGGTGTTCTTACCACTGATATACTTGGTAACGTAACCGGTAACGTAACTGGATCTGCCAGTGAAGTACCCGGAGATGTTAACTTCTCTGCAAAGCTGAATGCAGCCCAAGAGAATATCACCCACTCGACCGATGTAACCATTGTATTTGATACTGAAGACTTTGACAACGGCTCCAACTTTAATGTAGCTACTGGCATCTTCACAGCACCGGATACTGGAATATATCAGCTTAATGTTGGTGTACGTTTGGTCAACGTGGATGTTGATGCTGACTACGTGCTGGTTGTATTGGTTACCCCAAGCAAGAATATAACAATCGGTATCATCGATCCCGGTTCTATACTGTCTGCTGACACAGATGCCTTCATGATTTTCAATGGTGGAGCCACTGTTGCACTAACTGCTGCTGATGAATGCTATGTGTATATACGTTCACAAGCTGGTGCATCTCAGGTTGACGTTCATGCATCGTCTGGTTTTTCTGGACACAAAATAAGCTAAGGAGATTAAACCATGGCTAACTATGCAACAACATCTGGTCTGCAGGCCACATCCCTTCAACTGATGTCCCACATTGCAGACATTAAATTTAAGAAAGTCTGGGAAAACCTGATTGCTATAATGACAGTTGAGTTTGCTGCTGCCGTAACTGGACAGGACGGCTATGCTGTAACAAGCACTCTGGTTGCCAGTCTGGAAAATGAACTGATCAACTTGTCTGACTTCTACCACCAGAAGATCCTTCGGATTTTCTTTAACAAGCTGGCTGCTGAGTTTGCTCTGGCCGGTGATGGTACGATGTTCAACTACACCGTTACCTCTGGCCTGCTGCTCGATCTCAAAGAGATGGTCCAGCCCCAGAATGACGTACTCAAACGAGAAGCACTGATGGAATACTGTGATCTCATGTTTACTGAGTTCACGGCCATTGCTACTGCATCATAATAACCCCCACCCATCGATGGGATAGACCGGGTACGGTACCCCCTGCCTGCCCGGTCACTTTTATAAGGGAGAGATAAAATGCCACTACCTATCCTTGGAATTATAGGAATGATCTTCAAGCCACTCAGTACAGCTTGGGAGAATCACCAAAAAAGAAAACATGCCAAGACAGCCTCAGACATTCTTATCAACGAAGCTGTCACTCAGGCTAAGATCACCCACATTGCAAACGGCCAAACGGCTGACATCAAATGGGAGAACCTCTCTGTAACCAACTCCGGTTGGAAAGATGAATGGTTCACCATCATCCTTTCTATACCTGCTATCCTTGTCTTCATTCCCAACATGGCACCTTATGTAAAGGACGGCTTTGCTGCCCTAAAGGAATGCCCCGACTGGTATCAATGGATGCTGGGTATTGCTGTTGGATCTGCCTTCGGTTATCGTAAGATTGCTGACTTCATGAAACTCAAGAAGGGTGACTAACACTGAATAATACAGGAGAATAACCCATGGCTGATACATGGCATAATCCGGCACCGGATGTGAGTTGGAATGGGGATGTATGGAAGAATGCCAATCACCCGGACGGTGACATCTGGATGGCCTTAGCTACCCTGTTTGAGGAAGAGTCCTCATGGCATATTCAGAATACATGGTTCGAAGAGACTGCATGGCATATTCAAAACCTGCTGGAAGATGAAATCTCATGGCATATCCAGAACCTCACAGAGGATGAGACTGCATGGTACATCCAAAATGCCACTGCCGACGAAGTTGCATGGCACATACAGAATTTGACTGAAGACGAGATTGCCTTTCACATCCAGAATGCAACGTCTGATGAAACAGCTTGGCATATTCAGAATCTATTGCAGCAGGCAACTGCTTGGAACATCTTTGAAAACGTCATTAAGTTCCTTGCCCTCTTTCATATCAATCCACTCACTTCATCATTCAAGCTGGAAGCACTTACATCTCAATTCACCTTTGATAAGCTGCAGTCCACCTACACACTTCTTGAGAACCTTGCCTCACAGTATGGCATTGAGTTCCCTCTGGTCAGTACCTTCGATGTTGATCCGGTTCTTGCTCAGACTTTTGAAATCGATGAAGAGGTTCACACAACCAAGAAAATTCAACCAAACGAATCTGGGACTAAGAGTCCCTACGAATAGGAGATATCCACATGGCTTCAAATTGTGTATTCACATTAACCGGGGGAGCAGCAAACTCTGATCCGAATGCTTCACTTGGTGGTGATGGTAGTTCTGAGATCATAAGTACAACCCCACTGCATAATTTATTCTATACTGTCAGCCCACCGGATATCACCGGGTCCAACTATATAACCTACCGGGCCATTGACATTCTCAACAACGGTGATGCCACAGCCAAGCTGGTGGAGTTCTACTGCACTGACACAGTTAATGCTGAGTCGGTCATTGCTATTTGGTATGAGGCAGCACCCAGCCAGTCCATTGTCGATGAAGACACTGAGCCCATCGGGGCAAGCTGGTCCCTACCGTTGGTAGGAAGCAGAACATCCATTGCAGACATTGCTGCTGCAGCACGGGCCCGTATCTGGATCAGACGGACAGTCGATCAAGATGCCGATAACTTAATTGATGACGAAGCTGTACTCCATTGTTGGTTTGCCTAATGCCAAGACCACTACCAAAAACCTACATAGGTTGGTGCACGGCATGTGGCAGGGACGTGGTCAAATATAAGAGTTCACGTAACTGTGTTGAATGTCGTAGCAAGAAACGAGTTGCTTGGAAACAAGCATGGCTGGAGTGGCTACACACTAACTATGATTTAAAATGTAATCGGTGTGGGTTTAGTACTTTTGCTGCTATGCAATTTCATCACGTAGATCCTAATAAGAAGGAGTTCACCATATCTCCACTTGTTAACGGTCAGTATGCCCTGAACGACAGAAACATTGAAAGGGTAAAACACGAAATAGATAAGTGTGAGATACTATGTGCTAACTGCCATATGATTGAGCACTACTCTTAAGGAGATATAACTCATGGGAGCAACATGGTACCCAGCTACAGGAATAACAGGCACCGATGAATCCCTTGATAAGGTGCACGAACCCCTAACTTATACTGCCCTCAGTACAGGTGACATGGCATTCGTATACATGAAAGACCTGTACACCCGTATCTACACATACGATTCAACTCTTACCGATGCTGAAGATTTCTTTGGAATCATAGTCATCCCAGACGGCAACGTCTCTGGAACTGGTGCTTGGAAGGAAAAACGGACCACAGGTCTTATGACCTTCTGGGCTGGAACAATTGCCAATGAGATTGATGCCACTGTCTCAGAAGCCGGTGGGGTTGTTTCTCTGGACTTTGAGTGCACCGGTAGTATCCCCGGTGTTGGAGTTTGGTCTGACGATATCATAGCAATCCCCATCCAATCGGTTACATTAAACCACGGATCAGACATTGCACCAACTGAAAACTTTGCCTACATACTAAAGGCCGATCCTGTATCAATCGTCATTGGGTCAGACTGGCCTGCAACTGAGCATATAAAGATCGGTTACTTCCTTGTTCCCTCTGCAGCCCACGTTGCAGCTACTGGTGCTTACATCAACCAGAACTGGAATGATGGGAATGAGCCTAATGGTATGGGCCACCTTGCAGCCCTTGGTGAGAACCATCGTCTAACTCAAGACGGTGCTCACTTTCACTCTGGTGTGACTGGCAACGGTGCAACCGATGACTACATTACAATCGTTACGGCTGACACCCCGGACAGTGCCTACTTTGTAACTACAGCCGGTGTTTGCTTCCAGATGCACAGGCATACGGTCCCGGCATTTAATTCTCAGACTGATGAGATGCATATTGCTAATGCCTTTGGACAGGCATATAAAGCTACTAACGATATCCGTGATGAAGAAGTTGATGCACTTAACGGCTCACTGACAAACAAATACTACAATGTGGTATTCTGGATGGTGGCTAATAAGTCTGGGGAGTATGCCCCGGTCATGATGAACATGCCGACTGGATCTTACAACGGCCTTTCCAATGCTATCAACGATGTTGATGGATTTGATGTTTATGACATCCCCCGACAATTTAAAGAAGAGAGTGCCACTGGATTTCTTGTCTGCCGGATTACCTTTAGGCAAACAGCCAGTACCATTACTGTACATAATACCACGGACCTTCGTGGACGTACCCCCGGCTCAGCCTCTGGTACATCACTTGTAGCCGGTACTGAGTTTGCTGACAATCAGTTCAAGGTCTACAACGTGGCCGATGATACCAAGATCGTTGACATGGATCTTAGTGGTTTGACTTCACCATCCACCCGGACCATTACTCCAGCCGATGCAGACATGACCATCCTGTCTACTGTTAACCACGATGACCTGACTGACGGTGGAGACACAACCCTTCATGACCATGATGGGATCTCTGAGAATAATACCCATAGAAGCAGTGATGGTAAAGACCACTCTGATGTTGTGCTGAACAACACTCATAGGGCTTCTGACGGTAAGGATCATAGTGACGTTGTTCTAAACAACACTCACCGTACTGGTGACGGATCAGATCATGCTGACGTTGCAACCAATACAGGCCTTGCTCATGCTGAGTCCCATACAGCAGCCTCTCATAGTGATCAGTCGGCAACGGGTGCTGAACTCGAAACCCTGACCGATGGGTCAGATGCCGATGCACTTCATACCCATGGTGCCTTTGAAGCAAAAGGGAAGAACCTTATAATTAATGGAGCCATGCAGGTTGCTCAGAGATCTACCTCTGTAGCTGCCATTGGCAGTGGTAATTCTGGTTATCACACTATTGACAGATGGTATTTCTCTGAAGTAGGTGCCCCTGTTGGTGAGTTCACTATGTCACAGGATTCTGGCTTATCAGCAGTTGGAATGCCATTTGACTATGCAATGAAGATTGACTGCACTACTGCTGAAGACTACACCGATGTTAATAGTGACATGCAGATTCTTACTCGTCTTGAGGCACAAAATTTTCAGCATATAAAATATGGGTCAGCAGATGCTGAGGACATGATATTCTCATTTTATACAAAGGGAAACAAAGCAGGCACGATGTGTGTGACTGTCACCCAACCAGACGGATCAAGACAGTACGTGACTGAAGTTTCAATAACTGGTAATGGAAGCTGGGAGAGAAAGAGTATTACTATACCCGGTGATACTTCTGGTGTCATTAATAATGACAACGGTGCTGGATTTCATATCAGATTTGTGCTTACAGCCGGAACAGGCAAAGATGATGCAACTGCTGGGTCTTGGGTTGCTGACTCTGGTGATGATGCTACTTCAAACCAGACGAATTTCTTAGACAATACAGCCAACAATCTTTGGATCACGGGGGTACAACTCGAAGTCGGATCTGCTCTTACAGACTATGATCATCAACTAATAGAAAATGTTTTACGTTTATGCTACCGGTTTTATATAAGAGTTGTATCGACAGGATCTAATATGCCAGTAGGATCTGGATATTCCACATCTACCACTTCTTTAAGGGGTATGATTCCGACTCCTGTAACCATGAGGTTTGCTCCAGCTATTACTGGAATTGCTGGACACTACGGTCCAAGTGGTCCAATAGCATTAGCATCTATCAGTGCTATTACTGTAACAAGTCATAGCATCAGATACCGTGACACAGTTGTTGGAGCTACAACAGCAAGAGCCTATACACCTTATATGGCAGCTGCCACTGACTTTGAACTTGATTCTGAAATATAAAGGATATATACATGGAAAAATACAGATTAACCTCCGATGGAATATATGATAATGAAACCCTTACATACATACCTCAAGGCCATAGAAAATATAAGTTGTTTCTTGATTGGGTAGATGCTGGAAACATCCCTGACCCAGAGTTTACTCAAGAAGAATTAGATGAACAAGTGCAATTTGAAGTGGATGCAGCCAATGAGGTAAAGATACAGAATGAGATTAGACGGTTTGCTATTGTAACACTCAAAGGCAGTGGGGACTTACCACCTGACTTTGAGGATACTAAAGACAAGGTTAAGGTGAAATAATATGAGTGCAATGGAATTTGAATCTGGCCGGATTGAAATAGGCCACAATGCCACTGACTGGGGTCCGTTTCTGTTCGACTTTAGTGACGGCCTACCAACCGGTATTAGTATAGCTTCTATAGTGGTGAAGTCTTATCTTGGCCGGGTTGGCCCCAATGATAAGTTAAGTGATGAAACAGAGACAACCAGTGAGCTTGTTGCCACAGCAGCTACCGTGTCTTCTGATGTGGTGTCTGTACTTCTTACCCTGCCGTCTACTTCAGCATGGCTGGGTGTTGCTCATTCTTTGGTTTTTGAGTTCATAACTAATAATTCTGAAGCTGGCACCCATTCAGCTTTCTTTTACAGGGTGCAGATCGTAAGAGAGGCATAAGATGCAACTAACCTACAAGGCAAATAATACCTTAGCTGGAATGCACAGTGACCCGGCTAAATACCAGTTTGTCAGGGGAAGTGTGGGTTCAGGAAAGTCAATCGGCTGCATGTGGCATATCTTTTTGAATGCCCTTGAGCAGCCAGTCCAACCTGATGGTGTCCGTAGATCACGGTATGCCATTGTACGTGCATCATACCCAACACTGAAGTCCACAGTGATCAAGTCTATGATCCAGTGGTTCAATGAGAAGACTGGTAAGAAACTTTTGAACGTAGTTTATGATGTCCCGATCCGGGCTAACATGAAGTTCCCACACCCGGATGGCAAGAGCATTGTGGATATTGAATATATCTTTATTGCCCTTGACCGTGAGGAAGAAGTAAATAAACTCCAGTCTCTGGAGCTCACATCATGCTGGATGAATGAGGCTGCTGAAATCCCCAGAGGGATTCATCAGATGCTCAAGTCCCGTATCAATCGTTACCCTGCAAAGGATGACGGTGGAGCTCACAAGCCACAGATCATCTGTGACTACAATGCTATTGACACTGAGCACTGGCTCTATAAGATTGCTGAGGAAGAGAAGCCAAAGAATCATCGATTCCATGTACAGCCACCGGCTATGCTCATGTGTGAGAAGAGCAGGGGTATTGTTGAAGACGTTGAGGGCAACTGGTACGAAGTAAATCCTGATGCTGATAACAGAACCCATCTTGATGCAGATTATTACATTGATCAGATCCAAGGTGCTGATGCTGACTGGGTGTCTGTCTTTGTCATGAACAACTACGGGGATCTACGAAAAGGCAAACCAGTCTACAAGCATTATAATGATCGTATTCATACGGATGACAAACTGTCAGCCGACTGGCCCATGAAGGGAGTGCCCATACTTGTTGGAATCGACCTTGGCCTTGACCCGGCTGCTGCCTTCTGTCAGATGACCCCAACCGGCCAGCTTATTGTGTTTGACGAGATCTCCACTGAGGACTGCTCTATTGAAGAGTTCATCGATGACTACCTGAGGCCCAGACTATTTAATAACTATCGTGGGTTCAAGTATGAGATCTTCATTGACCCGGCTGGTACAGCCCGATCCCAGAATGATAAGAAGTCTGCAATGGACATCTTTAGAAAGGGACGGATACCGGTACGGACAGCATCCACCAATGAGCCTCTTGCAAGACGTGAGGCTGTCAACTACTTTCTCAGACGGACAGACAAGTTTAAGATCTGCCCTGAAAAATGCCCGGTACTCCGTAAGGGTTTTATTGGTGAGTACAAATATGATCTTGTAGCCACCACAGTACGTGGTACCCAGTTCAAAGAGAAACCGGAAAAGAATCAGTACTCTCACGTTCACGATGGTCTTCAGTATGCTGCTCTTGCCTGCCATGGCAACAGTATCTTCAAGAAGGCTAAACGTGTAACATCATCACAAGGTCCAGCAGATGGAACGGCTGGCTACTAACTGGAGAACTCATGGCTTTAAATGACACTGAACAAGCAGTCAAAGATGCCGATCAGGAAGTCTTTGATCATGCTTTTGAAGAAGCAGAAATACGGGGAGACGAGTCCGATCATCTTGCTGGTTCCCTACAGAAAGACTCTGCACCGGCACAGATGTATTCTGAGTTCATCACACCCCTTGCAACGGCACTTAATAATAAGTGGACCATAGCTGAGGGTGATCGGAGATCGACAGAGCAGAGGATGCTCAGGGACCTTCGACAATACAGGGGTATATATGACCCTGAGATCTTGGCTAAGATGCATCCCAAACGGTCTAAGGCTTTTATCCGGTTGTCCCGATCAAAGGTTAGAGCCGTGGACTCACGGGTCATGGACCTCCAGTTCCCTGCCAATAAGGAAAAGAACTGGTCCATCGAAACCACCCCGGTCCCAGAGATTAACCCTCAGGATCTTGAACAGTTGGCTGCTGCCTACTTTCAAGAGCTCAAGAAGATACCGGACCCAGATGACCTGAAACGTATTGCAATGACAGCAGCCCGTGAACGTGCAACCAACATGGAGAAGGAAATCCACGACCAACTGGTTGAGTTTAAGTACCGGGATGTCATTCGTAAGGTTGTCCATAGTGGTAACCTTTATGGTACTGGTGTCCTGAAGGGACCCATCGTAAAGGAAAAGACCCGGAAGCAATGGGTGAAGGTTGGGCTGGAATGGAAGTTGGTCACAAAGAAATCAATTATGCCCAAGGCTCAGTTCGTACCTGTCTGGGACATCTACCCTGACATGAGTGCTAAAGAGCCTGAAGACATGGCCTATGTATTCCACCGTCACCTGATGGGCAAGCACAAACTCATCAAACTCTCCAAGAGATCTGACTTCAACCGTAAGGCAATCCTTGCCTACATGGAAACGAAGCCGGACGGAGATGCTGAGTGGAAACAGTACGAAGATGTTATGAGGGAGATGTCTTCAAACACCAATGCAAAATATCCTGAGTCCCAAATGCCTAAGAACAAGAAGTACGAAGTTGTAGAGTACTGGGGCATGATGGAGACAGGTGAAGTTGAGCAAGAACTTGGTATTGACCTGACAAGTGAAGACGGCTTTAAAGACCCAGAGGTTATGGTCAATGCATGGATGCTTGGACCGATGATCATTAAGTTGGTAGTGAGCCCAATCGAGGGAAGTAAGTTTCCCTTCTTCTTTTATTACTTTGACAAAGACGAGACTCACATCTTTGGAGACGGCATACCAACAATCATGAGAGATCCACAAGCAATGCTGAATGCATCTGTTCGGGCTATGCTCGACAATGCTGCCATCAGTGCTGGCCCTATCATCGAAGCCAATATTGACCTGCTGGCAGATGGTGAAGATCCAAATGACATCTACCCATTCAGATCATTCCAACGTACCGGTATTGGTACAGACGGTTCTAACAAGGCAATCACCGTAACCAAGTTGCCAAGCTACACACAACAGTTCATGAAGATGGTTGACTTCTTCAGGGCATCAGCAGACGAGACAACAAACATCCCGGCTGCTATGCATGGTGAGCAAGGCCAAGGCCAGATGGGTGCTGCAGGTAGAACAGCTACCGGCCTGTCAATGCTTATGGGCTCTGCCAACATCACACTGAAGGATCAACTGAAGAACTTTGATGATGGTATTACCAAACCGTTTATCAAGTCCATGTACTTCTGGAACATGGAGTTTAATAAGAAGGAAGACATAAAGGGTGACTTCAGTATCGTGGCAAGAGGATCTGCCAGTCTGGTTGCCAAAGAGGTTCGTCTTGAATCCCTTAACCAGTTCATGGCTATTGTTGCCAACGATCCAGAAGCACAGATCGTTCTGGACCGTCGAGTTCTGTATGATGAATACCTGAAGATCCTTGACCTTGGAGATGTCGGCCTGCTTAGATCAGAGGACGAGATTGCAAGCATCAGAGAACAGCAGTCTATTGCTGCACAGAAAGAGAAAGACTTTCAACAGCAGACTGATTTAATCAAAGCACAGTCCGGTGGACACGTACCCGGAGCAGCCGGTGGGGTGATTGTTGATCCTCAAGGTAACCCGGCTTTACAGAACATGGACCAAGATGCCTTACGTGAAGGCAAGGTACCGGAGATTATCCAACCATAATGAAAGAAGAATTTAGACGTACTACTGAGGCTCTTGCAAAGTTACAGACCCACCGGTCTGAATCTTTGTACCTTGACTTCAAGGACCTTCTTAAAGAACTACAAGAAGACATCCGATTAGCCAATGACTATGAAGCCGATGTAAATCAACTATTCAGAAATCAAGGAGCAGTCAGAATTATTGACGATCTCTTGAAGGGTATGAATGCACAGCCCAAGAAAGAGAAGAAGCCCCAGATCTATGACGGTGGTTATACCGATATATAACTAAGGCAAGAGGGGAGATGGACCCAAGCCTCATCAGCTTGGACATCCAAACATTAACGTCTAACGGGATATTGCCATGGCTATGGTGACCCCAAAGGAGAAACAATGCCACAGACATTAGATGATAAGTTAGCCGAAAAACAAAAGAAGGAGCAAGACGAGTTTAGTGATGCCTTTGATGAAATCGAAGGTAAGGACCCAGAGTTACATAAAGCACTCCATGGTGATGAAGAGCATCTTGCAAAAGATGCCCCCAAAGGTGACAGCCTGAAGAAAGATGCTACGGATGTAAAACCCGAAGCCGATGCTGATGATGCTGTTGCCAAGGATGCTGATGATGTCCAATTGGACAACACCGACTCTGGAGTCAACCCAGATCTGTTTACCGGCCTGAAGAAAGAATCAGCTACCGATGGACAGGCAGCAGATGCAAAGGACATCCAAATCTCAGAGCTCCAAGCCCAGCTACATGCTGAGCAGAACAAGACCTCAAGTTGGGATGGCCGGATAAAAGCAGCCAACAAACGAGCAGACGAAGCCGAAGCCAAGAATAAAGAGTTTGAAGAAAGACTCAAGGCCTTGGAGAGTGGCACGGATGCCGTTGACAAGCCAGCAGCCGGTGACAAAGCAGCAGATATCAAGAAGTTCTTTGATGACTATCCTGAGTTCGAAGCCCCCATTAAAGCCCTGATTGCCAAAGGCATCACAGGACAAACTGGTGGGGTTACTATGGACGAAGTGAAAGCTGAGATCCTACCTGAAGTTGAAAAGGCCAATGCTTTATCTGAAGAACAGGTAAACCAAAATAAGTATATGTCAGACCTGCAGGAATATCATTCTGACGTTGTTAGTCTAATCAACTCTGGTAAAATCACAGAGTGGATCGACAAGCAGCCTGCATACATTGCACGGGAACTGACACGTGTTTATCAAGGTGGCACTGTCGAAGAGGCCAAGACGTTAATTGATGAATTTAAACGTACCTCAGGGTACACAACCTCAAACAACTCAGAGCACAACGACTCAGAAAAGGATGACAAGTTGAAAAGCATGTTGGAAGTTGACTCAGATTCTGCTGGCCCACCGGCTGGTGAACCTGATAAGAACAACTTTGACGAAGCTGCCGACGAAGCATTCAAAGACGAGTAATCTACACCGGGGTGCTCTTGAATATCTGAAAGGATTATTATCATGACCACAACTACATATGGTGACATTTCCCCACGTACTGCTGCATTCGTCGTTCGTGACCTTCTGAAAAGAGGTCTTCCGTACATGGTACTGGAGAGATTCGGACAGAGCAAACCCCTGCCTGCAAACAACACTAAGACCGTCAAGTTTCGTCGGTACTACCTTGACTCTACTTGGAGTTCGTTTTCAGATTTCAATCCTCAAGAATATTTTGATGGAAGCAACTTCACTCCGACTAACAAAGTTCTTACGGAAGGTGTAACACCGGATGCAACTTTGCTGGAAAGTTCAGACTATGAAGCCACACTGGTACAGTATGGTGATCGTGTTGTCATTACTGACATCATCATGGACACTCATGAAGATCCCATTATGCAAGAAGCCGTGGACATTCTTGGTGAGCAAGCTGCAGTAATCATCGAGAAGACCCGTTACAATGTTGTGAAGGCTGGATCTAATGTCTTCTATGCAAATGGTACAGCACGTACCGATGTCAACACTGTAATTGCCCTTGCCGACCAACGTGCCGTAACCCGGTTCCTGAAACGTCAGCTTGCCAAGCCTATTACAAAGACCGTCAAAAGCTCTGCCTCTTACGGGACAGAAGCAATTGCTCCGTCTTTCGTAGGTATTTGTCACCCGGACATGGAGAATGATCTTCGTTCGATCAGTTCTTTCGTGCCTGCTGAGAAATATGGAAGCATGACACCGTGGGAAGGTGAGATAGGAAAAATTGAAGACTGCCGTTACATCTTCTCTACTATCATTGAGTCCTTTGCCGGTGGTGGAAATTCAGGTGGATCTTCTGTTATCGAGACTTCTTCGATTGCAGACGTTTACCCGATTCTGTACTTTGCCCGTGATGCCTTTGGTATCGTGGCATTCAAAGGAAAGAATAGTCTGACACCGATGGTCGTTAACCCGACTCCTTCGGATTCAGATCCGTTGGCCCAACGTGGTCACGTAAGTTGGAAAGCCTATAGTGCTACAATCATCCTGAATGATTTCTTCATGGCACGGCTTGAGGTTGCTTGTACCGATCTATAAGACCAGATCGTAACAGCTAACCTATAATCTGCTGTCACCATTCGTGGTGCCAGTACGATTAAGGGTATGTGGGTTGTGTGGGAGTAACTCCCCCACTTCCCACAGCCCCATACAAAAAGGAAACCTATGGCTACATATGAATGTTCGTACTGTGGCAACGAGTTTAATCGTAAGCCCAGTCAGGTAAAACGTAGTTCCAAAATCTATTGTTCTTTGAAGTGTGTTGGTTTAGATAGACAGACTTCAGATGATTATAGAAAGCATCAACGGAGACAAACCAGACGATACTTAGACTTCCGTGAGGAATGTCTTGAAGCCGTAGGGTATCAATGTTCTTGCTGTGCTGAAGATGACATAATTTGTTTAGACCTTCACCACAGAGAACCTATTGAGACTCACCCGGAGCTATCGTTTGAAACCACTAACATTAAAGTCCTATGTGCTAATTGTCATAGGAAAATCCATAGAGGGGAGTAATATTATGAACTACAACAATATGAAAAATGCAGACCTGATCGACCTTGCAAAAGCACGGGGAATGGACACATCTAAATTTATCAACAAGAATGACAGCCTAAATCGTAAAGAGATATCCGATGCACTTCGTGCTGGGGATATCCGAAGCAAGGGCAGCATTGATATTCCTGTTGAGATCAATGAAGCAGGGGATGTAACATCCATTGAGAAGATAGAAAAGAAAGCCTGCCAGATCATCTTCTATTCTATGGAAGAAAACGATCTGCCTTACGTACAGCTTGGCCTCAATGGCAAAGCCCTCTACATACCAAAGGAAATGGAATGCTGGATTCCTCATGAGTATGTTGAAGGTTGTCTACGAAATGCCGTCATGGATAAGATGGTAATGGACATCAACCACAAGGGTGACATTCGATATATGATCAAGAAGGTTCCCCGATACCAATACAACATTCTCGACATCCGAAACGTTGGAGAGATTGGAGAGGAAGAATAAGCATGGCTCTGACTGCAAACGATCTTATCACTGAGGCCGTTGCACAGTACAATGACGAGTTGCAAGACGATGCTGATTATGCCCGAATTAAAACTGCTACGTGGATCAAGTACCTCAACTCAGCCTTGAGGTCCTTGGTCCTTGTTCGGCCAGATTCGAATGTAACCAGAGCACCTGTCCAACTTGTTGCCGGGACTCAACAGGACATCCCGACTGCTGCTGTAAGGCTAATAAGCATACCAAGAAATATGGGTACAGATGGACTGACTGCCGGTAGAATCATTACACCAATCAACACTGAACTTCTGAACTTGACCAACCAGCTATGGCACCAAGCCACAGCTAAAACATATATCAATCACTTTATGCTGGACGATGAGTCACCACGAACTTTCTTTGTGACCCCACCTGTCCATGCCGTGACAGCCGTGTATGTGGAGATGTTGTACTCTGAGATGCCCACTGTCATTACAGCAACTGGTGATGCCATTGGAGTGTCTGATGTCTTTGCCAACCCTCTGATTGCTTGGATGCTATACCGTGCCTACACGGTTGATGACGAAGAGGTTAACTTTCAAAAGGGCACCAGTCACCTTACTGAGTTCATGAACCTACTACAGGTTGAACTGAAAGGTGGACTGCAAGTCACACCAACAAAGGATGAATAACAATGGCAACATACACTAACTTTGAAGACTTCCTACCATACATTCAAATGGAAGCACCCGGATGCCCCAGAGAAGTGGTTGAAGAGTTTGTCCGTAAATTTGTTATCAGACTTTGTGAGAAGGCTCTGGTCTTAAGGAAGACTGCATCAGAGATTAACATCACAGCCAATGAACGAACATACGGTCTTAACTTCACTGAGAACCTCTTCCGGCCAACGGCCATCGTCTCTGCTGACTATGAGAGTGGGACTCACAT
>Ga0255055_10000696_pt1 | contig 25491 bp, 19 predicted proteins | sample JV7_2_27_MG_FD_188633 | JGI IMG/M metagenome (GOLD analysis project Ga0255055, IMG submission 188633) | Seawater microbial communities from Jervis Inlet, British Columbia, Canada - JV7_2_27 | ecosystem: Environmental > Aquatic > Marine > Inlet | place: Canada: British Columbia | collected...
CCGGGAGGTGTCGACCGGAAAAATGCCGTCCGGTTGAAAAGCGCTGACCGGAAGCTTATCCCCCTGCTGGCCCAAAATGGGTCGCATCACGTTTTTGACAAAATCCGGCTCGTCCTTTTCATCTGCGGATTTACCGGTGGCTTCCGCCCAGGCTTCGGGATATTCGATTTCCACCAGATTGTCCAGGGTCTGGTCCACAGCGGCAAAGTTCATATCCACGATCTTCTGGCTCTTTTTCGCAAACAGCTTTTTGATCTGGTCTTTCAGGTAAGCGATGGCGTCATCAAACGGAATCACGTTGGCCAGCTGGAAAAAGGCCGTCTGCATGATCATGTTGATGCGGCCGCCCAGCCCCGCTTCGCTGGCTATTTTCTCAGCATCGATATTATAAAATTTGAGTTTTTTTCCGGCGATGGTGCGGCGCATGTCGCCCGGCAGTTTTTCTTCCATCTCCTCGGGCGACCAGCGCGAATTGAGGACAAAGGTTCCGCCGTCTTTGATACCTTCCAGCACATCGTAGATGTCCACATAATTGGATTTGTGACAGGCGATATAATCGGCAGTGTCAATCAGGTAGGTGGATTGAATCGGGTTGTGGCCGAACCGCAAATGGGAAATGGTTATGCCGCCGGATTTTTTAGAGTCATAGGAAAAATAGGCCTGCGCGTACATATCGGTGTTATCACCGATGATTTTGATGGCACTCTTGTTGGCCCCCACGGTCCCATCAGCACCGAGGCCCCAGAACTTACACTGAACAGTGCCTTCCGGAGTGACATCCAGAGACTCACCCACATCCAGCGAGGTGCCGGTTATATCATCGACAATCCCCACTGTGAAGTGGTTTTTAGGACTGCCGGCCTGCATGTTTTTATAAACGGCCAGAACCATGGCCGGGTTAAACTCTTTTGATCCTAAACCATAGCGCCCGCCTAAAATTGTTGGTGTTTGCCCGCTTTCCATAAAGGCGGTGCAAAGGTCCTGATACAGCGGTTCGCCGAGAGCACCCGGTTCTTTGGTTCGATCCAGTACCGTTATGGTTTTGGCGCTTGGCGGAATAGCGGCAAAAAGGTGTTCGCTTGAAAACGGCCTAAAAAGGCGCACTTTGACCAGGCCCACTTTTTCACCCTGAGTTAACTGATAATTGATGACCTCCTCGATGGTTTCGCATGACGAACCCATGGAAATAATGATGCGATCCGCTTCAGGGTCTCCCACGTAATCAAACAGGTTGTATTGACGGCCGGTCAATTTACTGACTTTTTTCATGTAATCGCTGACGATGCCCGGCACCTTGAGATAGTAGGAATTGGCCGCTTCGCGGCCCTGGAAATAAATATCCGGGTTCTGGGCTGTTCCTCTTAATTCAGGCCTTTCCGGATTGGCACCGCGCGCCCGGAATCTGGCCACAGCCTCAAAGTTTGTCAGTTTGGCCATATTCTCATAGTCAATCACGGCAATTTTTTGAATTTCGTGTGAGGTTCGGAAGCCGTCAAACAAATGGATAAACGGAACGCTGCTTTCAATAGCGGACAGATGCGCGGTTAAACCCAGATCCATGACTTCCTGTACGGATGCGGATGCCAGCTGGGCAAAACCGGTCTGGCGCACGGCCATCACATCCTGATGATCGCCAAAAATGGACAGCGCGTGGGCAGCGATGGCCCGCGCGGAAACATGCAGAACCGCCGGTAGAAGTTCCCCGGACATCTTATACATGTTGGGGATCATCAAGAGCAGCCCCTGGGAGGCGGTAAAAGTTGTGGTCAACGCGCCGGCCGCCAGTGAACCGTGCACGGAAGCGGCAGCCCCGGCTTCGGATTGCAACTGGCGGACAATCATGGGTTGGTTGAAAATGTTTTTGCGCCCTTCGGCGGCCCATTCATCGGCGATTTCACCCATGGGTGTAGACGGTGTAATGGGATAAAGAGTGGCCACATCGCTCATGGCATAAGCCACATGGGCGGCTGCGGTGTTCCCATCCATGGTTTTCATATCATTGGTTGACATAAAAAGACTCCTTTTATCGATTTCGTAGTTTTTAAAATTAGGTAAACAATTAATTATTTTATATTTTTAATCAAATTAATCAAAATTCGAATATCGAATATCGCCTGATTTAATAAAAATGGCCGAAACAAATTCGAATGAACAAAATTTTCAAAAATAAGTTTCTGACATTGAAACATTCGTATTTAGAATTTGTTTCGAATTTCGGCCAATTTTATAAAATCAGGAGTGCTTCGGGTTTCTAATCTTAATAGATTAATTCAACAGCTTCTCAAAAAAGTCATTGCCTTTGTCATCGACGATAATAAAGGCCGGAAAGTCCTTTACGGTTATCATAAAAATGGCTTCCATGCCCAGTTCTTCATATTCAACGGTCTCAACGCTGGTAATGCATTCCTTGCCGAGCCTGGCTGCCGGCCCGCCGATGGAACCCAGATAGAATCCACCATACTTCTTACAGGAGTCGGTCACCGCCCGCGATCGGTTGCCCTTGGCCAGCATGATCAGCGAGCCCCCCTGGGCTTGAAAGATGGGCACATAGGGATCCATGCGGCCGGCGGTTGTCGGTCCGAAAGCGCCCGACGCATACCCGGGCGGGGTCTTGGCCGGTCCGGCATAGTATATAATGTGGTTTTTGAAATAATCCGGAAGCGATTCTCCGCGATCCAGACGTTCTTTTATTTTGGCATGCGCAATATCTCTGGCGACCACAATTTTTCCGCTCAGCAGCAAGGGTGTCGCGACCGGATGCGGTTTCAATCGCGCCAGGATCCGATCCATGGGTTTATTTAGATCAACGCGCACCGCATCGGTAACGGCGACATCGACCTGCGGCAAATAAATGACCGGATTTGTTTCCAGCTTTTCTAAAAAAATCCCCTTTGCGGTGATCTTGGCTTTGATATTGCGATCCGCACTGCAACTAACCCCCACCCCGATGGGGCAGGATGCACCGTGACGCGGCAGGCGAATCACCCGGGCATCCAGACAGAAATATTTTCCGCCAAATTGGGCACCGATTCCCAGTTCTTGGGACATCTTAAGCACCTGCGCTTCCAGTTCAAGGTCCCGAAAAGCATGTCCGCTTTCGCTGCCTTTGGTCGGCAGACCGTCCAGATACCGGGTTGTCGCCAGTTTTACGGTTTTCAGATTGAGTTCGGCCGAAGTTCCTCCGATAACAAACGCCAGGTGATAAGGCGGGCAGGCGGCCGTGCCGAGCGACTTCATTTTGTCTTTCATAAAATCTAAAAGCCGTTGCGGTGTCAGGACAGCTTTAGTTTCCTGGAAAAGATAGGTCTTATTCGCAGAACCGCCACCTTTGGCCAAAAATAAAAACCGATATTCATCGCCCTGCACCGCGTACAGTTCTATTTGAGCCGGCAGATTGCAGTCCGTATTTTTTTCCTCATATACGCTCAGGGGTGCATTCTGAGAATAGCGCAGGTTACCTTTGGTGTAAGCGTTAAAAATGCCTTTCGACAGTGCTTCCTCATCCGAGTACCCGGTCCAGACGCTTTGCCCTTTTTTGCCGATAACAATGGCGGTGCCCGTGTCCTGGCACATGGGAAACTCACCTTCGGCGGCGATTACGGCATTTTTTAACAGCTCCAGCGCCACGGCTTTATCATTGGCGGAGCTGTCCGAATCATCAAATATGGCAGCCAATTGCTTCAGATGCGAGGCGCGCAAAAAATGCGATACATCGCGAAACGCCTGTTCGGCCAGGAGCGTCAACCCTTCCGGTGCCACCTGTAAAATCTGAGTCTTATCAACCACGGCCGGGGAGATATAATCCTCTGTCAGCAGTCGATATTCGGTGGGATCATCTTCCAGGGGAAACATTTCCTGGTAGGCAAAATCAAGCATTAAAGAATGCTCCTGGGACACATCTGGAGTTTTGAGAAACTAGAAGCTGTCTCAAAAATAGTAGATCACGTTCAATGGTCCGCCTCAGGCGGATTGAGATAGCTTTTAATTAAAAGGGTTTACATACCAGCCAGTATCAAAAGTGTCAAGATATTTAGGTGGTGTCAAAACCAACCTGATCAGAAAATGTGGCTGTATAGCTGATAGCGTATTGGGAATTGAAGGGCTGAATCGATTCAAATATCTTATATACAAATCCCGCCTGTATAGTGGTTGTCAAAAAAACGTTCCGGTATTCAAACGTTTTTTTTTACAACCACTTATACCGCAATTCCGTCATTGGGTGTTCCAAACCGGGTGCGAAGCACCCGGTTACACCCGCACCGATTAAGGCACTGCCGTGCCTTTGGATTTTCCCGCTTATGGCGGAAAAATCCAAGCCACCCGCTCTGCGTGTGGTCGGTGCCCCGAAACATTATTATGGAAAGCGGTGTAAAAGGCGGGATTTGCAGGTTGGGGATACCGCGGCATTCTGGCTCCATACTCAAGGCCGTATGAATTCCGCAAGGGCGATGTTCTCAGAAAAGCTTAGATACTCTCATTCACCACAAAGAACACGAAGCTGCACGAAGATTGAAACAAAATTTATTAAATTCTTTTCTTTGTGTCCCTCGTGAACTTCGTGGTAAAAATCAATAGTTTTATGTATGAAACTCCGCTCTAACACGCTTTGGCATCTAAAATTCCGCGGCGTTATAGCTCACTTTTTACACTTAATTATTCTTCCGGTTCCTCGGGCGGTTTAAGGTGTTCCGGGACCTCTATCATGTTGATCAAAAGGGGCTTTAAAAACGACCAGCGGATACCGATTTTATAGATTTCTTCCATATCCCGGGTGGCATCCCAGCAATTATGGCAGGGGGCGATCACCAGCTTGGCCCCGGTTGCCAGTATCTGATCCCGTTTGACTTTCATACCGATGTTGCGCTGTTCCCGGTAACGGCCGATACCGTTTAACCCGCCGCCGCCGCCGCAGCAAAAATTATGCTCGCGATTCGGCGTCATTTCCCGGAAATCCTCCGCCATGTAACTCAGAATTTCCCGGGCCACATCTGCAAGACCGCCGTTACGAATGTAATTACAGGAATCCTGATAGGTCACCGGCTCCTTAATTTTTTTGGACGGATCGATTTTCAGTTTTCCGGTGCGCAGGGCCTCGGCGACCCATTCGACATAGTGCAGGCTTTCAATCGGCGTTTTACCGGATTTAAGCCCGGCCCAGTATGGACCTTCAATAACCGTGGCGCGATAGGCATGTCCGCACTCGGTGACCACCATGCGGTTGGGTTTCAAGCGCTCCATGGCATCATAAACCGATTCGACCTGCAGTTTGGCGGCTTCCCAATCGCCGGCAAACATGGCCAGGCTGGTTTCCTCCCAGCCTTCGCTGGGGACCGTCCAATTTTCACCGGCCACATGAAACAAAATGGCCGCCTCGGCAATATCCTCCGGGTAATGCTTGGGTTCCCGGGCATTGACCGTGTAAATTATATCCGCATCTTTTTTATCCACCGGAATTTTCAGGCCGGGCCAATCCTCCTCGTATTCCTCCGCCATCCACTCACACGTATCGACCCAGTCTTCGCTGGTGATATCCATCTGGGCCCGGAAGATACGGTGCATGCCGGCACCGATCTTCATTTCCCAGGGTACAAAACCCTGCCCGTAAAGCAGGCCGCGCAGATAGCTGAACATAATGCCGGTATCAATCCCGAAAGGGCAATAAACACCGCAGCGTGTACAGCAGGTACACCTGGAATAAGCCCAATCCATGCTCATCTGCATAAAGGCATTGTCCGCGTCTCCTTTACGCCGGATTATTTCACCCAGGGTTTTTTGAATTTTATAGGAAGGCACCTGCTTGGGATCGCGGTTGTTGGCAAGAAAGTAAAAACAGCTTTCGGCACATAAGCCGCAGTGAGAGCAAATCTCCAGCCACGTTTTGGTGCGTGATTTCAAGCTTTTTTGAATCGTTCCCCACAGGGCTTTGCGATCGACCTCCAGTGCATTCATTTCTTCATAGTATTGTTTCCCGCTTTTATCGGCCAACAGGGCCTGGAGTTGCTCTTTGGTCGTAACGGGTGTTTTATTGCAAAGTGTTCCTTCTGGCATGGCTCTAAATCCCCACAGATGATTCTATTTTTAATTATTAATTTGGTTAACCGGCTTGCGGCCATTTATAACAGGAATAGTGGAATAATGGAATATTGGAATGTTGTTATTGAAAGGAAAATTTCCATTGTTAGCCCAGTATTCCATCATTCCAACATTCCGGTATTCCAAGCTTGATGAATTCGACTTTTTACGAATTCATCAAATTTAACTTCGTGAAATATTACCACGCAAATCCTTTGCCTTTCATACCACCGCGCTTAATACCGTAATCCATGCCGAGCTGGGCCCGGGTCATAAAGAAAAGCAAAAAATGCGAAAGTTTGGTAAACGGTATCGCAATTAAAAAGATATGACCGCAGATAATATGTGCCATCAGCCAAAAATAGTAATCCGGCACGCGGTGATAGGCTAAAAAACCGGTTATAAAAGGCGACACCGCAATCAGCAGCATCAGATAGTCGTACCAGTTGGTGATAATTCGGACTTCGGGAAGCGCAATGCGGCGCAAGATCAAAAAGACGACCGCAACAACAACAATCACCGTCAAACCGTCCGTCACGGCTTCCGGCAGCGTCCAGAGGCTGAAACCCCATTTTTCTTTCAACAGAATATTATGGCCCAGCAGAAAAATCGGCGTAAACAGCAAACCGAAATGCATCGTAAACACCCAGAGCGTAAACCAGGGGTTTTTACGCCAGCTTCGGGTCCCGTATGGAAGAATCCAGAATAAAATGGACCGCAGCGCGCCTTTGACACCATAGGACACATTCTCGCTATAGGTGACCCGGTCAAGTTTCCAATCAAGGCCTTTGATATAACGCACGCCCCGAACAATCAAACCGATAATAAAAATTCCGAATGATATCCATACCATCGGGCCGGTTAAAAACTCATACATGCGTGACTCCTTTGTTGATTTAATTACCGCCTATTAACTCGCCGCCTACTTTTCTAAATTTTAATGCAGAAAGCTTTTACGTAGAACCTATTCCTCATCATCATCCCGCTGGCTCAGAAACAACCAGAAAAAGGTAATGCCCAGCAGCGCAGCGATGATTAAAATGTAAGTGATATTTTCCGTGTGAAGCATATATTCCTGTAACGTATGAATGCCATTTTCCATAATGTTCCCTCGACAATTCTTTTTGTGAATTGAGCAGCTGCCAGCTTATTAATGAACAAATCAATATTAACGGATTAAAATACGAAGAACGAAATAAGAAATTCGAAACAAGGTCAAAATCTTAAATTCAAATGTTCAAAACTTTCTAATTTCTGTCATTTGATATTCGAATTTGTTTCGACCAATTTTATTAAATCAGGCGATATTCGAATTTCGAATTTATTCGAATACAATCCCTCCCATTTAGATTGTATCCACCCCGTGAAGCCGGCTTTAAACGGCTAAGTAAACTATATTCTCAATGGTCCTCATAATCCGGATGCGAATACAATATCGGCATACGGGTAACGATAAAGCGAAATGCAATGATGCCGAGTGTGACCAGAAAAACCGAAATGACGATTTCCATCCAGTGCGGATAATAACGTTCACTGGATGGCAGGTGCCAGTTAAATGCCACCAGAGAAATATTTAAGCGGTTAACTATGATGCCCAGAACCGTCCAGGCAGCCGTCCACTTAATCAGTTTTAAATTTTTGTCACGCACTCCGACAGCATAAAGAAAACAAGGCAGCCCTATAAACCCCAGCAGTTCGACCAGAAACCAGAGACCGTAGCCGGTTCCCAGCAGATGCCAGTGATTGTCTGCCGATATACCGATCACTTTGATGATAAAATAGCCGGCCAGCACCAGTGATGCGGCTTTGCCGAATCCCAGCGCAACGGCATCTTTTTCTTTCAGATGGGCCTCGTCCATCTTAGCGGCGAAATATCGGTGCGACAGCGTGCTCTCAAAAATGACCATCGAAAGACCGGCAATGATCGCCGATACAAAGAAAAACACCGGTAAATAGGGCGAATACCACAGCGGGTGAAGTTTAGCCGGTGCGATTAAAAAAAGTGCGCCTAATGATGATTGATGTAAAGTAGACAATACAACGCCGAAGATAGTTAAGAGCAACGTTAGTTTAAGCACAAGATTGCGTGCCCGTTTCAGACCCAGCCATTCCATGGCTGCCGGTGAAAACTCAATAAAAAGCACCGTGAGGTAGAGCGCGACACAGGCAGCTACCTCAAACAGCAGCGAGGTGGTTCCTTGCTGCACAATAAACGGGTAAGGCAGACGCCAGGGTCTTCCGACATCATAATTCAGTGCGATAACAACCAGGGCATACCCCAGAAACCCGGTCAGAATCGCCGGCCGGACCGCCGAATGGTATTTTTTCATACCGAAGATGTATACCGCCGCTGAGGTAACGAATCCCCCGGCTGCCAGGGCCACCCCTACCAGAAGGTCAAACCCGATCCATATCCCCCAGGGATTATAATCGGACAGATTGGTGACCGAGCCCAGGCCTTCTGTAAAGCGTAGGACCGTGACAATTAATCCCAATATGACAATAATTCCGGCAATCACATTAAAGGGAGTTAAAAAAGACTTGCCGGTTGTCGCAGCTTCATCAGACATCAGGAGTCCTCCTCACTTGGCTTCTTATCGGCTTCTTCAGATTGCGTATCGGAAACTTCTTCCTCTTTTTCGGATTTGGCAGCTTCTTCAAGGGCTTTGCTAACCGCGTTTTCGATCTCTTTTTGTTTGAATTTTTGTACCTGTTCCATTTCCTTGGCGTGTTTGGCTTGCGTCTCAGCGTTGGCTTGCTCAACGGCAGCGGCAACCGCCTGATTGGTTTCCTGATTCGCGATTTTCTCTTTGCGCTTTGACATGGCATAGATTCCGGTGAGCAGCACCGGCCAGAGGCCCACAACAATCGGCACCCCGCTCAGCGCACCGGAGGTAAGTTGCGGTGCCGGGGTGATGCCCAGATCTTCGCGCATCCCGACCTCTTTAAAAGACACCGCGGACAGATACAGCCAGCTGGTCCCTCCCATTTCATTTTCGCCGTAAATGTGATCCACATAACGATCCGGAAATTTGGCGATACGCTCACGCGCGACTTTTAACAAATCGGTGCGTTTGCCGTATGTCAGGGCTTCGGTTGGACAGGCCTCAACACAGCCCGGAAGCAGCCCTTTTATTATTCGAGGATAGCACATGGTGCATTTCATCACCCGCGGTTCCAGGGCTTTTTCGTATTCGTATGTCGGGATTTCAAAGGGACAGGCAATCATGCAATAACGGCACCCGACACAAACCGATTCGTCATAAATCACTGCACCTTTGGGGCTCTTTGTAAACGCGCTTACAAAACAAGCTGAAGCACAGGCCGGTTCGAGGCAATGATTGCACTGCACCTTGCGGTACAGCGGACCTTTCAAATTGACATTACCGAGGGTGTCATAGCGATTGACAATTGTATAGGTCTTGGAAGTAGTTCGGCGTTTGGTATTCAAAACGGCAAGATCATCAAACGGTTGGTCCGGAGCCGGCAGCTCATTGACGGTATTGCATCCTTCTTCGCATTTGCGGCACCCGATACAGCGCGTGTTGTCAAATAACACTCCCATACTGTTGGGATAACCCGTAAAATGCTTGTTTGAAGCCGCGCTGGCGGTTTTCGCCAGTGTGGTGCCCGCAGCTGCGGCACCCAACCAGCCGAGAAATTTTCTGCGTGTAATCGACATAATTACCTCAATTTTTTGTTAAGTGCTAATCATACATCAGAAGCGACATCGAAAATGGTAGATTACGTTTAAAGGCACAATATAATGGGTGCCTAACGTGAACTAAAGTTGGAAGTGCCTAAAGTTTCGGCGTCGCTCGCGCAGCGCAGGCGCTCCCGCAGCGCCAGCGCTTGCGCCGCGTGTCGCTCCAGCATTCTCTAATAAAATGATCGTTCGACCCAGTCATTTGACCCTGAGGCTCTCGAAGGGAGGCTCTCGGCGGGTAGAATTCCTTAACTTTAGTCACTTTTATCCGCCTATATTTGTGGCGGATTAGATCACTTTAAACTTTAGCGCACTTTCCTTAATGCATTTTTAAAGATTGCTTTCTAGCTTTTTTCCTGATGACAGGCGGTACAATTAGTCGCCACCGGTTTTTCAATGCCCATCTCCTTGTGACAGTCCATGCACTGGCGATGGTAAGCCGCCATAAGACCCGGCTTGAACGGGTCCCTCTCATCAAAAGGCCGGCCGTGACAGCTAACGCATGTGGGCGGCTTTTTTGCAGCCGGGCTATTGTGATGGCAACCCTGACAGAGCGTGTTTTCGTCACGATGAAAATACTGCACCAGCTTGTTATTTTTAATATTTTTAGACAGCGTTTGTACAATTTTACGATGCGGCAGCTTCACGGGCCCATATTGGTTTACTAATGTCTTTATTTCGACAGTTTCCGGTATATCCGCGTCGTCAAATGTACTCGTAACGGGTGTACGGGAGTCAAGAAGCATGGCAGCCAGCTGTTTCTCTTCGGTGTGCTGAACGCTTTCCACAACCCGGGTCACATCCGCCGAATGACAGGCCTGACAGGCCGTGGGATCCTGCTGTCGGCGGGCTTTGGCGATACCGGCATGGCAGCCGGCACATTCGGGGTAACGCTGATTCGAATCATGACAGCCCAAGCAGCTCATCTGGGTATTAACGCGGTGCATCGCCTGCTCGAGGTTCACCTGGTCTCCTTCCTTGGTACCCTGCAGCGTGTGGCATTGGACACAGGCGTTTAAATTTTCGTGATGGCAAGCCCGGCAGGTATCATTGTAGTTCTCATGGGCTTTATGATTAAAGGGCACCAGTTTCATCCGGTTGACCTGGTTTGAATTCTGGATTCCGGATTTGGTGGTTTTGACAAAAACCGTGTCCGGCTGGTTGCGCTTCATGCGGGGTACGACTTTGAGTTTTTCAATCAGCTTTTGCTGGGCGGGATCATGACAGCCACCGCAGGTCACCGGGCCGGCGGCGTCAAATTTAGCCAGGGTTTTGCGATGACAATCAATACAATCAAGATGCGAGGCCTGCCGCATTGATATCCGGTTTTCGACCGTGACTTCTTTGTGGCAATATCGGCAGGTTCCCTCCTGGCCCTTGGCATAAAACAGTTCTTTGGTCAATTCATTGTACTGATGATGACATTTTTCACATTTCTCATTCTGAGCCTTAGAATGGCGGTAATGTAAGGATTTATCCATGCCGATCGGCTGCCAGACTTTTGTAACAGTCCGGTTATCCTGGTGGCATTCACCACAGACCACAGGACCGGCTTTTTCCTTGGCGGCGGCCGTTTCCTGGTGACAGGCGATACAATTGGCATGGTAAATATCCATCACTTCCTGCTTGGCCGTATTTTTAAGGCGCATATATTTAGAGACCAGGCGATCTTTTTCGGTCAGATGACAGGTAGTGCAGTCTTTGTTTTTCTTTACCAGCGCTTCGGTGTGCTTCTGGTGCAGAAATGTCACCGGAGGTCGTTCCAGTTTGCCAAATGCTTTCATGGAATCAATTGAAATTATGTCAGCCCGTTTCTCAACCGCGGATTGATCAGATAGGATCTTGGCGCCGTAAATTCCGGTACCGGTCAGGCAAATTGAAACACCGATAACAATAAGGTTGATTCCAATCCTGCTTAGCCGTGCTTTTCCCTTCTTCATATTTTGCTTCCTTGTAAGCCTGTATTCGACAAAGTTTTAATGCGGGTTTCTATCTTTCTCACTGACAACTAACGCTTGTTACCTCGTTATCGAGGAGATCCTGAATGGTGGTTTCATCATAAACATTAAAAATCGCGTCTTTTATCCTGTTCCACATGGGAAAAAACGCGCAATCGCCTTTAAACGGGCAGTTCGTCTCCGGAACCAGTGCCACACAATCGCTGGGGTCGATATCGCGCTCCAAAAAGCGCATGATGTCTCCCACGGTGATTTTCTCGGGGGACCGAATCAAATAATACCCACCATAGAAGCCGCGTTTGGAGTCTACCAGGCCGCTGCCTTTGAGCTGATTGAGTATGACTTCCAGAAATTTTCCGGGAATGGCCTGCGCTTTGGCAATTTCAGAAATTTTTTGGGGACCTTTGCCATTATGCTTGGCAAGTTCAAATATGGCCCGTAACGCATATTGATTTTTTTTGGTAATGAGCATCGGATCGCTTTCTCGACTTTTTTAATCGGGAAGTTTGTCAACTTTAATAGTCAAGAAAGATCCTATTGTCAAACAATTATTTTAAATTTTTTAGACTTTTATATTTAATAATTTTAGTATGTTACGAGCTACCCCTACAGTGTAGCACAAAGAAATATCACGTTGTGGTAGGGAGAAAGGGCAAGTAAACTGAGGGGGGATGAAAATTGATTATTCGTTGCCGGCTTCAGGATTTTATCTGCAGATTTGGAAGAGCAAAAATGATTAATTGGCCACAGACCCACACAGACCCACACTAACCTTTTGTTCGGCCGACATAGGCCGAACAAAAACTGTCAATCGCTTCGCGATTAGAATAAATATGTGCTTAATTAACCTTGTGAGATGGATTAAATTCAGTTGCCTGAAAATACATCTTAAGATGTTTTATACGGTTGCCCGCAAGGCATACAGTTTTTCCTCGGGCAGAGTCGCCCGAGGAAAAGATATGTCTGTGTAAGTCTGTGTGGGTCTGTGGCTATTGAAAATTTCAAATGAGATAGGCAGGGCCATTTCGGGTCCTGCCTTTTTGTTTGGGTGCCATCTTTTATATAATGAAGGATGTTAAACTCGCCTGCCGCCGGTTCTAACCAATGGCGACATTATGGGCTCCCTGCATGGGATCTCTGAACGGTATCGTGACTTTCAAAACTCCATTTTCATATTTCGCCGTTGCGTCTTTCGCATCCACCGGACAGCAGAAAGCAGCCGTGGTAACGTAGTCAAAGTCTTCCCTGGGAGCATTGAGGCTGAAGCTGTCATCCAGCAGCTTTAGTTTGATATTTTCTTTTTTAACCCCTGGTAAGCAAATTTCCAGATTTAGATTCTGGCGCTCATCATCTACATATGAACACACGTCTGCGGCCATCTTAAACTTTTCTTCTGCCATAGCAATCACCTCCTTTGAGCCACCACAGATACGGTTATTTTAATTTAATATAAGTATAACACATATAAAGGTATGTTAATGCACAACCCGCCAAAAGCAAGCATCTAGTGGCCAGATGGTCGCCAGAATTGGTTTATAGATCAGTATTGACAAAACAGCCCGGCAGATTATTATGGCCGTATCTACAGTCATGTCCCCCAAAAATGTTACAAAAGTCGTGTGGTATATTTTAGTTCAGTTGAGTTCTCCACAGGCTTCTGGTCGCTGGCTACTGGCAGATTGTCTCTTATCACGGGTCACTGGCAGCTGGTCTCTGGGTCGGCCCGCAGCAAGAAGCCAGTAGCAAGAAGCCTAAAATAAGACTGTGTTTTGTAAATTACTTGCGGGGCGCAACACTAGATGGCGCTATAAAAATCCAACAGGAGGTTGAACGTGCTGGTTGTCGGGCTTACAGGCGGAATTGCAACCGGAAAATCAACGGTATCCACTATTTTTGAAAATGCCGGCGCCGTGATAATTGATGCCGACCGAATTGCCCGCCAGGTGGTTAAAAAGGGCCGGCCGGCCCATCGCGCAATCGTAGAAGACTTTGGCAAAAACGTTCTAATGTCTGATGGTGAGATCAACCGAAGTGTACTTGGCGATATTATTTTTAATGACCCTCGCAAAAAACAATTGCTCAACAGTATTGTTCACCCGCAAGTCAAAAAAGAACAAAACCGTCAACTGAAGCATATCGAAAAAACCAATTCGAATACCATAGTCATTCTGGACATACCGCTGCTGATTGAATCTAAAATGTACAAGGATTTATCCGAGGTGGTTGTCGTCTACGCGCCGGAGCATATCCAGGTTAAGCGTTTGATGCAAAGAGATGGCATCTCCGAAGCCGATGCCCTGGCCCGAATCCGCTCCCAGATGCCGATTGAAGAGAAGAAAGCCAAGGCAACTATCGTGATCGACAATTCAGGCACCAAAGAAAATACCCGCAAGCAAGCCCTCAAAATATTCCAGCGTTTAAAAGATAAGCTATAATAATAGATCCAACCAGAACCTATCTCAAAAATGCATCTAATACCCAATGGCGGCGTTGCAAACCTCCTTAAAATGCTCACATACTCACATGTATGCTGCGCTTTTGCGTCGGCTTGCGCCTTGCCCTTGGGCATGATCTGCTACTTTTGAGATAGGTTCCAGACACTTTTCAAACAGGGTCGATTGACCGAGAAGAAAATAAGTCTTAACTTCTCTCAGATTTTACTGCTTGCCGCGAACAAAATACGGTTGTCCGAAAGGATAAAATCAAATTATGAATATCGCCGTGCCCAAAGAAGTTCATCCCGACGAAACGCGTGTGGCGCTCGTCCCTGAACATATTGCCAGACTCGCGGAAATGGGAGCGCATATAACGGTGGAAACCGGAATCGGACAGAATTTGAACTTCTCCGACGAAGACTACGCGAAGGCGGGAGCCTCTTTGGAAGCAAACCGAAGTAATTTGCTTCAGGCTGCGGATATGGTGCTGCGCATCCGTAAACCTGCGATGGAAGAAATCGCTTTGCTGAAAGAAGAGAGCATCTATGTAAGTCTGCTGGATCCGTTTAACGAACAGGAGCTTGTTGAGGCCTTGATGAACAAGAGAGTCGCCTCCATCAGCATGGAAATGATCCCGCGCATCACGCGGGCACAAAAAATGGATGCCTTAAGCTCACAAGCAAATTTGGCGGGTTACGTAGCTGTGATTATCGCCGCCGAACGCCTGGATAAAATATTTCCGATGATGATGACCCCCGCAGGAACAATCTCACCTGCGAGAGTTTTTGTGATCGGCGTCGGCATTGCGGGCTTGCAGGCAATTGCAACCGCAAAGCGATTGGGTGCCCGGGTTGATGCTTTTGACACCCGGCCCGTGGTTGAGGAGCAGGTAAAATCGTTAGGGGCCCGCTTTGTAAAAATCGACCTGGGCGCAACCGGACAAACCAAGGACGGATACGCCAGGGCACTAACAGACGAGCAATTGCAGAAACAGCGTGAAGGAATGGCTAAAGTTTGTGTGGCCTCAGACGTAGTGATCACAACCGCCCAGGTATTTGGCCGAAAAGCACCCTTGATTGTCACTGAAGACATGCTTGCGGGGATGTCAAAAGGATCGGTGCTTGTTGACCTGGCAGTGGAAACAGGTGGCAATGTCGCCGGTTCACAGCCGAATCAAGATGTTGAGGTGAATGGTGTTCGCATCATCGGGTTGGCCAACCTGCCGGGAGAAGTAGCGATCAACGCCAGCCAGATGTTTTCATCCAACCTGTTTGCGCTTGTTGCTGAGTTCTGGGATGAAGCCGAAAAACGCTTTCACCTGGACTTTGAAGACGAAATTATTGAGGGGTGTGTTATCACATATAAGGGTGAGATTGTAAATCAGGTGATTGCAGATCATTATGCCCAAGTTACTAAAACGGGTTGATATCTTCTCACGGGCAAAGCCCGAAATTCGAAGCTCGAAATCCGAAACAATCTCAAAACACGAATGTTCAAAATTCAAAACAAAAGCGTTCCAAAAATTTTGATCATTTGAATTTTGGTCATTTGAATTTGTTTCGCATTTCGGATTTCGAATTTCGAATTTATTTTATCGTGTTCCAGCCGGATAATTTTTTCCTAAATAGGTTCGATCAAACTATAGCGTCAACTACTGAGGAGAAAGCATTATGTCCATTGGTCTTTTGATTTTTGTATTTATTCTGGCCATTTTTCTGGGTGTGGAACTGATAACCAAGGTGCCGTCGCAATTGCACACCCCCTTGATGTCCGGAACCAATGCCATTTCCGGCATCACCATTGTGGGGGCGCTCACAGCGGCCGGAACCGGTGCGGATACGGTTGCCTCCATCGTGGGCACAATTGCACTCATTCTGGCCACGATTAATGTAGTGGGCGGGTACCTGGTTACCGATCGCATGCTGGCGATGTTCAAGCGTAAAGATGAGGAGCAGAAATGACGGACTTCATAGAAATTCTGATCGAAGCCGGATACATCCTTGCTTCTATTCTCTTTATTATCGGCATCAAAATGCTGGGCAGACCGGAGCGTGCCCGGCGCGGTAACCTGATCTCTGCCCTGGGCATGCTGATTGCCGTTGTATCGGCGCTGTTTGAATGCTGCCTTTCGTTTTCATTGGTAATCGCCGGTATGGTTGTCGGCGCATTTATCGGCCTGATTGCTGCCCGTACCGTCAAAATGACATCTATGCCGCAAATGGTAGCCATTTTAAACGGTTTTGGAGGACTGGCCAGCTTGCTGGTAGGCTGGGAAAATTATCATAGCTTACCCGAAAGCAATCTATTTATTACAATCGCCATTCTTCTGGCCGTGCTCATCGGCGGCGTCGCCTTTTCCGGAAGTGTGATTGCCTATGGCAAACTGTCGGAAAGACTATCGGGCAAACCGATTTTCTTCTACAGTCAGCAAATCGTCAACGCAACCATCCTCGTTGCAATTTTATTGTGCGGGGCTATCTTTGCATATAACCCGGCCGCATCCTTTTCCTATGTGATTTTCATTGTCATCATCGCTCTGGCGCTGATTTTAGGTGTCCTGGGGGTCATTCCGGTTGGCGGAGCCGACATGCCGGTTGTGATCGCCCTGCTGAACAGCTATTCCGGTCTGGCAGCCAGCGCAGCCGGCTTTATCATTCTCAACAATGTTCTCATCGTCGCCGGAGCATTGGTGGGTGCCAGCGGCCTGATTTTGACCCGTATCATGTGCAAAGCCATGAACCGTTCCCTGGCCAATGTCCTGCTTGGCGGTCTGCAGGCTGCGGTGAGCGAAACAGCCGCCGTCGACCAGGTGCAGGGAGAACCGCATCCGATCTCGCCGGAAAATGCCTACTTTATTCTCGAGGCCGCCCGCTCTGTTGTGTTTGTTCCCGGTTACGGGATGGCCGTGGCGCAGGCTCAGCACGCCGTCCGCGAACTTGGCGACATTCTGGAAAACAACGGAACTGATGTTCGCTATGCGATTCACCCGGTGGCCGGTCGAATGCCGGGACACATGAATGTCCTGCTGGCCGAAGCCAACGTTACTTACGAGCAGCTGGCCGAGATGGATGATGTCAACCCGATCATAGAGTCCATTGACGTTTGTATGGTCATCGGTGCCAACGATGTTGTCAATCCGGCCGCCAGAGAGATATCATCCAGTCCGATCTATGGGATGCCGGTCATCAACGCCGACAAGGCCAAGACCGTAATCGTACTGAAGCGCTCCATGGCCGCCGGTTTCGCCGGTGTAGACAATTCTCTCTTTGTCAAAGAAAATGCGCGTATGCTTTTCGGCGATGCCAAAGCTTCACTGCAGCAATTGATCGCGGAGTTCAAGGAAGCCTGATAGCCGGGAACCGGCTGTCAGGCGTTAAATCTGTTTAATTGGTTTGATTCATTAAACTGTTTGATTGGTTTAATTCGTTTTATTGGTTACATTGGTTAAACAACAGAACCAATCGAACCAAACAGACCAATTGAACTAATGAAACCGGCCCATAGACCCTAATCCTTGTACCTCAAACCTTGAACCCTGAACCCTGAACCTTTGAACCTAGATATTTTGATACTATGGATGACAAAATTAAGCTGATTGCGGATAAAATAAAACAGGGCGGTAAAAACATTGTATTTACCGGTGCGGGTATTTCTACGGAAAGCGGAATTCCGGATTACAGAAGTCAAGGCGGTATCTGGGACAAATTCCGCCCGGTCTATTTTGACGAATTTATGAGCTCCGGAGACGCCCGTGAAGAGTACTGGCAACGATGGAAAGAACTCTACCAGGGTATCACCCGGGCCAAACCGAATAGCGGGCATTCATCCATCGCTCAACTTTGCCAGATGGGGCTGCTGAACGCGGTGATCACCCAGAATGTGGATGGGCTGCACCAGGAATCCGGTCTTGCGGATGAAAAAATAATTGAGCTTCACGGCAATACCCGACGCATCCGCTGTATGACCTGCCGTAAAATTGTTTCCACGGAAGAAACCCACCGGCAGTTGGAATCGGGTGATCCGGCCCCGGAATGCGATTGCGGAGGTTATTTAAAACCCGATACGATTTCCTTTGGCCAGGCCATGCCGGTTATCGAGGTCGAAAAAGCGACCACGCTGTCGCAAACATGTGATTTTTTTTTGGTGGTAGGATCAACGCTACTGGTTCAGCCGGCGGCTCATATGCCGATTTACGCCAGACAAAACAGCGCTTTTCTGGCCATCGTCAATCTATCGCAAACACCCTGCGATGATATGTGCGACGTGCTCATTCGCGATAAAGCCGGTGCGGTGTTGCAGAGGATAGTCAAAGAAGTGGAAAACGGTTAAAATTGCGTGCTGGATATTAGGTATTCGGGATTAGGTATTGGTAAAAATTGATGCTTAATACTTGATGAGAAAAGCGCAAGGCGCAGGTTAAATTAGCCACAGACTCACACTAACCTTTTGTTCGGCCGACATTGGCCGAACAAAAACAGTCAACCGCTTCGCGATTAGAATAAATATGTGCTCAATTAATCTTATGAAACGGATTAAGTTTAGTTGTCTCAAAATACATCTTAAGATGGTTTGTACGGTTGCCCGCAGAGCATACAGTTTTTCCTCGGGCAGAGTCGCCCGAGGAAAAGATTTGTCTGTGTACGTCTGTGTGGGTCTGTGGCGAATGAAAATCAGAAATCGATCATTGAAGTTTCAGATTATCGATGACTTTGACGGTTCCGTCGGTGCCGCGCGAAAGCGCAATCGCCCGGTCCTTCTCATACTGACTGTCGACGATACCGGTCAGGATTACAACCCCTAAATACACGTCGACATCGATATTCAGCGAGCGGACTTCGGGTTCGGAGATCAGCTTGGCTTTGATTTTATTGCTGATCACATTATCATCCCAGATATTGCCAAAACTTCTTTTACCAATCTGAAGATGATTGCTCACGGATTTAACTCCCGGCACACCACGCGCAATTTGTGAAGCGCGGGCGGATTCTTCCGGTGTCGCCACGGCGCCCGTTAGCGTGACATGGCCGCCGACGGTATCGACATCAATCTGCCGGGCTTTAACGATGTCGTCTTTTACCATTTCATGGTTAATCCGGGTGGTGATGGTCGAATCATCCAGCACGCGCCCAACCGGATTTCCACCGGCCTTTTGGCTGCCGGCACAGCCGGAAATGGCAAACAACAAAATAATAAACAATATCAGATATTTTTTCATGATCAAGACTCCCTCATTTGGATATAGTTTGTTTGTGCAAAATAATGCAAAAATTATGCTAAGATATCATTAATGAATTAATTTTATAAATTACAGATACTTAACTCAATGTCAGCCCTCCGGCGATAAAAAAAGTGTATACAAAATGTCAAAATAATGTGCTTAACATGTCAAATATATTACAAAGTGCAAACGGCTGAAACAACCTTTGTCTGGTATAAAACAAGACGTTTATCAGGTATCATTTTATCCCTGAAATTTAATGCCACCGGTGGAAATTAAGATCGACCGGCATTAACTTCAAATTTCTTACCTGAATCTTCCACTGAATATTACGAGGGAAACAAATGAAAATTGCAAATAATCTGCACGCGTTTGTCTGGGAGTCTATGACGGCCAACAATTGCAACGCGTATCTTATTGACGGTCCCATCCGGGTTCTGATCGATCCCGGCCATCGCGCCTTATTCGAACATGTTGAACTGGGATTAAGGGATTTGAAGCTGACAACGGATGATATCGATCTGATCATCTGCACCCATGCTCATCCGGACCACCTTGAAGGCGTTCAATTATTCAAACAGAAATCGACTCTGTTTAGCCTGCATGCGACCGAATGGAATTGGGTGATAACCGCCGGCAAACAAATGAGTGCGGCTTTTGGAATCGATACCGAGGCCCTGACACCGGACTTTTTTCTGAAAGAAGGGACGCTTTCCCTTGACGGTCTTGAAATGGAGATTTTCCTGACCCCGGGTCATTCTCCCGGCTCGATCTGTCTCTACTGGCCTATGCAAAAAGCACTGTTTAGCGGTGACCTTGTTTTTAAAGAAGGCCTCGGACGCACCGATTTGCCCGGCGGCGATGGGGCCCTTATCAAAGAAAGCATTAAGCGTATGTCGCTTCTGGACGTTGAACTGCTGTTATCCGGACACGGGGAAATCTTATCGGGCGCTCAGGAAGTAAAGTCAAATTTTGAGCAGATTGAAGATTTTTGGTTCAGGTATGTCTAAGTCTTGCAGAGGATAGAGGTCAGAAGACAGAAATCAGCATACAGATGACTGAGGGCCATCGATTTTGAATATTCTCAAAATCAGCAATTGGCTGGTATTGGGTTATCTATCTAAATATTCAAGGTTCCGGTTCACTATAATTTCCTCCAATTTAAACCTAATTTGTAAAATTTAAAAATCTTATATTGCGTCAGCACATCTAAACAATTTTCGGTCTCTCCTAATTCCAGCTTAAGGCACGCAATGTAAACTCTGACAACGTCTACAACACCACAATATATGGGGATCGATCTGAATTTTGGGAAAGAATATATTACATGATCCAATTTCAATCATTGTCAAGATATCGAATGGAGATCTGCACTAATAAAAAAGTTGATAGATACAGGTGAATGGTGATACCTGTAATTATAAGATAATTCCAGATCGTCGTATATCACACGCTTTTGAAAGTAACGGATTCGTGAGCTCATCTCAATCACCACTTTCAGAATCCTCATTTTTAATTGAAAAAGCATACGGATTTGGGTATAAATTTGTCTAACCTATTTCCGATGCTCTAATTCCACCACGCCGAAGCGGTTCTTCATTTTCAGAATCGAATCCGGTTCTCAACTGATTTACGCGCTCCTTCGATTAATCCACATACCGAGCTCCTATGTGTGAAACCTTACAAAAGGTAGGTGTTATTATGGCAATAAAAATTCATTGTTGACACACATATCAAAATTCATTTCTTTCTCGATCAAATTAGGAAATCAATCATGAGATCTCAAATGATAATAGGTGCTCGATTATGTATCATTATTTCGCTATTGATAATCGGGGCTTGTGTGCATAAACCCGATACTTTTTCAATGGATATAATTCATAATCAAGATACCGTTTATTTTGAACAGAGCGTGTTCAGCAAGGGCTCCAGTATATATAAGATGGGACACCCTGCTTGGAGAGATCACAATCAAACATTCAAATTTGCTTTTGAATTGGATGATATTTCAGCATTGTATTATACCTATCTGTCGATTGAAACCTGGGATGTTGAATATGAAATGCATCCGATTTTTCTTAATGATAAAAAAATAGGATACCTAAATAAAAGCATTGACAGTGAATCTGCAAATAGAGGGAATGAAAATGTCCCTTATAAGCTGGAAGCCACCCAGATATATCTTCCTAAAAGATTCTTCAGACAAGGCCTCAATACACTTGAAATAAAGGCAAAGGTTGGTTGGCGTCCATGGCAAGGCGACAGCTTTTCAATCGGAAGGCTGGATATCGTGGTTGTAAAGGTCAGGCATGAATTGCAAGCCGATAAAGCCAAACCGAACGATAAACCGGCAAAAAGATATTTTCCGAAACAATTAGACTTTTTTTCAAAATTAACCGATGAAGAGCTCTATATTTCAACGGTGCAACTCCCTTCGCTTTTTATCGAACTTAACTTTGAGCACGGTATTTACCGCAAAAAATTGAGTTATATCTATTCTAAAATAGGTGATTATCACCAGTGGAATGGAGATTACGCCCAAAATCTTTTGTACCAGAAAAAGGCGGTTGAACACCAAACCCAAAAAAGCCTTACACTGCTTTGGCCATATCTTAAAGCAAAACTCGGGCTGGCCTATTATTATGTCGGTGATTACGATCTGGCCCTGTCACAATGTCAGGACGCATTAAAAAGCATTGAAAAGATAGATGCCCAAACGACCCGAAAGATTTCTAAGCGAAGAACAGAAAGCCCCGAGTTTCTGAGAATGCATATTTACGCTTACATGGCGCTTAATTACTACCAACTGGCGAAATACGATCTGGCCGAAAAATATGCAAAAATGGCCGATATCGGAATTTCCTATGCTTACTATGCCCCTCCCATAGCGTATGCTCTTGGGAATCAGATACTAGGTCATATATCTATGATGAGAAAGGAATATCGCCAAGCAGAATCTTATTATAAAAATGGAATCTTCAAATTAAATGCCTATCCTGAAATATATAGTGACCTTATTGCTATGGCAAAACTGTATCTGGCAAATGCTCTTTTTTCGGAAGGAAAATATAAGCAGGCGGTCGATAGAATGAATGAAGTGATGAAGCCGACACACGAATTCAAATGGAGATCCCACCTGCTGAAAGGAAATATCGAACTTGCTGAAGGCCGACTCGAAAAGGCTATTGAGGAATTTGCGCACTCCGTAGATGAGATCGAATTTGCGCGCGCAAAGCTGAACTCTCATGGATTCAAAGTCACTTTCATGAATGACAAACAGGTGCCCTATCAGAAAATTATCGGCTCCCTTGAGAAGCTTGGTGACACTCAAAAGGCATTTGATTATGCCGAAAAAGCCAAAGCCAGAGCTTTTGTTGATCTGATTGCCAAATCCAAATACTTTGCTTATCTCAAAAACGCCAAGCTCCAGGAACTGTCGGCCGAAGAAAAAGATCTCAGAAATAAACTCGTTGACTTTCAGAACAGACTCGACAACGAACAAATGATGTTCAAAGAAAGAGGTGCCAATGATGAGACAAAGATAAAGCTGGAAAATGCCCGCAGTGCGCTTCAAAACTTTTATAAGAGCAAGGCTGCGCAAAATGAGAATTTTGCTTCTCTCAGCACGGTTGATACCTTAATGATGCCAGATGTGATGCGCCTTATCCCCGATGGCATTTCTCTTGTTGAGTATTATTATGACCCGAATCATCTTTATATCTGGGTTCTCGATAACAAGCGGCATTATTTTCTAAAAAGAGATATCCCGAGCTCAGAGCTTGAGAATCTAACCAAAGCATATCGCGATCTTGTTTTTGAGGGTAAAGATATACGCAGTATTAAAGTTGTAAAAGCCGATGAAAAAAGGTTATCTGATCGTAAAAGCCGATTTGAAGAGGTGAATGACGCCCTAAAATTCATTTTACTGGATGGGATTTTTGATCATATAAAAACACATAAAGTCTATATTGTTCCCCATGGAATTTTGCACTACTTGCCGTTTCAAAGCCTTATATACAACGCTAATTATCTGATAGAAAAATTCCAGATTGGATACATCCCCAGCGCTACGGCGCTAAAGTATGTATTGGCCAAAAGAAAGGAAAAACCCGTCAATTTTCTGGCTCTTGGTAATCCGAAATTAAGCGCACCGCAGATGCAATTGCCCTTTGCGGAAAAAGAGGTGGAGAGCCTGAAGGCCATTTACCCGGTTGCAAGGGTTTTGATCGGAGAAGATGCTTCTGAAGCAAATTTTAAGCAACAAGCCGGTTCGTATGGCATCGTACATGTGGCATCCCATGGTGAGTTTAATTCAAACACCCCCCTGCTTTCCTGCTTGCGGCTTTCAGCCGGAAATGGAGAAGATGGTCGGCTGGAGACAAGAGAAATCTTTGGTTTAAATTTAGATGCCTATCTGGTGACGTTAAGCGCTTGCAACACGGCAATCGGTAAGCTGACAAAGGGAGATGACGTGGTAGGCTTGGCACGGGCGTTTATCTTTGCAGGAACCCCTTCCATCCTCGGCACCATATGGAGCGTAAATGACGAATCCACAAGTATATTTATGAACCATTTTTATGAAAATCTCAGAGTAATGGATAAGCTCAAATCCCTACAACAAGCACAAATAGCTATGATCCAAAACGAAAAGTACCGTCATCCTTATCATTGGGCTGCATTCCAATTGATCGGGGATTACTATTAGATGTTCATTTTAGCAAATAGCAACTGGCCAAATTTTATTAAAACAACCTCGTTGTCTACTGATACTGCATCCCAATATCAGTATCTCATAATAGTTCTTAGGCAGTTCTAAAACCTGTGATACCTCCAACATCTGTTTATATGCAATAAAGAACAGATCTCTTCTCGCTATGTCATTTTCAATATAGGTTCGAACATGGCTTAAAAATTGGTTGGTAGGTGGTTGTGATATTACATCATTGCGCCATGACCATGATCGAGTATTTAGCGGGCCCTGCCAATTATTCCAAAAAAGCAGATATATTTTACATACCAAAATTCCCAGAGCTACCGCCAATACTATTCAAAGATTAATTATGCTGTTCTAATGGGTGGCGACGCCACCTAAACATAAGATTCTTTATCGAACAGATTTCATAGAAATCTATAGGCAAAAATTTTCGAGCGCTGAACATACCTCGGAAAAAGAAAATCTTATAATTCGGATTGCATAACAAAGTCTACAATCTTCACAAGAGGTTTGGAATTTCGAGACCCCCCATATATAGTGGAAGCAAATCTATTTTGTCTTTGTTCGATTGCGGCTATGAAGGGACAAGAGCAAATTATTGCATATATCTTCTGGTAATCTTAAATATTTTAAAAGCGGATTACTCAGCCATTAATCTGGCTTTTTCCTCATCTAACAAGCGATTATACTTCGCCTGTATTTCCCCGGCCCCTTTTTGCCATTCATCGTCATTTTCCAGATTGGGAACCACGGCCGAACCGGTGACAAAATGCGTTTTAGCAAGCTGATCTTTTAAGATCTTGCGCCGTTGCCCTGCAGCCGTAGCGAGGGTAGTCTCAAATTCCTGCAAAACCGCTGTGAGCCCTTCAAGATCAGCCACCTTAAATTCAGCCAGCAGTTCAAACAAGGCTTGATTGCTCTTTCCGAGCTCAATCTGGCCGCATATCTCTTTGATTAGGTGAGCGTTTTGCGTTTCCATCAGGTCATAGTCTTTCTGCAATTTCCGGTATTCGGATTTAAATTTTTCAGCGCTCAGGGCCTGGTCCTTAAATTTCTGCAGCAGTCCGCGAATCCGGCTCTGAATCTCCATACCTTTCTGCGCCTGTCTCTCTTCGGTGCTGAGGCTCAGATTCTTGGTTTTTTCCATGACCAGGTCTAAGGTACTCTTAATTTCTGCCATCTAAAGTCCCCTCCACCTGAATTTTGCGCGAGCCCTCCAGAGGCGGACAAGTCCTCCAGAGGCGGACAAGTCGGAGGGTTCCATAGGCAAGGAGAAGCTCCTTAAACTAAAAAAATCAGATGCTTCATGCAGCAAAGCAGTGCACTTAAGGGCGAGGCTATCCGCCTCAGGCGGATGCCTCGCCCTTAATAATCCGCCTGAGGCGGAC
>Ga0255055_10000697_pt1 | contig 25482 bp, 25 predicted proteins | sample JV7_2_27_MG_FD_188633 | JGI IMG/M metagenome (GOLD analysis project Ga0255055, IMG submission 188633) | Seawater microbial communities from Jervis Inlet, British Columbia, Canada - JV7_2_27 | ecosystem: Environmental > Aquatic > Marine > Inlet | place: Canada: British Columbia | collected...
GATACGATTACTAAAGCTTCAATATCCAATCTTGCAAGAGCATGGAAAATTAACATTGATTGATCCCATGGTATCTCTCCTAAGTTAAATAAATACAAAATTACCTCCTACATATATTTCTTATTTGTTGTTATAACTACTATATTAGTTATGCATAATTCTGACACAAACATACATAAGTTTATTCAATTAGTTATTTTCCATTTTCCTCCATTAAAAATATAGATTGAGGGATTAATTTTTTAATTTAAATCTTTTTAAATTTTAAATCTTTAAAAAATAAATAATTAAATTTCATTTAAAAACTTCAGGATTTACACAATTAGGAGGTATATCTCCCTTTAAACCAGCTATCATGCTATTAGCAGCCAATAAAGCCATATTTGTACGAGACTCAATTGTCGCAGATGCTGAATGCGGTTGAATTACAACGTTATCAAGTTTTTTCAATTCCTCAGTAATCTCTGGCTCGTTTTCATAAACATCAAGACCTGTGCCAAAAATCCATTTTTCTTTTAATGCTATTGCAAGTTCTTTTTCATTTACAATTGGGCCTCGTGAGGTATTTATTAAAATAGCAGTTTTTTTCATTAATTTAAATTCCTTTTCACCAATAAAGTGATGTGTAGACGGAATTAATGGAACATGCAGAGAAATAAAATCCGATTTTTCAAGTAATTCATTTATCTCTACTTTTTTAGCTCCAAGTTCTTTTTCTAATTTACTATTATTCATAGAATCAACATAAAGAACCTTCATGTTGAAACCTCTACTTTTAAGAGCAAATGCTGTTCCGATTCTTCCAGCTCCAATAATTCCAAGTGTTTTACCAGTAACATCTTGACCAAGCATTAGCAGTGGCCCCCATCCATAGAATTTACCACTACGGGTGAATTTATCTGCTTCAACAACTCTTCTTGCAACTGCAAAAAGAAGAGCCCATGTCATTTCAGAGGTTGCATCAGTTAAAACTCCAGGTGTGTTACTAACTGGAATTTTTCTTTTTGTAGCTGCATTTACATCGATATTGTCATACCCAACAGCATAATTTGCTATCATCTTTAATTTCGGTTCTGAGTTTATTACATCTGCATCTATTGGATCTGATAGTAAACATAAGAGTCCGTCCTTTCCTTGTAATCCTTCGAGAATTTCTTTTTTTGTAGGAACTCTATCATGTGGAAAAACCTCAATTTCATGGTCTTTTCTAAGAAAATTAAGCCCAGGTTCAGGTATCTTTCTTGTAATAAAAATTTTCATATTCATTTTCCCTCATTAATCAAATAAACCAACACCTCATTTAGTGATACATCAATACTATTTTTTTTACCAATTTCCACCAGTTTACCATTTATTGAATCGATCTCTGTTTTCTTACCTTTTTTATAGCTTTGTAGCATAGACGAAAAATTTTCTGATGTGTTTATAATCACATCCCTTGTGTGATTTATCATTTCGTTGTATGAAAAATCTAATTTCTGAGTATTTGCAATAATTATAGATTCTTCACATATTCTTTCAACAAGATGCTCAAGAATTGGATTTTCTAACAGATGGCCATTCTTACATTGAAAAAAAGTTGTTAAAGGGTTAATACAGGAATTAACTATTGCTTTACTCCAAATATCTTTTATAATTGTTTGACTTGTATTTGTATTAATTCCAGTTTGATTAAATAAGCTTGAAATTTTATCCAGTTGTTCTGTTTTCTTGCCAGTTAATTCACCAATAATTGTTGTGCCTTTTCCAGTATGTTGAATTTCTCCAGGTTTAGAAAAAAATGCACCATGTGTAGTAACTCCAGCAATGATTTTTTCAGGTTCAAGATATTTTTTAATATTATCAACATTGTCAAGACCATTCTGAAGAGACAAAACTATTGTATTTTCTCTGATAATATTTCTTGCTTGTCTTATCGCATTATCTGTATCATATGATTTTACTGTTAAAATCAAAAGATCTGGAGATACCTTTATTTTTTCAACTGAGTCTGTTGCCTCAATTGGAATATTTAGTTTTGTAATACCCTTAATTGATAACCCATATTTTTTAATAGCATTTACATGATTTTTTCTTCCTACCAAGGCAACATTGCTATTTTTTGAAAGTAAAGCTCCAAACAAAGAACCTATTGCTCCTGCTCCGAATATTACAATATTCATATGGTAAGTCCAATCTCCTTATATTTTTTATTTATATCTTCTCTCTGCATTGCAATTAATGGTTGTAAAATTGGTAAGTTAATATGTTTTTTTAGTAGTCTTATTTCAGATAATATCTTTTGGGAATCGCCATTAATTATATGGCTTGAAACAATTGCTTTACAGTTTTTTTCGGATGCGATTTTATCAATATTTTCAAAAAAATTATTTCCAGCTTTGACTGGAAAAATATCTGATTTTACAAACCAGTCCTCTAAAAATGATGCCAAGATATCTTCGAATGATTCTTTTGTGTTAAGAAATATTGCCTTACAACCTCTACGCATTAAATACCATGATGCTAAAATTGATTCATTTGAGTCAATAATTGCTAAAACGTTTCCTTGAGTTCCATATGGCATTCCACCAACGCCATGGATTTTTCCTGTAAATAAAAAAGCATTGTCATTTCTTATTTCGATGAATAGTTCAAAATCAGGTTTTGTTAAATTTACATTTGCCTTTGTTGTTTTTACAATTTCATTTCCAACATGTATTGCAACATCCTGACTTGAAAAGTCGTGTTCTCCGGTTCTTGTTGCTCGAATTGCAAAACTAGTTTTATTGTTTAATTTTTCTTTTGTAATGACACGACCTATCTTTGATATTGAGTTAAAATCACTCTTGGTTTGTACCGCAGGGCTTATAGAAGTTATTCCAAAAATTTTCTTCAAAACACAAATAACTTCATTAATTTCAGTTGTGTAAACGTAGATTCTGCCCCACTCCTTCTTTATTGTATTAGAAATATTTTGAGTTTTTAATGCTTTTTTTATGTTGCTTACTAAGATGTTTTCAAAACGTTTACGAGTTTCTTTTCCTTTTAAAGCTATTTCACCATATCTAACAATTATTAATTCGTAATTCACAACTGTTAAAACAAGTTTTTATACATTAATATTTGGTAAAAATAGAAATAAACTTGATGATAAGTATACAATATAATAGTAAATCTTTTTTACAAAGAAAAATTATATAAATAGTAAATAATTAATATTACTGTGGAAAATGAAAAAGATTAAAATTTATAAAATACTCACTATAATGATTATATTGTTATTCTTTTCAACCTCTCTTTCCACAGGTGTTTCACACAACAGCCTTATGCAGAAAAAACAAGAAAATAAAAAAGAGGTTGATTCTTCTATTGATACAAGTGAGTTCCCCATTGGAGATTATGATTTATTAATTATTGCACCATCAAGATTCAAGATACCGCTTATACGTCTTGTGAATCATAAAAATAGGGTTGGTGTAAAAACAATATTTTTCAGTGTTGAAGAAGTATATGATAAGATGTACTGGGAAGGACGGGATGGTGCTGAAAAAATTAAATATTTTATAAAAAACGCAAATGAACATTGGGGAGTTCAATATGTTCTCCTTGTTGGTGGTAGAAAAAATCAAGGATCAAATGAGAAATGGTGGGTTCCAGTAAGATATAGCCATCTTAATCGGAAATATGGCAATTTAACTGAAAGAAGGTTCCTTACAGACCTTTATTTTGCAGATATATATGATGAAAATGGTGACTTTTCAAGTTGGGATTCGAATGATAATGGTATTTTTGGAGAATGGCCAGAGGATGAAGCAGCACTTGACCAGCCTGATTTATATCCAGATGTGTTCGTAGGTCGACTTCCCTGTATAAATATTTTTGAAGTAAGAAGAGTGGTACAAAAAATTATTAGATATGAAACTGGAAAATTCGATGATTCCTGGTTTAAAAACATGGTTGTGGTTGCTGGTGATACATATCCGGGCAAGACTGAGTATATTGATGGTGAAGTATACACACAAAGGGGACTGGATATGATGCCAGGTTTTCGTCCAGTCAAACTCTGGACATCTGATGGAAGTTTAAAAAATTGGGTTGATGTCGTGAAAGCAATAAACAAAGGATGTGGATTTATCTGGTTTTCAGGACATGGAAATCCAAAAAGTTGGTCAACGCATCCTCCACATAATAAAACATGGATTCATGGACTTGAAATCAAAAATATGCTTTTCTTACATAATAGAAAAAAACTACCAGTTTGTATTACAGGTAGTGGATGTTTCAATAATATGTTTAATGTTAGTTTATTTAATTCACCATGGGTGTCTGGATGGCCTACCCATCGTTGTTTTAGTTGGGCTCTAGTAGTTAAAAGAAATGGAGGAAGTATTGCTACAATTGGAGCGACAGCATTCAGTTATGAATCACCAGATATTGACACAGGAAACGGTGGGATTGAATGGCTTGATATGCATTTCTTCGGCCAATATGGTTTGAATAATACAACAATATTAGGTGAAATTTGGGGAAATACAATTATTTCATTTTTACAAAATTTTTCAATAAATTGGGATGACACCTCTGCCACGGGAGCAGCATTAATTGCAAAGAATGCTGAACAATGGCACTTAATTGGTGATCCAAGCCTTATGATTGGTGGATATGCTAAATAGTATGGTATAAATTTTTTTTAATAATTGAAATTGTAAAAAAATTTCCAAGTTAGAACCATATAAGTGCAGGGGAAGGGATTTGAACACGAGTTTACCGGTAAAAAACACAGGTTTTCTCCTATAACCTCAAAATTAAGATTGCATTTTATACAATTTTTATTTTTCAATATTCCGCCACATAACAAAGTGGTTACCTTATCAATTATGTCAAAAATATCGTCGAAAATTTCGTCTAAAAATTAAATGTTTTTTCTAAAATCTTTCTTTTTTCTTTAATTATGGATAGACTTGGTTGGATAAAAGGATTTTACATGAAAGAAACTGTATTTATAACTATAATAACCTAACATATTACATCTTTTACATAATTCAAAATTTAATCTACCATAATTTTTTTTCAGTGTATTAACTATTTCAATATGTTTTTTTGAAAGCCATAAATCTTTTATTGATTTTTCAAAAACATTTCCAATACCAAACATACACTGATCATCTTCACAACATAAGGTTAATTCTCCATCATATCTAATTGATAAATAACACATAGGCTGTAAACAAGGAAAAGTCTTAATTAAATTATCTTGATTATTATCTGGTTCCAATATAGAATTTATTCTAATACGGGGATATTCTGCTGCTAAACTAAAATCAATTTTTGTTTTATTAAATTGCTCCCTCCAAAATTTCATTTGTTCATATTTTTCTTTTTGACTTTTATAATCATATAAACCAATACGTAATCGGTCAACTAAATTATCAATTTCTTTAATAAAATCAGGATTCTTTTTGAATATATCTGCATTTGTATGATCCCAAATAATCAAACCTTTTTCTTTTGCATAAGTTCCTACCTCAATATATCTATCATCCATAAGAGGTTCAGAAAGTCTATGAAATCCAACACCTCCCTGAAATCCAAGCTCAACAGCTTGATCAATGATATCTTTTATTTTCCAAGTAGGCATTTGTTTTTTAACACGGTTTCCATTTTTGTATTTTCTAATACCTGAGTAATCATTATATCTTGGACAAAAATTGCAATTTCTATTACAATCAGAGTGTAATTCAATCATTAGCCTTGACCACATTGGAATCATATGCCCCTGTCCCTTTATAACTGCTCGAAAATTTAATAATTTAATATCATACCAAAAACAAGCCTTCATTAAATAATGACTTAATGTTTTTTTATTATAAACTTGCCAATCTATCATTCTATTTAACACCACTATTAAACATTTGAAACTCACTATCCTATTTATACGTTATATATTTAATATTATTAATCTTTAATAATTTCTGGTTTTAATTTTTTTAATTTTTCAATTATTTTAATTATATCTTTTTGTTTCAAATAATCTCTAAAAGGTAAATAGAGCATATTAGTAATTGTTTTTTCTGCAACTGGACATATAACACAGTAGCTATGTGGCGGATTTTGAAACATTCCTTTATTTTTTTTTAAAATGGAATTAAAAAAGTAAAAGTGAGATTTTAACATATGTTTACCAGTAAATAGGTGCACAAATTATTTTTATAACACGTAGAAAATAAAAAAGTACATGGGAAGAGATTTGAACACAGTTTTACCGGTAAAAAAATATGAGTTTCTATGCCAATAATCTTGTAGTTTTATACTTATAGTAACACGTTTAACAGATAAACGTAGCACGAATTTCAATTTTTTGTTACCGAAAATATATATAGATAATGCGTATTTCAGCGGTACGAACATAAAAAAAAAATATAAAAAATAAAGGAGTTGAAAAAAATGGTATGTTATATAGTGCCGGCAGCAGCAGCAATTATACATTATGGCTTAAGAAGAAATATAATAGGTTGGAGTAAAAGTATTCATCATTTTTGGCTGAGTTTACTTCTAGCAGGCGGTGCAATTTTTGGAGTGGTTGACCACTTGTGGAATGGTGAACTTTTTATAATCGGAAAAGAACCTCTGATAGACGTAATGTTAGGGATTACGATAACAGCAGCAATATTTGTTACATGGGCTGTTATTGTTACATTAAAAAAGACAGATGTACGTAAGCCAACTAAAAAAACAAATATCTAATTTTTTTTTATTTTTTAAATCATCTTCACATCCATCAGACAAAATAATGTAGTGATCTCTGGATTCGAGCATGTAAATGATACCTTAAAAATAAACTTTTTATGGTTTATTTTAGCTCCGTTTTACCGGCAATCAGGTGCACAAATTATTTTTATTGTACATGTAGAATAAAAAGTGTAGGGGAAGTGATTTCGACTTCAAGTTTAAATCACTTTACTACTGAAAAAATTAGATTAAAAACAGCCCGAGGCGGGCACGTATTACAAAGGTTAAAAGCCCGACGCATTTTTTTTTAAAATTAATTAACGATAAGTTGACCTTAGATTTTTATTCTAATTTTTTTTAGATATTTTTCAGTTATCTTCTATTTGATTCTATTTCTAATCAAAAGACGATAACCTTATATAAATCACATAAAATGCACATAGTAATGAATATACAAAAAAACAAAACATTTCTAGTAGCTTCAACAATACTTTTTATTACTTTTTTTCTCATTGTTTTTGTTATTGTTGATTGGATAGATACAGGTTTCTTTGTGGGCTCACTTCGTTTTAGCCATTGGATGGTTTTGTTCGGAACTTTTTTTGTTGCGGTATACACTCCAATGTTTTATTTTTTAAAGCGTCGTTACCCTAAAAAAATGAAATTATTCCTTAATATACATGTGTTCGGTTTCTTGATTTCCTTTATGTTTGTCTCCATTCATTTTGCTGGACAAATAGGGCGGCCACAACAGTTTTACCCGGAATTAGGTGAGGGCATCGCGTTATTCATAATAATGGTTCTATTAGTAGCAACAGGGTTTATTCATAGATTTCAGATTATTCCTAAAAAAAATGGAAAGTATTACAAGCCGCATTTCAATAGATATTATCATGTTAGCATTACAACAGCTTTTTACATAGTTATAATTGTACATGTTCTAGTTAACGTAGGCATCGTTTAGAAATAGATAACAAGGTAAGCATCACATTGATAATTTTCATATAGCTTAATTCTGGGGATTTTTCCATGACTTTTAGTCTATTGATGCTGTGACTTTTTTTATTTATTTTAGTTAATAAGTTTAACGATTCTATCCATTTTGATTTGTCTTTTGTATAAGGGTTTTTTATTTTGTTTATATGTTTTCAAATTTTGTTCAAAAGTTTTTTTATTTTTATTTAAGTAAAATATTCCAAGAGGGAGTTTATTTTGTTCGATTGATTTTTTAAAAGCATCAATTCTATTTGTTACGTCATATTTGCTGTCCAAGTAGTAGGTATGTTCTTTGAACCAATCATAGGTGTTAATTTTATTGAAGGTTACACACGGCTGGAAGATATCAACCAATGCATATCCTTTGTGCTGGATTGCTTTTTTTATTATTTTTTTTGTCTCTTTGATATCTCCAGCAAATACTCGTGCAACAAATGAAGCATCTAGGGCTATGGCTATGGATATTGGGTTAAATGGGTTTAACATGACTCCGTTTATCTGTATCGGTGTTTTAAATCCTGTTTCGCTTGTTGGAGATGCTTGCCCTTTTGTCAGTCCATAGACCATATTATTATGGACTATGTTTGTGATATCTGGGTTTCTGCGTATTGCATGGATGAAATGGTTTCCCCCCTCTCCATACATGTCTCCATCTCCGCTTTCTGCAATTACGGTTAGATTTGGGTTTGCAGCTTTTATCCCCGTTGCTGGTGGCAATGATCGTCCATGTAATCCATTGAAATAGTGTGTCTTAAAGTATTGCGGTATCTTTGCAGCTTGTCCAATACCTGAGACAACGACAAGTTGTTGAGGAGAAATTTTTAATTCTGCAATTACTTGTTTTAAAGAATTTAAAATTGCATAGTTACCACATCCTGGACACCAGGCAATATCAATTTGTCCTAAATCATACTCTTTTGAATCCATTACTGCCCCCTCTGCAAGATTTGTTTAATTTGTTTTTCTACTGTTTCCACACTAAACGGTAAGCCATTATACTGAAGGATTTTATGATTGACTTCATAACCAGTGTGTAGTTTGATGAGTTTTCCAAATTGTGATGTCGCATTATTTTCAATTATTATTGTTTTTTCAGCTTTTTTCAAATATTTTATTGTATTTGGATGTATTGGATAGAGTTGTTTAAAATGCAGAAACGAAACATCTTTTCTGTCAATCATTTCAATTGCTTCTTTTATGATATGATACGTTGATCCCCATCCAATAATCAAAGTTTTGTAAAGTTCATCTCCAATAAGCGTAGGTGGTATTGTCTCTTTCATTATTTCTTTTAATTTTCTAAGTCGTTTATCAACCATTTGCGTACGGATATTCATGCTTTCAGTAATACGTCCTTCCTCATCATGTTCATCACTATCAACACAGATAAAACCATTACCATATCCCGGAATTCCTCTTGGAGATATTCCATTATTTGTTAATTCATATCGTTTATACTCTTTCCTGGTTTCTACAACATAATTCCTATTTGAAATTCTATCAAGATGAAATCCTGGAATATTGTAGTAAGAATCGACAAAGTATTGATCTGTCAAAATATATACTGGTACCTGGTATTTGTCAGCTAAATTGAAGGCTTTTTGTGTAAGATAAAAACCCTCTTGAAGTGTTCCAGGTGCAAAAATAATCTTAGGAAAATCACCATGACCTGAATATAAAGCATGTTCCAAATCTGACTGTTCAGTTCGTGTCGGTAGACCTGTTGCAGGCCCTGGTCTCTGAGCAAGATGAATAACAATAGGACTTTCAATCATACCTGCGAGGCTGACACCCTCAGTCATCAACGCATAACCACCACCTGATGTGGTAACCATCGATCTGGCACCAGCATACCATGCGCCAAGAGCCATATTTATTGCTGAAATTTCATCTTCTGCTTGTTCAACAATAATATCAAAATCATTTGATTGTTGAGAAAGAAAAGTGAGCACTCCGGTTGAGGGAGACATCGGATAAGAAGAAATGAAATTACAGCCACCCGCTAATGCTCCAAGCCCTATCACCTGTGTTCCATTTAAAACAATGTCATTATTTTGATGTTTAGGTGCCGAAATATCGAGTTGTGCTTTTTCTTTTTTAACAAGATCAGCGCCAATATCGTATCCTTTTTCTGCAGCAAGAATATTATCATTTACAAGGTTTTTCTTTTTCTTTGAAAAAAAGGTCTCTACCTGTTCAGCTATAACTTTATTATCAATGCTATAAAGAGCCGATAATAAACCTACTGCAATTGTGTTTGAAAAAACAATATTTCCTATCTCTTTTGCATGCTGTGAAAATGGAATTTCAACAACTTTGAAATTTTTATTGTTTTTAATATGATTTTTTTCTCCAATGATAATTGTTTTACTAGATATTCTATCTCCAAGATGTTTAATTGCATCTTCACTTAATGTTATAAGTACGTCAATTCTATTGATATACGCAGATACAGGTTCTGTTGAAATCCTTATTTGTGTGGAATTACTGCCACCTCTAACACGTGACATATATTCCTTGGTGGAAAAAACATTAAAACCTGCTTTTTTTACTATTTTTGTAAATAATTGTTCTACAGTCTGAATTCCCTGGCCTGCTTCCCCACAGAGTACAATAGAGACATCATTCATAATAGAATTATTCCTCCTTTAAGGAATTATAAAATATATCATATCATTTTATACATACGGTGATTAATTAATGCTTATTTTATCCCGCACGACCGTCATCACAAGGTTCGTCAGTTTCCATTGGACGAGCGTTTTCTGCATGTGCTGGTTGAACACAAGCATCAAGCGGTAGTTGTTTCATAGGTTTTCCGCAACATTCTGGTGTTTCTTCTGATGTTTTTATTTTTTTTCTGCAATCTTCACATTCATAATTTTTCTCTTCCATATTATTTAATACCTCCCTTTTTATTGAATTTTATCTAATCATAAGATATTATAAATATTTTCTGTAGGTACTTTTTCAAGCCAAATTGTTATAGACGGACCTAGCGGGTTAGAAAGATTTTACAGGAGAAACACTGCATTTAGAACGTCTATTTTTTTTGTCTGCAGTCATCTGTTGGAGCAATACCTTGCGATTAATGAATCAAACAGGTCTTAATGTACCTGCAAACACTTGCCATGCAAGGGCAGATTTTGCAACTAAACTTAGAATTATATAAACTTTTTCTCCATACAAATAGTCTTTCCATTTTCCAATTTTTTTATATTGAAGAAACATATTTATTGCAAACAAGTTAAAGAATATTGCAATTGTGACAAAAATTCCTATGACAAAATCTGGAACTGATCCGCCTTCTGTTGATGTTCCACCAAATAAAGAGATAAAAATCACTATCCATGGAACTATTCCTGCGATACATCCAATTGTATATGATGTCCAATTCATTTTTTCTGTTTTTTGGTTATGCAGTTCCATCATTAGACCCATAAGATTCATTACTGCTGTAAGTGTAAATAAAGCAAGAAGTGTTCCAAAATCATAAATTGATGTAAGCATAGCAATGATCACTATCATTAAAGATGCGCTTATGGAATATTCATACCATCTATATGGATTCATACCTTTTTTTAGATGTTTAACGTATCTTTCGTAGAGAATGGATCCAATAAAAACATGTGCTGCTGCTGAAATAAGTAGAAATAAGGCTATTAATGGAGCAATTTGCACTTCAAATAATGTTTCTGATGCTGGTGTTATCGTCATAGTATTGGTATCAAAAAAAGGATATGAACGGGTGACAGGTAATGAAAATCTTTTACTTAAGTATAATATCATAAAGGCTTGTGATATATGTACTACAAACATTGCTAAATTAAACCTTTTTAAAAAATAAATTTTTTTCATCTGAGTCATTCATAACAATAAAACCCCCAATTATCATTAATTTTAATTACTTATTCATATAAATAAATTTGTATATTATTTGTAAGAACAGCTTAATAATTAGATTTTAATACTAACGATGTTTATTCTTTGGCGTTAAATAATGGAAAAAAAATATATTGATAAGAATTGGAAGAAAGAATTACCAGGTGAAGAATACCAAATTCTTATAAAAAAAGGTACAGAGCTTGCTTTTACTGGTAAACATCTTAATAATAAAAAGGATGGAACTTATGTTTGTGCTGGCTGCGGCAATCCTTTGTTTTCTTCTGAAACCAAGTTTGATTCTGGTAGTGGTTGGCCTAGCTTTTGGGATGTTATTTCAAAGGGTAAGATTGATATAAATTCTGATTATAATCTTGGAATGAAACGTATCGAGGTTGTATGTAGTAAGTGTGGTGGTCATCTAGGTCATGTTTTTGACGATGGTCCAAATCCAACTGGTAAGCGTTTTTGTATTAATTCTTTAAGTCTTGACTTTAAAGAAAAAAGTAGTTAATATTCTAAAAGCTGCAGGCAATTGTTTTTTTAAGACAATGGAGCCAACATCTAGCAGGTTTTTAGCGGGCCTGGCGGGTTAGATGGATTTTACAGGAGAAAAACTGTATTTAAAACGTTTATTTTTTAGTTGTATGCAGCTATCTGTTTAAGCAACAAGTAATTTTTTATCAATTCATATATTTCAGTCGTTGAAGTTATGGTAAAAAAATCAGATCAAATGGATATAATTTCAAACAGATTTTTCAGATATTTATTAATTAGTGCTGGAACTATTTTCTTAGGACTTGGAATCGTTGGAATTTTTTTACCAGTTTTGCCTACAACTCCTTTTTTGTTACTTTCAGCTGCTTGCTATGCTCGTAGTTCAAAAAGATTTTATGATTGGCTTATGAATAATAAATGGTTTGGTACCTATATCAAAAACTATCGTGAGGGTAGAGGTGTACCGTTAAAATTTAAGATTTTTACACTTTCTTTATTATGGCTTACTATACTTTTTTCTGTTTTTTTTGTTTTAAACAATTTTTGGATTAAAATCATATTAATTTTAATCGCTATTGGAGTTACAATTCATATTCTAACAATTAAAACCTATAAAAAAAAGATATGTTGATACCATAAATATTTAAAGAAGTTGTATTATTTATTTTTTTATACAACAGTCATTATTTGAATGGTTTGTTGTGAATTTCTTTAAAAGGGAGGTTTAATATGGTAAAAAATAAAAAGATTTTAACAACTAATTTTGGAAAGCCAGTGGAAGATGATCAAAATAGTATAACCGTGGGTGATCGTGGTCCTGTACTGATGCAAGATGTTCATCTGCTTGAAAAACTTGCTCATTTTAACCGTGAGCGTATACCTGAGAGAATAGTGCATGCCAAAGGTGCAGGAGCTGGAGGATACTTTGAGGTCACCAATGATGTGACAAAGTATACTAAGGCAAAGTTTCTTTCTAAAGTTGGTAAAAAAACCGAAGTTTTTATTCGTTATTCTACAGTGGGTGGTGAGAAAGGATCAGCTGATGCTGAGCGGGACCCTCGAGGTTTTGCAGTGAAATTCTACACTGAGGATGGCAACTTCGATCTTGTTGGTAACAACACACCTGTTTTTTTCATTAGAGATCCAATAAAATTTCCTGATTTCATTCATACACAGAAACGACATCCGGCAACAAATACAAAAGATGCAAACATGTTCTGGGATTTTTTGTCTTTGACACCGGAATCAATTCACCAGGTTACTATTTTATTCTCCGATCGTGGGACTCCAAAAACATTTCGTTATATGAACGGATATGGTAGTCATACTTATAAATGGTACAACGACAAAGGAGATTATTATTGGGTGAAATATCATTTTAAAACAGATCAAGGTATTAAAAATTTGACAAGGGACGAAGCAGAGAAATTAAAAGGTATGGATCCTGATCATGCCACACGTGATCTCTATGACTCAATAAAGAAAGGTGATTACCCTTCATGGACTCTTCAAGTACAAATTATGAGCCCAGAAGAAGCTGAAGATTACCGTTTTGACCCGTTTGATGTTACTAAGGTATGGCCTCATGGTGATTATCCACCAATCGAGGTTGGTCGTATGGTTCTTAACCGCAACCCAGAGAACTATTTTGCAGAAGTTGAACAAGCTGCTTTTTCCCCTGGTAATTTTGTACCAGGAATAGCAGCCTCGCCTGATAAAATGTTACAAGGTCGTCTATTTGCATATCATGATGCCCACCGATATCGTATAGGACCAAATTACCATCTTTTACCAGTTAATAGACCCAAAGCAATGACGATGAATAATTATCAACGTGATGGCTATATGCGATTTGATGGTAACGAAGGAGATAAACCCAATTATTATCCAAATAGTGTTAACGGTCCTGAACCTCAAATAGATGCATCAGAACCACCATTTGAAGTCTCAGGAAAAGCAGCACGTCAAAAATATACTCATCCAAATGATGATTTTGTACAAGCGGGAAACTTATATCGAAAGGTTATGACTGATAAAGATCGCGATCATCTGATTGGAAATATCGTTACTCATCTTTGTAATGCAAAAAAAGATATTCAGATTAGACAGACGAAGATATTCTATAAAGCGGATCATGAGTATGGCCGCCGGGTGGCAGAAGGACTTAAATTAGATCTGAAAGAATTTAAAAAATTAGAAAAAGCAATAGTATAAAAAATCAACGGACCTGGCGGGATTCGAACGTATATTTAGGGTTTAAATCTCTTTTTTTAACCACAAAAACATGAGAGTGTAAAAAATGATGGTTTTTCTCCTGTTGAAAACCAAGGTATGCAGGGGAAGGGATTTGAACCCCCGGACCTCTACAGGAACAGATCTTGAGTCTGTCGCCGTTGACCTGGCTTGGCTACCCCTGCATAAAAATGCGAGAATAGTTTAGTGATAATAAAAGTTTAGGTTTTCAACAGATGTTATAAAAAACACTATGAAAAAATAATAAATAATAAATATTTTAATATTATTTCAGATATATTTATAAGCCTGCAAAATAAATAATAAAAATAATATGAGGTAGATATCATCGCAAAAAGAGAATTCTGGGATTCAAGATTTGTTTTCATCATGGCAGCAGTGGGCTCTGCAGTAGGTCTTGGTAATGTATGGAGATTCCCATATGTCTGTTACGACAATGGCGGTGGAGCGTTCTTAATTCCTTTCTTTGTTGCAATTTTTACTGCTGGAATACCTCTATTGATTCTTGAGTTTTCAATAGGACATTGGGCAAGAGGAACGCCTCCACATGCTTTTAGAAAAAAAGGAAAAAAATGGGAATGGGCTGGTTGGATAACAGTTCTAATGCCATTTATTATCGCAACTTACTATGTTGTAGTAATGGCCTGGTGTTTTTCTTACATGGTCTATTCATTAGATCTGCGATGGGGATCGCAAGCGGGTGGTTTTTTTACAAACTTTCTAGGAGACACCGGTAGTCCACTTATTATAGGTGGAGTTAGCATGCCTATTTTACTAGGTCTACTAGCAGTATGGATTTGCATATTTCTCATTCTTTATAAGGGAGTCAAGCGAATTGGTAAAATTGTTGCATTGACTGTTCCGATACCAACAATTCTATTGATAATTTTAACAATAAGAGGTTTGACTCTTCCGGGGGCTATGGAGGGAATCAGCTATTATCTTACACCTGATTTTTCAAGACTTGGAGATGTAAATGTATGGCTTGCAGCCTATGCTCAGGTATTCTTTTCTTTTAGTCTTGCTCAAGGAATTATGATTACATATTCAAGTTTCTTAAAGAAAAAATCTGATATAACAAACAATGCATTCATTGTCGCACTTGCTGACGCGGGAACAGCATTTTTAGCAGGATTTGCAGTTTTTAGTGTTGTTGGCTATCTAACAGTTTCACAAGGAATAGGAATCGGAGAACTTGCGATGGCAGGCCCAGGTCTTACTTTTATAACGTACCCTACAGCTATTTCATTTCTTCCATTTGCTGCGGCAATATTTGGTATGTTCTTTTTCATTGCTCTGTTGACATTTGGTATTGACTCTGCATTTTCAATGATAGAACCTATTTCAGCATCTGCAAACGAAAAATGGAGGATTTCAAAGGCAAGGGCAACAGGAATCATGTGCATACTTGGATTTTTATTTAGTTTAATTTTTACTACAGGTGCAGGTGTCCATTTACTGGAAATTGTCGATCATTTTATCACAAATTTCGGTCTTGTAACAATTGGTCTATTGGAGTGTATAATCTTTGGATGGATGTTTAGACTATCAAAATTAAGAGAGCATGCAAATGAAACTTCTGATATAATGCTTGGAAGATGGTGGGACATTTTAATAAAATTTGTAATACCTGCAATTTTGATAATCTTACTTATAATGGCAATAATAAACAATGTAACAAACAATCCTTATCCAAGTTATCCTGGATGGCTTGTTGTATTGTTTGGTATAGGTCCACTTCTAATAATAATAGGTCTTTCATTTATACTCATGAAAATAAAAGGAAAGGAGGCTGAGGTAACATGAGTCTTCCATTATCTGCAATTGTTATGTTAATATTTGGTGCTGTTGTACTATATGGGGGTCTAGCATATTTTGTTTATAGAGCCTTTAAAGGTAAGAAATAATATCTTTTTCTAATAGTTTTAACTTCTTAAGTTGGGACGTATCATATTCAAACTCAAAATTATAAACTACATCTTTTAAAATCAAAGGTTTGGCAGGAGCTAAGCCAAAATCAACTTTTTTATCAGGACTGTTTAAAGCTTTACTAATTTCTTCTTTTTCAAGTTTACAACTGCTTACTTTAATCAAAGCAGAAATTATTCTTCTAATTTGATGCCAAAGAAACGTTTGAGCAAAAAAATCAATAATTAAAATATCATTTTTTTGAGTAAAGAGGATATTATCAATTGTTCTAATTGGGTCTCGATGTGGTTCTAGTTTTACAAAATTACTAAAATCATATTTGCCTGTAAAACAATTTAAAGTGGATATTATTTTTTCGATATCAAGATTAGCAATTGGAAGATAATATTTATATTGTCGAAATTTTGCATGTCTAGGGTTGAACTCTGGTTCAACTTCTTTTATTCCATACATAAGGATTGATGAAAAATCATCAACCAAAGTCTGTAAAATAATTATTTTGGAAATATCTGTGTTAAATGCAACAACATTACCTAATGCTGACACTCCTTTATCTGTCCTGCTCGCAGACATAAAAGATGATTCTTTTGTATCTTGGATAATTCCATGTTTTACTAGAGCTCTTATTAGTTCTTTCTCAACAGTATTTAGATTTGGTTGTCTTGCATAACCATAGAATTTTTTTCCGTCATATGCGAATTTAAGAGCGATACGCATTTGCTTTGTATAATAAAATCTAGAATAATAAAATATTACATTAAATCGGATGAATAAAAAATTGTTCATTTATCTTGATAACTTGAACTTTATCTGAATCAAAAGAGATAACTTTTGGTTTTTTAATAATTGTTATTTCATAATTTTTAGAATCCATTACTTGTATTTCTTCCTCTGTTTGACTGATTAAAATCATTTCTTTGATTAGTTTTTGTCCACCTTCCTTTTTTGCTTTATGAATTGATTTTACATCATTAATTGACTCTTCCCAACTTTCAAGATTTGTCATTTTAACCTTATTACCATGAACTGAAATTACAAGGAAAAAAGAATTATCAATTTTAAGAAAATCACCTTTTACGAAACTTGGTAATCTAACTAGATATGTAATTCGATATAACTGCTTGCCATCTTTCATTCCAATATTTTTGGATGATTGTTTAATTGCTCCTCCATACTGATCCTTGATTGCTTTTGTAATAACAAGCCCAGCGCCTTTTTCACTTAAATAAAAATCAAGTCCTCCGCGTTCCTCACCAATATCTGTTATAAAAAGTGCTCGGTTACCTTTAGCTCGCATATCTTCAACAAGATTTTCAACATAAACTCCTATTTGTTCAAGCTCCTCTTCTTTTAATTCTCTATTTTCTGCTCTTATTTGTACGATTGCTTCATGATATCCACCAAAGCGTTTTGAACAGACATCACATACTGTTTTATTTAGACGAACTAAAAGTTGATGTTCTTCGTTTATTTCAACATCATCCAAAAAACCAGTTATTAAAACTTTGCAGGACATATTTTCTTTTACTTCTTTACATTCTGTTGTAATGTCAACATTTCTTAATTCTCTGTTAATTTCAAAAGTATTTTTTATAACACGTCTTATAACATCTCCAAATAAATCAGATTTCCATGTATTTTTGTATTTATATGAAGAACAATGAGCACATATTGGTAATTCAACTTCTTTTAGTCCTTTTGTAAATGTATGTGTTTTAAGATAGCATTTACGACATACTCCATCTCGAAAAATTGGTACTTCACTACCACATTCAACACAAAACATTCATGTTCACCAATAAGTAGTCAATATTAGCTATTAAAACAAATTGTTTATATCTTAATAGCTTTTAAACCATCCTCAAATGCCTTTTTATTAATTTCTTTGAACTTAGGAGGAATATTTTCAAGAATTGTGTCTAAAAGAATTTCTGATTTAAATGGTAAAACATCTATTGCCGATAGAGCTCCAAGCATAACAATATTTTTTGTAATTAGAGCTCCAGCATCTCTTGCAATTTTAACTGCATCAATTTTGTACAGCTTACCATAGTTAGATAGCTCTTTAAAAACCAAGTTTATATCTGGATATTCTTCCCCACCTGAAGAAACAGTAAATGGTATTACAGGTGTAATATCAGTTATGATTTTTGTGTTTTTATTTGAAAATTGCACATACCGTAATGCTTCGATGGGTTCTGTACTAATTATAGCATCTGCCGTGCCATTTGCAACGAGTGGGCCAGACACATTTCCGATTCTTACCGAACAATTTACAGATCCTCCCCTCTGCGCCATACCATGAACCTCTGATACATAAACATTCAATTTTGCTTTAACAGCTGCTTTTCCAAGGATGTTTGCAGCGGTAATAACTCCTTGACCTCCGACACCTGTTAAAACGATATTTGTCTTGTTTTTCATTTCTTTGCCTCCTTTGATGATATTGCTTCAAAAGGACATATTGTAGCACAATTTCCACATCCGTTACACTGTTGACCATCAATAAGAATCATATCATCTTCTCCATGGTAAATTGCAGGGCAGGCAAAACGCTCAACACAGGTTTTACATTTTTTACACTTTTCTTGGTCGATTTCATAGACAAAAATTTCTTCACCACGTTTTCTTTTATCCCGATTTTCAAGTAGAATACATGGAGATATACTGACAACAACTGACGGTCCTTGGAATTCAAGGGCTCGTTTGAATGCTTCGGTTGTCTCCTTAATATTATTTGGATCTACCATTTCAATATGCTCGACGCCACATCCTTTAACTACATCCTCAACAAAAATTCGTTTTGCTGCCCTTCCCATACCATCAAAATCAGTTCCAGGATGAGGTTGATGACCTGTCATTGCAGTTGTTCTGTTATCTAATACGCAAATTACTACGTCGTGATTATGATGAACGGCATCAATAATAGGTGGAATCCCTGCATGGAAAAAGGTAGAATCGCCCATGAATGACACAATTTTTTCATCTGTAGCTACAGCTAGACCACAAGCAGTTCCAGCATTGGATCCCATGCATAGTAAAAGATCTGCAACTTCATATGGTGGGGCTTTACCTAAGGTGTAACAGCCTATGTCAGTTGGATAAATCGTTGTTTTTGGCGCGGCTTTTTTAACAGCATAGTATGTAGCGCGATGTGGACAACCAGGACAAAGAGCGGGTGGTCGGCTTGGCAATTCAATTTTGGATTCTTTTGGATTTGAAATTGGATTTTTAACTTTGAAAATTTTTGAAAAAGCATCAGCGACAATATCAATATTAAATTCATATAAACGGGAGAAGTGACATGTAGATTTACCGTAGATATTAACATTTGAACCTAAATCATAAGCAATTGTCTTAAATTGGTTTTCAAGGATTGGTTCAAGTTCTTCAACAACAACAATATTTTTACAAGATTTTATGAAATCTTCGCACATCTTCCTTGGAATTGGATGTGTCATACCAAGTTTTAAAATTTTTACATCTAACCTCATATCATCAACTAGTTCTCTAACATAGTTGTAAGCTACACCAGACGTGACAATTCCCCATCCATCTGGTTTTCCTATGTTTATTATTTTGTTGAATTGCGATTTTTCCGAAATTTTCTCTGCTTGCTCCATTTTTTTGAGTAAAATAGGATGTTGAAGACGTGCAATGGCAGGAACTGTCACAAGCATTGGGTCTTTTTTAAATTGACCTTTTCGCCTTGGTTTTTGTAATTTTTTTAGTTCAATTGGTCCTCTTATATGGTTAAGTCTTGTAGTAGTTCGTAAAAGTAAAGGTAATTTTACTTCTTCAGAAATGTCAAAGCCAATTCTTGTCATTTCTTTTGCTTCCTCTGGTGTTGATGGCTCAAGCATTGGTGCGCTACCAAATATTGCATAATACCTGTTATCTTGCTCATTTTGTGAGGAATGGCAAGTTGGATCATCAGCGGAAACAATAATGTGACCTCCTTTACAACCTACATAACAATAAGTCATAAATGCATCGCTTGCAACGTTAAGGCCAACATGTTTCATACAAGTAAGTGCCCTAAGTCCAGTAATGGATGCAGCTGCTGCAACTTCTAGTGCTACTTTTTCATTTGTTGAATACTCGAAATAATAACCAGGATCTTTTTTTTGTTTTGTAAAAGATCTTGCAATCAATGAAAAGGTATCAGCAATTTCTGAAGATGGAGTTCCAGGATAAGTAGTTGCTACATCAATACCTGCTTCTAGTGCTCCTCTTGTTATTGCTTCATTTCCTAACAATAGTATTTGTTTACCCGGTGTATCTTCTAATATTTCCATGATCTGTCAACCCCCTTAATTTGACAGAGAAAACTAAGGGACCTTGAATCCCTAAAAAGAGGATAGAATATAAATCTAACTAAACTGAATGAAAAAAAATTAATTTAAATGAAACGATAGTAACTTAATAAAATTGAAAAAAGGCACGGCGAAAGTTTTATAAATAGAAGTGTCGCTTTTACGAGAGCAAAAAACTAATGAACTATCAGGGAGGAAATAGTTTTTGGCAGAAAAAGAAATAAATCCTGACGAAAACATAATATATGTTGGAAACAAGCCACCAATGAGCTACGTGCTTGCAGTTGTAACACAGTTCAATGGGGGATCAGATGAAGTTGTAATAAAAGCTAGAGGTAGAGCGATAAGCAGAGCAGTAGACGCTGCTGAGATAACACGAAACAGATTTGTTCAGAACGCAAAAGTAAAAGAAATTAAAATTGGAACAGAAAGTATTACAAACGAAGAAGGTAGAAATTCCAACGTATCATCTATAGAAATATCTTTGACTATTAAGAAGTAAGAAACTTAGTAACACAAAGAAAAGCAAATACAATGCAACGCCTTTAGTCGACCAAGGTTATATTGTAGTTGCATCTTTTTCTTATTTTTATCTATTAAAATAAATAATCATTTTTTAATTTTTATATTAATAGTTTTTCAATAAAGGGAAATAATTTAAATCTAGAATTCCATTTACCTTGCCGGTTGAAAGGGATGGTAAATTATATCGTTATAACTGGCGGGGTCATTTCTGGTCTAGGAAAGGGAATTACTACCGCTTCTATTGGAAAAATTCTACAACTTCATGGTTACAAAGTAACAGCAATGAAGATAGATCCGTATATGAATTGTGATGCAGGAACTCTTAGACCAACCGAGCATGGGGAGGTATGGGTTACTGAAGATGGTGGAGAAATTGATCAAGATCTTGGTCATTATGAACGTTTTTTAGATATAAATATTCCAAAGTATCATAATATTACAACTGGACAAGTTTATGGTGCTGTAATTGATAAAGAAAGAAAGGGAAAATATCTTGGTAAAACAGTTCAGCCAATTCCTCATGTTACAAATGAAATAAAAGATAGAATTCGGAGACCAGCAAAGGAAAATGGTTGGGATTTTGTTCTAGTTGAAATTGGTGGTACTGTTGGCGATTATGAAAATGTTTTATTTTTAGAAGCAGTTCGTCAAATGAAACTCGATGGTGATAGTGTATTGTATGTTCATGTAACCTATGTTCCATTACTAGATACGTTGGGTGAAGCAAAAACAAAGCCTACTCAGCATTCAATAAAACTTCTTAGAGAGATTGGTATTCAAGCTGATTTTATTATTACCCGTTCCGAAGCTCCACTTGATAATGTTAGACGCGAAAAAATTGCTATGTTTTGTAATGTGCATGAAGATGATGTAATTTCTGACTCAAATATCGATAATGTTTATGCAGTAACACTTCTTTTTGAAAACCAAGACCTTTGTAAAAAAGTTCTTCGTAAGTTAGATCTAAAAAAGGATTGCAATAACTTGGAAGAATGGAAGAAGTTTATCAAAAAAATTAGAACCTTAAAAAACCCTATTAAAATTGGTATTGTCGGAAAATATTTTGATATTGGAACATCTCAATTGTCTGATTCGTATATATCTGTTATTGAAGCAGTTAAACATGCTGCTTGGAATAATAATTTAAAGCCTGATATTAAATGGATTGATTCAAAGGTTTTTGAAAAAGATCCGGAAAAACTATCAACTCTAAAAGAGCTTGATGGGATCATTGTTCCTGGTGGTTTTGGTCTATCAGGTGTTGATGGTAAAATTGAAACAATCCGTTATGCTAGAGAAAATGGAATACCTTACCTTGGTCTTTGCTTAGGTTTGCAACTTGCAGTTGTTGAATATGCACGTAATATCTGTAAAATTATTGATGCAAATACTATTGAAGTTGATAAAAAGGCAAAGCATCCTGTAATTGATTTTATTCCAGAGCAAGTTAAGATAATTCAGGAATCACGTTATGGTGCTACAATGAGGCTTGGTGCATGGCCTGCAATTCTAAAAAAAGGATCTTTGGTTCATAAATTGTACGGTGCAAATAAGATTTTTGAGCGTCATAGACATCGATATGAGGTTAATCCGAGATATGTTGAAAAACTTGAAAATGGTGGCTTGGTTTTTTCAGGTCGCTCACCAGATGGCGTCTTAATGGAGTTTATGGAAATACCTAATCATCCTTATTTTGTTGGAACTCAGGCGCATCCCGAATTTAAATCTAGGCCCATGAAACCTTCTCCTTTATTTGATGGTCTTATTAAAGCGGGTAAGAAAAAAAAGTAATATATTTTCCTGGGTATGAGTTGTTAAGCAATATTAACAATATTTATTGGGCGGGGAAGCTAATTAATGTCTTTTAATCCAACTCAATTTTTTCGTAACATTTTGCTAGAATTTGGAAAATTTTATAAGCAAATAAATGTTTTTTAACTTCTAAGGAGAAGGATATGGATGGAAAGATATTGGATTATGGACAATAAATTTTTCTTTATTAGTCTGTTTTTTATTGGGCTTTTAATGATACTATTAGTAATGTTATAATTATTGCCCTAATATTTTATAATTATAGTTCAAGATTTTTTTTATTTTTTAAGATATTTATCGATTGCTCTTGCAGCCTTCTTTCCAGCACCCATTGCAAGAATTACAGTTGCAGCACCTGTAGCAATATCTCCGCCTGCAAAAATACACGGTATATTTGTTCTACCCTCTTCATCAGTTTCAATGTTGCCCCATTTACCAATTTTTAGACCTTTAACTGTTTGAGGAATTAATGGATTTGGGCTTTGACCTATTGCAACTAGTGCGGTATCAATCTTTATTTTATAGTTTGATTCTTCAATTGGAACAGGTCTTCTACGACCTGATTCATCAGGTTCGCCAAGCTTCATTTTAAGGCACTCTACCTCCTTTAATAGGCCCTTATCATCACCTATAAACTTGACAGGGGCAGTTAGAAGCTTAAATATCACTCCTTCTTCTTCTGCATGGTGTATTTCTTCATTTCGTGCTGGCATTTCTTTTTCAGATCTGCGATAAATGATATAGGATTTTTCAGCACCAAGTCTTAAAGATGTTCTAGCGCAATCCATTGCAACGTTTCCGGCTCCAAATGTTGCTACAACTTTACCAATTTTTACAGGAGTATCATAATTAGGAAAATCATATGCCTTCATCATATTCACACGAGTAAGATACTCGTTTGCAGAATAAACTCCATCAAGATTCTCACCAGGAATTCTAAGCCAGCGTGGAAGTCCAGCACCTGTTCCAATAAAAACAGCATTATATTCTTCCATTAGTTCTTCAACAGTAATTGTTTTACCAACTACAACGTCATAATTTATGTCAACTCCAAGTTTTGAAATGTAATCAACTTCTGCCTTAACAATCTCTTTTGGTAGACGAAACTCAGGAATACCATACATTAGAACGCCGCCAGGATCATGAAGTGCTTCAAAAACAGAAACCTTATGTCCCATTTTCGCAAGATCTCCTGCAGCGGTAAGTCCAGCAGGCCCAGCTCCAACTACAGCTACCTTTTTGCCTGTAGATTTTGCAATTTTTGGAATTTTTACTCCTTTTTTACGTTCATAATCTGTAAGGAATCTCTCGAGACGTCCGATTGCAACAGGTTCTCCAATTTTTAGAAGGGTGCATTTTCCTTCACATTGATTTTCATAAGGACAAACCCGTCCGCAAACAGCAGGAAGACTGGTTTTTGATTTTAAAACTTCAACTGCTTTATCGATATTTCCTTCGGCAATTTCTTTAATAAAGTCAGGTATGTCAATTTCTACGGGACAACCATCAACACAGGGACTGTTTTTACATTGGAGGCAGCGTTTTGCTTCTTCAATAGCAGTTTTTTCATCGTAACCATAAGGAACTTCATTGAAATTCTTAATTCGTTCTTTTGGTTTTTGCTCAGGCATCTCGTGCTTTGTCTTTCTTACAGCCATATTATTCACCCGTAAGCTTACAAGCTTCTTCCTCTTCGCAGATAAACCTACGATTTCGAAGCATTAAGTTATCATAATCTACTAAATGACCATCGAACTCTGGCCCATCAACACATGCAAACTTGTTTTCACCGCCAACTGAAACCCTACAGCCCCCACACATACCCGTTCCATCTACCATGATTGGATTTAGGCTAACTATAGTTTTAAGGTCATATTTTTTAGTAAGATTTGCAACAACCTTCATCATAATTACTGGACCAATAGCCCAAACAATATTGATTTCTTTACCATCATCAATTAATTTTTGTAAAACATCACTTACAAAACCTTTCTTCCCCTTTGAGCCATCATCAGTACAGATATGAAGTTCATCACTAAGTCCTTCAATTTCTTTTTCAAGCATCAATAGTTTTTCGTTTCTAGCACCAAGAATTGAAATTACGTAATTACCGCCTTGTTTTAATTCTCTAATAATTGGATAAAGAGGTGCAATTCCAACACCACCACCAATGCATACAACTGTCCCATATTTTTCAATCTCAGAAGGTTGACCAAGGGGTCCTGCAAAATTTAAAAGTGAGTCTCCAACTTTAAGAGTTCCTAGTTGTTTTGTTGTTTTACCAACTTCCATAAAAATAACTGTTACGCTTCCTTCTTTTCTATCATAGTCAGCTATCGTTAGAGGTATTCTTTCACCTTTTTCATCTATTCGAAGAATAATGAATTGACCAGCTACGGCTTTTTTGGCAACAAGTGGTGCTTTAATCTTCATTAGTTTAACGGTCTCTGACATTACCTTTTTTTCAAGTATTTTATACATAGCAAACACATCTCTAAGAAGGTTTTCTGCGATAACTTGTATTTGAGAACGTTTTTAAAAGTTATTGATACGAAAAAAACCG
>Ga0255055_10000698_pt1 | contig 25480 bp, 25 predicted proteins | sample JV7_2_27_MG_FD_188633 | JGI IMG/M metagenome (GOLD analysis project Ga0255055, IMG submission 188633) | Seawater microbial communities from Jervis Inlet, British Columbia, Canada - JV7_2_27 | ecosystem: Environmental > Aquatic > Marine > Inlet | place: Canada: British Columbia | collected...
GAGATTCATCGCGATGGAGTGTATCTCAGACTCGCTCGATCAGGCGTCCTCGTCCTGCCGACGACTCGGTGGTGCCAGCAGGATCAAAGCCAGGAGCGCACCGCGCTCGATGAGGCTGTCCAGCACGACATGCTCATGCGGGGCATGCGCCCCATCACCCATCGGACCTAGACCGTCCAGCGTCGGTGCATAGAGACTTGCCACATTGCCATCGGAACCGCCTCCAGCCAGGCCCTCGATCAACTCCAGATCCAGCTCCCTTCCAGCCTCTTCAGCCAGGTGCCACAGGGCCTGATTGCGCGCAGTCGGCTCCATTGGCGGCAAGGGGAATCCGCCTTCGATCTCCACCTCGGCACCCGGTGTCTCCGGGGTCAAAGAACGCAGGGCCGCCTCGATCTCAGTCGCCTGTTCCAGCGTCATCACCCGCACATCGACCGATGCCTCGCTCGCGGGCGCCACGACGTTGGAGCGCATGCCGCCATCGATGGTGCCGACGTTGACACTGATACCCCGGTCGGGATCATTGAGGGCAAAGAGCTTCTGGACCACGAGGGAGAGCTCGAGGATGGCGCTGACCCCTTTGGACGGCTCGAGCCCGGCATGCGCCGCTTTGCCGCGGACTCTCACCGTGAACTGACCCACACCCTTGCGAGCGGTCTTGAGCTTGCCGCGGCGGCCAAAGGCCGGCTCCAGCACCAACACCCGATCCGAGGTCTTGGCCAGGCGCCGTACCAAGCCCCGAGATCGACTGCTGCCGATCTCCTCGTACGAGTTGACCAACACCACGGGGGCCACCTCGGGCTCCAGCTCGATGGCTCGTAAGGCCCGCAGGCTCGAGATGATCTGTGCCAATCCGCCCTTCATGTCGTAGATGCCTGGGCCGGTCATCTTACCGGCACGCATGGTAATGGGCATGGTTTCCAGCGTTCCCCGCGGCCAGACGGTGTCAGAGTGACCGAGCAGCAGCTGTATCGGGCGGCCGTGAGGTCGGCTGCTGGGCACCCCCAGAAGATATCCACCCGTCAGGTGGTCCGGGATTCTGCGAATGCGATAGTCGAGCGCCGCCAGTTCGTCGCTCAGGAGATCCAGAACCACTTGCTGCGATTCAGGATCGTGAGAGGGCGATTCCGACTCGACCAGCTGTTGCAAGAGACGGATGGTGTTCGCCCGTTCGAGCCGCAGCTGGGCGAGGAGTTTCTGGGCTCGCTCCGAGCTCATCAGCGACGAAATCCAGCCGGGAAGGGAAAGCTGTCGCTCTTGACCACCCGGGTGAACCGTCCAGGGTGGAGATAGACCATCAGCGGGCTCGATGCGACGACATCCTGGTCGTCGCGGTCATCCGAGCGCAGCGCATCTTCGTGCACGTGGGCCGCGATGATCTTGCCCGAGATCAGGCTGTTGGGTCCGAACTCGTCGATGATCCTGTCCAGCTCGCACTCGAACATCAGGGACGAGTCTCGAACCAGCACCCCGTCGATCCAGCGCGCCGGGATGGTGGGCACGCTCTGAACCTCGATCTTGCTGCCGTCATCGCACCGCGGTGAGGCTGTGAGACTGGTGAGCACGACCTGTTCGGGCCGTGGAAAACTGACGGTGAAGGCTTCCTCCCGCTGGATGTTCTGGTAGGTGGAGTGGGTGGGGGTACAGACAAAGCCGAAGTAGTTTTGCCAGCCCAGCGGCGTGACCATGTGCTTGGGTGCCAGATCGTAGTCGCCGCTCTCTTCCCGGGTACCGATCACCGTCAATGGCGCCGGTAGAAAAAAGCGCTCCCACACCGGGCGGTCGAGCTCGAGGGACACTAATTGGCTGTACGGATCATCCGACATATTCCCTCCACAGCCAGCGTTGAGAAGAGACGATTCGTGGGACGAGACCCTGGAGAGTTTATCAGTCGATCGAGCAGAGACCGGTCGCTGGCGACTGGTCCGCCAAGCGCTGCAAGGATGCCTTTCTCTCCTCGCTGTCTCGATCTGCGAGCGCTTCGGCTTGCTCGAAAAAGCACTCTAACGACCCCGAGCACTGCTCCAGAAGAGCGCAGAAGGCAGGGACATGGTCATAGTAGGCAGCCGCCGACGCCAGACGGGCGTTGTTGAGACCCTGGTCGAACCAGGCGTCGTGGGCGGTGACCCCGCCCCATGACTCCCGCAGTAAGTCGTAGTCGTCCCGTAGCTGCTGGAGGAGGTCTTCCTTGTGCTTGCGCTTCCACCCATCGTCGCGCTCTTGCGAATAGACCTCACCAAGCTGGGTTCGGTAGGTGCGAACCAGGTCGGCGAAGTCGCGCTCTCGCCTCACTGAGGCGACGAAGTCGGGCTGTAGCTCTTCACGACCCTCAGACTCGATCCACCGCTGTACGCCGACGAGCTCGACCGTGGTGGCAAAGGACTCGTTGAGTTCGGTATCCCCTTTGACGTAGAGACGCTGATGGGCGAGCTCGTGGAAGATCAACCCCACTAGCTCCGGCTCGGGTAGCTCGATAAAGGTGCTCAGCAGTGGGTCGGCGAACCACCCCAGCGTCGAATACGCCCGTACACCCCCGACATCGACGTCATACTGCTTCGCCTCCCACTTGGAGGCGAACTTCTCGGCCCGGGTCCGAGAGAAGTAGCCACGGTAGGAGACACAGCCGGCAATAGGAAAGCACCATTGGACCGGCTGGATGGAAAGCTCTGGCGCCACGACTACCGTCCAGGTGGCAAAGGAGCGATCGATGTGCTTGTACTTGCGATAGCTCTTGTTGTCCGGCAGACGCAGCTCGGTGCTGGCAAAGTCCCGAGCCCTGGTGGCCAGATCCAGCTGCGCTTTGAGCCCCGGAGACGTTCGGGGATCCTCGAGCAGGGCAGCCACCGAGTGCCGGCCGCTGAGCAGCTTGAGACCGCCCCAAGTGGCATGGGCGTAGTAGCCCACATCCGAGCTCCCAGGTGCCGGACGGATGATCACCAGCAGCAGGAGACCTACACCGAATCTCACGGGTTGAGCTTACCTGCACTGTAGACTGTTGCCTTCATGACCGCGCTGCCGATCGAGAACATCGTCGGACCCGGCTTCTCCAGCCCCTCTCCGGAGGGGGTCCTCATCGGACACTCCCGCGAAGGCAGGGAGATCACCGGCTACCGTTTGGGGCACGGTCCGCAGCAAGTCAGTCTGATCGGTGGCTGTCACGCCGATGAGCCCGTCGGTCCCGCCATGCTGGACCGCCTGGTGCGGTTCCTGGCTGCAGAGGATCCGGAGAGTCCCTTTCTCAGCCGATTCAGCTGGTCGGTGGTGCCTCACGCCAACCCCGACGGAGGGGTGCTGAACAGTGCCTGGAGCGACCACACGGTCGGAGTGCACGATCATCTTGGTGACGAGGACCACGGCTACGATCCTGTTCTCTACGTGCAGCACGTCGTCCGGGAGTTGCCAGGCGACGACGTGGAGTTCGGTTTTCCCCGCACGGTTGACGACCATGAGGCACGGCCCGAGAACCAGGCGATCGCCAAGTTCCTCAGACCCCGAGCCCCGTTCCGGCTCCACGGCAGCTTTCACGGCATGGGGTTCGCTCCCGGACCCTGGTTCTTGCTCGAGCCGGCGTGGATCGAGCGCACTGCTGCCATGCGACCACGGTTGCGTGACCGCGTCCGCAAGATGAGCTACCCCCTCTTCGACATCGATCGTAAGGGCGAGAAGGGCTTCCAACGTATCGATGCGGGCTTCTCCACTCGACCCGACTCGATTGCGATGGCATCTCATTTCCAGGCGCTGGGCGACGATGCCACCGCTGGCAGGTTTCGTCCCAGCTCGATGGAGCTAGTCCGCGAGCTGGGAGGAGATCCCTTGACGTTGGTCTCGGAGATGCCTCTCTTTCTGCTTCCCCAGGAACCCCAGGGCGGCCAGGGACCGGTCTTCAAGCCGGGAACCGAGGGCAAGCGGCAGCTCCACACTCATCTGCAGCGGTTGGCGACTGCAAGGGACCCTGCGGCGGCGCTAGCCGACTTCGAGCGGCTGGGGATTCGACCGATGCCCATCCGTGACCAGATGCGATTGCAGCTGGCGTTTCTCAACGAAGCGCTCGCTTGTGTGGAAGCCTAGTGGACTAGGTCGGTGTTACCGCCTGCCGCTCCTTGGGCACGACCAGCACGATCCAAGCCAGCCCGCACAGGACCTGCACGCCACCGTAGAGCAGAATCCCCGAGCGCAGTGACAGCACCCCAGCCTCCATCAGCAGACTAGCGGTGAGGATGGACAGGCTATCCGCCAGGGTCACCAGCAGCCACTCGGTGGCGAACACCCGTCCTCGGTAACGATCCAGGGTCCGCTTCTGGAGGAGCACAGAGGAGGCGACCCAGTTGGCGCCGCTGGGCGCGTGGGCAAAGACCACCAGAAGCAGAATCCACACACTCCAGGAGATGGCACCCACCATCATGTAGGACACACCCGATGCCACCACACCGACTCCGACCAGCAGCGGCCACTTGAGCTCATTGGGTAGCCACTTGCGCACCGCCAGTGGGCCGATTCCGGTGCCCAGACCCCGAGCCGCAAACAACACCCCGATTCCCACTGCCGGGGCACCGGCCGCCACCTCTTCACCCATGATGGCCAACATGTAGACCAGCGCACCTCCACCCAGAGCCCAGGTCGCCTTGGCAAAGGCCATGCGCCCGATATGGGGATTGGCCCGCATGTGCCGCCAGCCATCCGCGGTATCGCTGAGGACTGCGCGCAGACCCCGTCCGCTACCAAGCTCGGTCTTTTGCGGAATCACCGTCCGCGCCAGGAAGATCGCCGAGATCACATAAGTGGCGCTGTCGATGACAAATACCGCACGCACCCCGAGCCACTCGGTCGCAAATCCCCCCAGCGCCGCTCCCACCGCCAACAGCGTCGACCAGGTAGCCGCACTCAGGGCATTGGCCGTGAGCAACTCACGGCGCGACGTGACGTTTGGAATCGACGCGCTGCGGGCCGGGATGAAGACCGCCGTAAGAAAGACCTGAAGGGTGGTCAGCACATAGATCAAGTAGAGATCGCCGGCATCGTCAACCAACAAAAACCCCAACACCAGCAGCGCTCGCAGCAAGTCTGCAGCAATCATCAAACGCCGCCGGTCGAAACGATCCACCAGCAGTCCCGCCAGCGGCGATGCCACGGCAAAGGGCAACATCTTGGTGAGGAAGACCAGGCCGAGCGCAAAGGGCGAGCCGGTCAGACTCCGGACCAGCGTGTAGATGGCGATGGCATTGAACCAGTCGCCCAGCCACGAGGCCACCTCGCCGACCCAGATGCGGCGAAAGTTCTGGTTGGTGCGGAGAAGTTGTGAAAAGGAGACGCCCTGGCCGTCGCCGGGATTCGAGCCTCGCGACACGGCGACGGATGGACTCCCCGAGCTATTCCGCGGTCAGTCGGAGTCCGGAGCTTCGGGGCTCGGGGCAGGAATTGCGGCTTCGTTGATTCGCTCGATCATGAGGGCGGTGATGTCGACCCGATCGGAGATCATCAACACCACCCCGGGGACCCGGTTGATGACCAGATCCAGACCCAGCTCTTCACGCGCCTGCTCGAAGACCGGCTGCAGCATCTGCTCGATTCCCATGAGCCCTTCTTCCTGCAGTTTCTGACCCTCGCGCTGCTTGTCGTCGCGATACCGACGCAAGGCGATACCGACGTCCTCGAGCTCTTTGTTGAGCTCACTCAGGCGATCGTCCGACAGAGTGTTGGCACCGTCACTGATGCGCTGCTGGATCGCCTGCGCCTGCTCCTGCATGCGCTGCATCTCCTGCTGCGCCTCGGCCTGGAAACTCTCCAGCCGAGCCTGGAGCTCTTTTCCCTGTGGCGACTCGGCGACCAGCACCTCGACGTCCACAACCCCGATCTTGACCGGTGCTTCTTGAGCCAAGGCTGGCGCGACCGAGATGCAGAGCCAAGCGACGACTGCCAGGCCATGACCGGTCCATTTGATTGTCGAATTGGCCATAGTCAAGAAACCTCCCACTGTGCCGCCATACTTTACTGCAACACGGCGTCGCCTGCTGTGTTCTCTTCGAGCGAGCTCAGCAATTCGCTGAAAGCGGCGAAGAAACTGCCGGTTGGCGCTGGGCTGGCGGACCTTAACAGGTAAGGCATCCCGACTCGTCGAGCGCTCTCGCCATCCCGATCGTCTCGATCTCCGATGAGCAAGCCTTCCTGGGGCGACATGTGCGCCAGATCCAGGACCCTCACCAGGCCCGCCGGATGGGGCTTGAGGCGGTCGACCTCCGGATCGACGGCAGAAACCAGGATATCGGCCTCCAGCCCCAGCGCCGCGAGCTTCTTCCCTGCCGGATAATCCGACAGCACTGCAATTGTCCTGCCCCGCTCCCTGAGCGCGGCAAGAAAAACATCCGCCAAGTCGTAGCGGCAGCGGCGAAGATGCTTCAAAGGCCGGTGGAGCATCCAGACCTCCAACATCTGCCGCACTGCGTGCGGCTCCATTCCCAAGTCGGCAGCGGGGCGACGATACTGAAGCTCCTCGACTCCCTGGACCTCCTCCTCGGCGAGCACTTCGCGCGTGCGGCGAAACCGGTCGATCACACGCAGCAACTGCAAGTCCCCAGGATGCCGGAGACAGTGCCGCAGGAGCTCGGCGATCATTTTCCGTCGCAGGCAGCGCTGGTCGTAGAGGGTGCCATCGACATCGAAGACCACCAATCGAACCCGCTGCCAGTCGACCGAGATCATGGAACCGCTCGCTGTCAGTCGAGGAGGATCTCGATGTAATGGGGGTCGGTCAACTTCTCCAGCATCGGGATATCGACCCAGGTCAGCAGCACCAGTACCAGCGCCAGCAGACCCACCAGGCCGACCAACGTCCGCTCACGGAACAGTTGCTCCGGTGCTTGCGCGCGCGAGTCTTGCTTCAGTGCCACTCTCAGGTAAGAGACGAACAGGGCTGCGAAGATGGGCAGGGACAACAGGTACTCGATCCGATATTTGATCAGGAAGACAGCCAAGAAGAAGGCCGCCAGCAGGGCATAGAGAAAGCTCGACAGGATCAGCGACTCTTCGGTGTAGATCTGAAAGGAGCCTCGATAGAGGCCGAGGTTCTCGAGGCGGTCGTTGTCCCTAGCACTCCGATATTCAGCCAGGCGCTTGAGCGCCATCAAGAACGCGCCGGCCATCCAGTAGCCCAGCAGCAGGCTACCGGGGGGCAGCGACGACGGGTCCACCATCACCCAGCCCAGCGTCAGGCGGATAGGGTTGTTGATCGATTCGCTGATGACGTCGAGAAACGCCAGGTCCTTGGAGCGAACCGGGGGCACGTTGTAGACCAGGGCACTGAAAAGAAACAGGCAGGAGACCAGAAAGAAGAGCTTGGAGACCGCCAGGGCGGCGACCAGGCCGAGGACGACCAAAACGGCATACTCGAACCAGACCCAGGACGCCGACAGGCTCTTGGCGACGGCTGGGCGACTCGATTTGCTGTGATGATGGGCGTCGGCCTTAGCGTCGAGCCATTCGTTGAGGACATAGTTGGCCGAGGCGATAAGGGCTGCGCTGACGAAGCCGAGGATGATCCGGGCTATCACTTCGGGCCAGGGCTGGGGTCGTAGGAGAATCGCCAGCACCACGCCCGGTACGATGAAGACGTGCTTCACCCAGTGACCAGGGCGCGCCATAGACAGATAGTCGACCCAGGTGGCCGGGTCCTTCGCCTGCAGGCTGGTCGTCATCCTGCGCTTACTTTGTCACAATCGCTACAAACCCAGGACGCCGTGATTACGTACCCCTGACACATGATCAGTTTCATCTCGCTCTTCCTGGGATTGGCACTGGGACCACAGACGGTGCAGGTCCAAGTGACCGGTCCTGTTGCCCGAGTCGAGCTCCAGCTCGATGGCCATCGCGTCGCTACTCTCCACGGACCATCCTGGTCTCACCAGATCGATCTGGGCGAAGAGCTGGTGCCGCACGATCTGGTGGCGGTGGCTCTCGATGAACAGGGCAACGAGCTGGAGCGGGTCACGCAACGACTCAACCTACCCCGCAAACCGGCCGAGACCACCATCATCCTGACCGGCGACGAGAGCGGTCAGCAACGCATCGCCAAGGTCGGCTGGGAGAGTCTGGTGGAGGCGGAGCCTTCAGCGGTCCGAGTCGAATTCGATGGCCGTCCGCTCGATTGCGAGGACCCTCGAACGATTCCCTTGCCCCCGCACGATCCGGGGCAGCTCCACTTCCTCCGGGTCGACCTGGAATTCGGCGACCTGGTCACCTCCAGCGCCGAGATCACTTTTGGCGGCACCTATTCGGATCGGATCAATAGCGAGCTGACCGCGGTTCCGGTGCAGCTGGTTGGCCGTAGAAAGTCGCCGTCGCAGAAAGAGCTCCTGGGTTGGTTCACCAGTGGCGAACGGACCCTCCACACCGCCGCGGTGGAAAAGGGTCGGGTAGACCTGATCATCGTCCGGGATCGCAGTGCCTGGCCGCAGCTATACCGAGTCCAGAACATGGCCCTTACCAGGCCCTATTCGAGCTCTGCGGGCCGCCCCGTGGCCGGTTCTCGGGGTGCCAGCCAACAGTGGTTTCGATCCGATCTATCTGCCTGGCAGAGTTGGAGCTTTCAGTTCTTCTGGGCATTTTCCCGCCGTGTAGATGGAACCGATGGCCCCTACGATGTTTTTCCACACTCGCAGAAGTACACCGGTGAGGGCGGCAGCCTGCACGGCTGGGTGACCACGGTCGAGCCCCCGGCCGATTCCGCAGGCCCGCAGCGACTCGCCGACACGGTCGCGGTTGCTGGCGTCACTGCCGCTGGCAGTAACCGTCGTCGGGCCGTGCTCTTGATCCTCGGTCCAGAACCCGAAGACGCCAGCGAGATCACCCCGGGGGTCGCCAGAAGATATCTCGACCGGCTCCATGTTCCGCTGTTCGTTTGGACGATTGGATCCGAGCCGGCCACCGAACAGAGAATGTGGGGCGCGGCTACAGCAGTGAAGGATCCATCGACTATGGCGCGCGCGTCTCGGGAGTTGTTTCGATTCTTGGAACGGCAGAGAATCGTCTGGCTCGACGGGTTCCACCTGCCACAGGAGATTGCCTTGGATCCACAGGTTCAAGGCATCCGATTGGTCCGTGACGCCAAGTCTGAGGGCGAGCCCGCACTGGGGAAGCCCTCACCCATCGAAATCGACAAGGAATCCCAGGAACGCCTGCGCATCGAGGCCGGAGCCCGGCTGCGTCATGCAGGCTGGCGGGCCTGGGTCGTGCCCAGCGGTGAAGAATCATCTGCGAGCTCGGCACTGAAGATCTCCTACGAGCCTGATGAGGCGAGGCTGCTGCGAGCACGTGCTCTGCTCGCTGCCGACTCCAAGGCCGTGAGCTTCGGACCGTTCACCCTCTACACCGATGTCGACGACCCGCAGCTGCTTCGCCATCTAGCCTCAGTGGCCGACAATCTGCCCATCGCCTATCGGAGCCGTTATGGCATCGATCCAGGGGCCGACGACACTGACACGCTCGTGCTCCTGGCCAAGGAAGAGGACTACCGAGAGTTCGAGTCCTCAGAGCCCGAGATCGCTGGGAGTCACACTACCGGTTACACCACGATGGGACTCTGTATCCTCTATACCGGCAGGCGCAGCGTTGATGACATCACTCAGACACTGATTCACGAGCTCACCCACTTGTTCAATCGCCGCGCGGTGGGTATAGACATACCCACCTGGCTGGAAGAGGGAATGGCCCAGGATCTGGCGTTCAGCAAGTGGGACAAGGACGGGCGTATCGAGCCGGGATCACTGGGCGGCTCGGTGCGCCGTGAAGTCACCGACCTGGGGCCCAGAAGCAAGCAAACCACAATCCAGATCTCCGGACCCCTAGCCTCGCTCAACCGCCTCCTGCTCGCCTGGTCCGATGCTGTCAGGCCTAGCCTGGATGTCCTCGTCGAGATGCCGCAAAGGGACTTCATCCGCTCCGAGAGTCGTTCCCTTCTCTACGCCGAGAGCGCTTTTCTGATCCGCTACTTGCTGGACGGCGGCCAGCCCACTCTTACCGAGGGTTTCGAGAGTTACCTTCTCGCCGTGACCACAAGCGACGACCTGGCAGGCCAATCACCATGGTCACATCTCGAGAAGGATCCTTCGAAGATCGAGACGGGTCTGTATCGATGGCTCCGGAGCCAGGCGATTGCCAACGGTCTGCGCCTACCAAACCACTGATGCCGCAGAGCTTGTGCTACCCTGCCCGCTGATGGAACCAAGGGTCATTCCTCTGCACGCGACCTTGAAACTCAATACCCGGCTCTTTCTCAATTGTCTGGATCGGGTCAGCGATGAGACTGCCCGTACAAGGTCTGATGAAAAGACGAACAGCATCGCCTACATCGCTCTGCACATGCATGACGCCCGCCATTATCTGGGCAAGTACCTGGGGACCGAGGAGCCCAATCCCTTCAAAGAGATCACCGAGCCGGCGCAGAGCATTGACGACATCACGATCTATCCATCGCTGGCGGAGATGCGAACCGCCTGGATGGAGATCTCCCTGGTGCTCGAACAGCGTCTGACGGAGCTGACCGACGAGGAAATCGATCGTCTATCCCCGCAAGACGCCCCTGTGTTCCCGGTCGACGACAAGTCGATCCTGGGTGGCGTCGCCTTCTTGCTCCAGCACGAGGCCTTCCATATCGGCCAGATGGCCCTGCTCCGCAAGCAGCTCGGCCATCCAGCGATGAGCTGGGAAGTCTGACCCGCTCCTACTCTTCTTTCTTGCGGAAATCGTCCAACGAGACGACCTCGCCAGGCGGCGAGCTTTCGTCGGGCTCGTCGTCTCCGGTCACCTGGAAGGCCTTTGTGACTGTGGATCCCAGCTCTCCCTCGGGCGACTCTTCGGGCTCGAACCGTAGACCGAACTCGGCTGCGGGGTCGACGAAGCTCTTCAACGCCGCGTAAGGGACTCGCAGGCGGTGGGGTGCACCTCCAAAGCGCAAGGTAACCTCGAAGGCCTCTTCCTCCACCACCAGATCCCAGAATTGATGCTGCAGAATGATGGTCATCTCATCAGGATATACATCGCGCAGCGGCGCCGACATCTCGACATCCGGATGGTCGGCATGAAAGGTGAAGTAGAAGTGATGATCCCCGGGCAGACCCTCCTCGGCGACCCAGGCCAGAAGATCGCGCACCACGCCGCGGAGGGCGCTTTCGATCATCCCCGAGTAATCGATCTCATGACTGGCCATTACAACCTCACTCCCCGATCTTCCCTGTCGCCCGCAGCCGCTCGAGGTGAGCCTGAATCTGGCGCTCGGCCAGCGGCTGGGCGATGGGCGGGACATCATCGTACACCTCGGCAAAGATCTCCCTTGGCACCCGGCGACCGGCGCGCCACGTCTGCAGGATTCGGTCTTCACGCCGGAGCCGATGCTGCAGGTACTCGTCGAGCTTGGCGACGGCGTTCTTCGTCGCCGGCCCGTGCGCTGGAAACAGGGCCCGGGGTCCGAGATTCCTCATTCTGCGCAGCGAGGTCAGATAATCCTCCATGTTCCCTTCCGGCGGATCCACCACGATCGTACCGAATCCGGCCACCAGGTCCCCCGCCAGCAAAGAGCCGTGGGTCTCATCCAGGAAACACAAATGCCCGCGGGCGTGACCCGGAGTGTGAAAAACGCGAACCGGAAACGGAGGATCACCCTCGAGAACGACTCGCTGGCCGTCCACCAGCTCGTCATCGATGGAGATCCCGTTCGACTGGAGTCGTTCAGCGGTCGAGGCATGAGCAAGGACCGGCACTTCCAGGGTCCGGCGCAAGGATTCGACCCCACCGATATGGTCCGGGTGGTGATGAGTCAACCAGATCGCCTCGACTTTGCGGCCGGCCTTCGCGGCCAGCTGGGCAACCGCCTGCTGCAATCGATCGATCTCGGTGTCGAACGGCGAGCCAGGGTCGACGAGGACCACCCGCTCGGTTCCCAGCACATAGCTATTGGTATAGGTCGCCGGCGGCAGAGTGGGTGTCTTGAGTGGAAAAAGCAGCACTCCAGGACGAAACTCGATGCGGCGATGCGGGCCGAGATTCGCCTCCAGCGGCTCGCGCAAGCGTCCCAGTCCCCGCTGCGGTCCCTCGGCATCGAGAACCTCGAGAATATGCAAGATCGGCGGTGCGGTCATGACGTCACCGCTGCGCCAGCGCTCCAACGCCCTCACCGGGCGGATCCACTCGCCGTATTCGGCTTCACTAGAAGCGGCCGTGGGCTGACGCCCCTCGATCTCCGGCCACTCCAGCAGAAAGAAGCGGTTGTCGAAGCGGATTGGCCCCAGTGGCGGAGTCAACCAACGACCGGCATAAACCAGCTTCCCCGCCGCCACTTCCAGACCCGTTTCCTCGTGCAGCTCGCGCAGAGCACAGGCCACCAGACCCGGGGTCAAGATGGGACCTAGATCTTCGATCCCGTCGGTCACCGCCACCGGCAGAGCGGCTCGCTCCGGTGCTCCATCGACACCCACCGGTCGACCTTCGACCTGTACCTCACGGTCCTGACGCGACAGCCCGCCACCGGGGAAGGCGTGGAATCCGCCCATGAAGGGCATCTGCTCGGCGCGCTTGACCCAGAAGACCTCCAGCTCGTCATCACGCCGTCGCCAAAGCACCACCGATGCAGATGAGCGTGGAGGCTTGGTTGCAGGGGGTGTGGCACCTTGCTCGATCTGGGCCAGCACCTGTTCGTAGAGACTGGGCTCGGTCATCACGACCTGCTTATAACACAGCCGGCGGTTGAGAATCCCGCAACGAGGCGATAGATTGGGAAGCTCCCGATCATGGCCACCCCCTCTACTTCCAATCGTCTAGTGATTCTCTGGCAGCGCTGTGGTCGCCTGCCCGGCGGACAGTGGCTATTCAGCCGGATCCTCGGGCACAGGGTACCCTACAGCGGAACCATCAAGGCGCGGGTCGAAGAGTTGGCTCCCGGCTACTGCAAGGCCCGTATCGCCGACCGGCGCCGTGTGCGCAATCACCTCGAGTCGATTCACGCGATCGCCCTCGCCAACCTCGGCGAGCTGGCTACTGGTTTGGCCATGATGGCGGCGCTGCCGGCTACGGCCCGGGGTATTCCCACCGAGATCACCGTCGAGTTCCTCAAGAAGGCCCGCGGCGATATCGTCGCCGAGGCGCACTGTACGGTGCCCGACACCAGCGAGCAGCACGAGCACGCTGTGGAAGCACGGCTCAAAGACGACGCCGGCGACCTGGTGGCGCGCTTCAAGGCCCGCTGGGTTGTCGGCCCAAGAAACTGAGGATCTGCCACCACCATGCCTCGCTTCCCTGAATTCACCACCTCCGTCAGGGCCATGTCCGGCTCCATCTATACGGCGTTGGCCCACCGGTTGGCCACCTTTCAGGGAGAGATCTACCCCCTGCACGTGGGCGACACCTGGATGGAACCGGCGGTGGGCTGCCGCATGGAGGACATCAAGGTCAGCGAGCATCCTGGGATGCATCGGTACGCCCTCCCCCAGGGCTTGCCCGAGCTCCTCGAGGCCATCGCTGCACGAACCGTCGCTCGCACTGGTGTACCCACCACTCGCGACAATGTCCTGGTGACCACCGGTGCCACGGGTGCCCTGGGCGCGGTAGCGGGCGCGGTGGTCAACCCGGGAGACGAGGTGCTGATCCTAGCGCCCTACTGGCCACTGATTAGCGGGATTGTTCGCTCTTTTCACGGCATCCCGGTGGCGGTGCCGTTTATCGGACCCGTAGACTCACCCGAGTCGGCGGTGGAAGTGGTCGGTGAGTCCCTCACCCAACGAACTGTCGGGCTCTACCTGAGCTCTCCCAACAACCCCACGGGTGCGGTATTGCCCGCCGGCTGGATCGAGGCGTTGGCGGACTGGTGCGCCAGACATGGTCTGTGGATCCTGGCGGACGAGGTCTATGAGGACTATGTCTACAAAGGAGAACACACCTACGCCCGCAGCCTCGATCCAGAGCGCACATTTTCGGTGCACTCGTTCTCCAAGGCCTTCGGAATGGCCGGCAACCGCTGTGGATACGTGGTGAGCAACGCCACGGCGGTCGAGCAGCTGCGCAAGGTCAGCACGCACACGTTCTACTCCACGCCGACCGCATCTCAGCTGGCAGCGTTACGGGCCCTCGACGGACGAGCCGATCGCTGGGTCGCGGAGGCGAAGGAAAAGTATCGGCAACTCGGCACCGCCGCAGCCCGTCGACTCGGACTCTCATCTCCCGCTGGTAGCACGTTTCTGTTTCTCGATGTCGAGGACCATCTCGACGATCGTGGTCTGATGGGTTTCTTGGAGGATTGTGTAGACCGCGGCCTGTTTGTCGCCCCTGGGCCGAGTTTCGGACCCTACCCTAACCACATTCGGGTCTGCTACACATCCGCACCACCCGAGGTGATCGAGCGCGGCATCGAGATCCTCGCCGAGCTCCTGAACCGGTGACAGGAAAGATCCCATGGCACGCGTCACTTCGATCCGCTCCAGTCTGCTGATCAATCTCGTCCTGGTGGTTCTGCTCCTCGGTGCGGCGATCTTCACCATGATGGCTCTCGGCTCCAGGCGGGCCATCCGAGGATTGACCGGCACGCTCATCGAACAGACCAGCCTGCGCACCGAGGCTAAGCTCAAAACCCTCTTTGAGCCGCTGCGTCGGCAGGTGCGAGCCCTGCGAGACTTCGGCGTCTCCGGACTCCTGGACATCGACGACCCGAACGGTTTGCGCCAGCAGTTCACTCCACTCCTGCGAGAGTTTCCGTGGAGCTCCGCCATCTTTGTCGCCGATGAGCACGGTCGGGAGTATCTGCTTCGGAGTGAGGCAGAAGTCTGGACCAGCCGTCAAATCAGGCGCGACGAGTGGGGTGATCGGGCCCTGTTCTACGAGTGGAGCCCAGAGGCGCCAGAGCCGGAGGAACGACAGGAAGCCCTCGACTACGATCCCAGAACCCGTCCCTGGTACCAGGGTGCTGTCGCTCTTCTCGAGTCCGCCGAGCAACCTGCGGACCGAGCAGCAGTCTACTGGACCGAACCCTATTCCTTTTTCAGCACCGGCGAGCCCGGGATCACCGCTGCGGTGGCTTTTCGTGACCCCTCAGGCGTGGTTCGGGTCGTGGGAATCGACCTCTCCCTGACGGAGATCTCGCGCTTCACCAGCAGCATCGTGCTGCTCGATGACGGCCGGGTGTTCGTCCTCGATGACCAGGGACGGATGCTTGGAGTCCCGCGGCCAGCCGACAGAGCTCTCACTGACGAGGAGGTCAAGAGTCTGTTCCTCAAGCGACCCGAGGCCATGGGGACACAGGCTGCTCAGGATGCGGCAGATCGGCTGCTGAACAATCCGGCCAACTGGGGGCGACCGATTCGATTGGTCAGCGAGGGCGAGGCGTGGTGGGGGCAGCTGACCCCTTTCGATCTCGCCGCGGATCGCCAGGTCCTGATCGGCGTGGCTGTGGGTGAAGACGACATCTTGGGGCAGCTCAAACAACAGCGTCTGTGGGTCATCGCCATCACCCTGGTGGTCTTGACGCTGGCCATTTGGCGAGCGGTGAGGATGGCCCACGGCTACAGTCAACCGATCGAAGAGCTAGTCGAGGAGAGTCAAAGAATCAGCACCGGTGACCTGGAGCCTGGTCCACCCATCGCTACGAGCATCGCCGAAGTCCAGCATCTGGCCCAGGCACACGACCGGATGCGCGACGGACTCAAGACATTGCTCAAGCTCGAGAGGGATCTACAGCTGGCGCGCCAGATCCAGGAAAGCACACTGCCTGAGAAGCTGCCAGTGCTTTCAGGGTTCGACCTCAGCGCCTGGAGCCAACCCGCCGATGAAACCGGCGGCGACAGCTACGACGTCATCGGGCTTCAAACCGCAACCGATGACAGCGGTCTGGTGATCACGGAAGAGACTGCGGAGCGTGCCGTTTTGATGCTGGCCGATGCCACCGGGCACGGTATCGGTCCGGCACTGTCGGTAACGCAGCTGCGCGCGATGCTGCGGATGGCCGTACGGCTCGACAGTGACCTGGCTGGCTTGGTCACCAATGTGAACCTGCAGCTCTGTGCCGATCTTCCCACCGGCCGCTTTATCACCGCCTGGTTCGGCCTCCTCGATTCGACCGACCATACCCTCACGGCCTTCAGCGCCGGCCAGGCACCCCTGCTCCACTTCATTTCGGCGGCGGATCGCTTCGAGGTTCTGGACTCGGACGCCGTTCCGCTCGGTCTCTTCCCCGCCATTTCGGTCCAGCAGCCCGAACCCAGATCCCTGGGCCAGGGTGACATCTTCGCGGTTCTGTCCGATGGCCTCTACGAGGCCACGAACCCCGAGGACGAGGAGCAGGGTGTGGAGCGGATTACGGCTGTCATCCACCGCTATCGGCAGGATTCAGCCGCCGAGATATTGCAGCAGATCAGTCGAGCCACCGACGAGTTCACCCACGGCGCCCCGCTCGATGACGATCGCACGATTGTCATCATCAAGCGGGTCTAAGGGAGCGTGCGAGCCTATTCCAGCTTCCGCATCGCTTCGAGGGCGAAACTGATACGCACATCGTCGGCCACGACCAGCTCGCCGCCTTCCATCAGGCGGCTGAATTTGACGTCGTAGTCCTGTCGATTGATGGTTACTTCACCCTCCACCCCTACTCTGTGATTCCCGTTGGGATCCTTGATGGGACCCGCCACCTGCAGATCCAGCACCACCTCTTTGGTGATGCCATGGATGGTCAGATCACCGGTAGCCTGGTAATCGCCGTTGGGGGACTTTTCGATCTTCCTCGACTTGAACACGATCTCCGGATAGATCTCCACTTCCAGGAAATCGGCGCTGCGCAGATGATCGTCACGGCGCTGGTTGTCGGTGTCGATACTGCTGGCGTCGATCTCGAGCACGATGGACGAGTTGGTGAGATCCGACTCATCCACCATCAACTCGGCGGTGTAGTCCTTGAACTCGCCCCGGACACTCGACACACCCATGTGGCGAACTTTGAATCCGATATGGGAGTGGACGTTGTCCACGTCGAACTTCTCGCCAGCCTGGGCTATACCAGTCAGGGAGATAGCCAGGAGCGTCACGACAAGGATGATCGCGGTCTTTCTCATGCTCTCTCTCCTCGATTCTCAGAACTTGCGGTGATTCTCTACCGGCATGGACTCGCGGACTCGATGTACCCGGTCGAGATCGATCTCTGCCAGCGCCACCCCCGGTCCATCCGGCACCATGGCGACGATCTGTCCCCAAGGATCGACGATCATCGCGTGCCCATAGCTCTCTCTCAGGCCTTCGTCGTCGTGCCTGCCATATTGAGCCGGGGCCAGGACATAGCACTGGTTCTCGATGGCACGGGCGCGCAGCAATGGCTGCCAATGGTCCTTCCCGGTGGTCTGGGTGAACGCCGAGGGTACGGTCAGAATATCGGCGCCGGCATCTCGGAGCCGTTGATAGAGGCCAGGGAACCGCAGGTCGTAGCAGATAGTCAGGCCGAGGTTGCCCAACTCGGTGGAGACCACGATCGTCTCTTCACCCGGTCTGACCGTCGCCGATTCGGCAAACCGCACCCGCGGAGAAACATCCACATCGAAGAGATGAATCTTGCGGTAGAACACCACTGTCGAGCCATCAGGGCCGAACAGCACCGAAGTGTTGTGGCAGCGGCTCGGGTCGACACTCGCCTCATTGAACGACCCGAGCAGGAGGTAGATCTCCAGCTCGCGGGCCAGCTCCGAGAAGTGCTTGCAGGTCGGTCCATCCAACGGCTGAGCGCGACGAACCTTCTCCTCATGGGGGCCCAGATAGTTGGTGTTCTCAGGCGTGGCTACCAGTCGCGCCCCACCGGTGGCAGCCCGGCTCACCAGCTCCCGAACCTGTTGCCAGTTCGCCTCCTCGTCGGAGGTGGCGTTCATCTGGACTACTGCGGCCAAATACACAGAGGCGACCTCAGAAGTTGATCACCAAGGAGGTGCTGAAGATCGTATCCAGCTTCTCCTTGCGCGCCCTCACCGTGCCTATTTCATTGCCCTGTTCATCGAACAGATCGATCTCCTCCAACGCTGGGAAGTTGTTGAATAGCCACTGCAAGCTTACCTTGAGTGCGAGCCGAGAGTTGATGCTCACCGCGACGGAGTTGGTCATGTTCGAGGTCCAATCGTTGGGGTCGGAGAAGTTGGTGTTGAACATCCAGTCGTTCTCATACGTGGTGTTCTTGCCCCACTGGTTCAAGTACTGCCAGCTGAACCGAAAGCCGGCAAACCTGTCGTCCTTCTCGGGATCGGGATCTTCTTCCTCCCGATCCGTGTGGCTGAGACCGTAGGAGGTGTTGAACTTCAGATCGTCTCGATCCCACCAAATATTTCCGACTCCGGCGAATCCAACATACCGATTCAGGATGCCCGCGTCCTTGTTGCGATCCCAGCTCAAGCCAACGTTCCAGAAGAATCGCTCGGTGATTTGCCGATCGTAGCGGTTGTCGATGAGGTAGTTCTCCACGTCGAGGGTTTTCTCGGGCACGACGACGACAAAATCGTCCGGCGAGCCGATTGCGAACCGATCGTCACCCGTATTCGAGCGGACGGCTTCCAGCCGTAAGGAATAGCGGGCCTTCTCCCAGTGATTCCGAAAGGTGTTCTTGAAGCCGAGAGTCTCGACATTCGAGTTGCCGTCGGTAACCACCAGACTGAGCTCCGTCGAGTTGGTGATTCCCAGCTCTTGTTCTTCTTCCTCTTGAGCCACGCCACTGCTCGCCGTACCCAAACATGCGAGGCCAAGGAAGGCGACCAGAAGCAGGTGTTGTCTCTTCTCCACTACCAGATCCTCCAATTCAAGTCGCGGACCCTATCAAATGGTGGGGGGTTGCTGATCGAGACGAGCTAGACTCATGCTTGCAGTCGCTGTGGAGAGGACTACTGAAGGAGGGTAACTGTGACCGACATTGTCGCCGATCGAGAGAAGTTCCGACGAGTCGCCCTGCTGCTGACGGTGGTGGGCATCACCATCGTCTTTGTCGTCATGATTCGCGGGTATCTCAAAGCCCTCGCTCTGGCCGCGATCTTCAGCAGCTTGGCATACCCTCTCTACACCAGGCTGCTCCATAGGTTCGGGGAGCGCCAGGCGCTCGCTTCGATTACCACCCTGATGCTTCTCCTTCTGCTGGTCTTCATCCCGGTATCGGGCTTCTTGGGCGTCGTCGCCACCGAGGCCTTCCAGCTGAGTCAGGAAGTTATTCCCTGGGTGCAGGAGCAGATCGAGGATCCCACCCAATTCGGCACCCAGCTGCCCCCGTGGATCCCCTTCGGTGACAAGCTGCAACCCTACACAACACAGATCGCTTCCAAATTGGGCGAGTTTGCCGGCACGATCGGCACCTTTCTTTTCAACAGCCTCTCCGCCACCACCAGGGGCACGGCGATCTTTTTCCTCAACGCCTTCATCATGCTCTACGCCATGTTCTTCTTCTTTACCGACGGTGCCTCGATGCGAGATCGCATCCTCTCCTATTCGCCGCTCTCCGCTGAAGACAAGCAACGGTTGCTGGCCAAAGGAGTCTCGGTGACCCGTGCCACCATCAAGGGGACCCTGGTCATCGGCATCGTTCAGGGCGGGCTGGCCGGCATCGCTTTTGCGCTCGCCGGAATCAAAGGCTCCGCTTTCTGGGGCACCATCATGGCGGTCCTGTCGGTCATTCCCGGCGTCGGCACCGCGCTCGTCTGGGTACCGGCGGTCATCTACCTCTACATCAGGGGAGACATGATCGCCGCGACAGGTCTGCTCATCTGGTGTGCCGCCGTTGTGGGCACGGTGGACAACGTGCTCAGACCCCGTCTGGTGGGCGGTGATACGCAGATGCCCGATCTGCTGATTCTGCTGAGCACCCTGGGGGGGCTGTCGCTGTTCGGCGCGGTCGGCCTGATCATTGGCCCGGTCATCGCCGCTCTCTTCTTGACGGTCTGGGAGATCTACGGAGCCACGTTTCGCGATGTACTGACCGATTCCCCTGCAGGGGCGCCCGAGTAACCAAATTGCCTAGCGAATGAGGGACCAGAAGACCCCGAAGATCCCGACAAAGCCGATCACGACATAGACCGCCACGGCCCAGGGGGATGGACTCTCGGCCAGCATCTCGGAAACAAAGCCCTGCAGAAACACACCGAGCAGACCCGCGCCAAGGAACTGAAAAACGACGTTCTTGCGGTTGCGAAACTCTGTATGAAGTCGGTGGGCGGCGTACTGGACGTCCTTGGCCAGGACCAGAGGATGGCGTCTGGACTGCGCCGTCGAAACCGATTGACGAATGAGCTCGTGCCCGTAGGAGCGAGTCTGCTGAACCGCCAGATCGCGGGCGCTCTCGTGGAATTTGAGCTCCGAATCGGCGTGCGGAGGCAACGGATTTTCGTTGGATTCCACCATCGATCTCATACCTCGTAGCTGGGTGTGACGCTGGAGCGGGCTTTCAGCTCCTCGGCAATCTCACCCACCGCTTTTCGGACGATTTCGCGCTCATTCACAGTGAGCTCGCGCGGCAGTCTCAGGCCGCCGGCGACCTGGATCATGGTCAGGCCAAAACCCAGGAGCAGCACCATTCCCAGGCTGAAAAGGGTGATGGCCACCACCTCGCTGCGCGCCACCCACGCTGCCGGGATCACGCGCACGAACAGTGCCCCCACACCCGATACCAAGACCATCAGCACCAGGCTGAAGAGAATCGCGGCGCGGTTGGTCGGCGCGTTCATGAATAAGCTGACCTGTTTGCCGGCATCGGCCAGGGTATGGCTGACCGACTCCACGGTCAGCTCATGAGGACGATTGGCGATGATACCGATCAACGATCCCACCAGCTCCCGCAGCGACAGATTCGCCTCGATCCCCTCCTCCTCTTCCACCTCGGCACGCCGCTTGGCGATCTCATCGAGAATGATCTTGCTCGGCGGCGGCGGGTCGCCGACGAAGTCGGCCATCTGCGATACGCGGCAGCCAGCCTCCACCAGCGGCTCGAGATCGACACCGGTCTCCACACCGATGCTGTCGAACATGGCCACCAACTCTTCCGTCGAGATGTTGCCGATGGAGTGCCGCACGGTGATGGCACCGCCGATGCCGCCGATGGAGGCGTCAAAGGTTCGCACCCCGGCCCGGTAGGCCACATAGGCATTGGTCACCCCGAGGCCGCGCCGATCGTGCAGGTGGACACCGATGGGATCGAGTCCGACATGCCGGGCAACGTGTCTCACCACTCTTTCGATGTCGTTGGGCGAGGCCATGCCGTCGGTGTCGGACAAAGCGATGGTCTCGCACCCCATCTCTACCAACTGGGAGCAGATTTCTCCGACCTTGGACACCGGCATCAGGCCGTCGGGTTGGCTCCGATCTCGAAACGCATAGGAGAGGTAGCCGCGCAGACGATAGCCATCGGATCTTGCCTCTTCGGCGATCCGACCCGCCGCCTCCAGGGCCTCGGCCACGCTCATGCGGGTGTTCTTTCGCGAGTATTTCTCGGATGCCGACACAAACAGCGCTACGGTGTCGACCCTTTCGGCATTCCTGAGCTGGTGGTAGTAGTCCAGAGTTGGAGCCAATGCCGCGATCTGACCCTCGTAAGGGGGAAGCCGGCGCAAGAGCTCGGCGGTGTCCTGCATGGCAGGAACGACGTGCGGATTGACGAAAGAGCCAATCTCGATGTAGGGCACGCCGCCGCGAATCAGCGCCTCGACAAGCTGCAGCCGCGCTGCGAGCGGGATAATCGCGTGACGATTCAGGATCTGCATCCCATCGCGCAGTGAAACGTCACAGATCTTGACTTGGGGCATGGGGGTCTCGAACGGCCTCCGATTCACACTATCATTCTGCTGGTTACCCATTTATGAAGACTGTCACTTGCCGATAAACCCTTACGATACAGCGGATGTCGAGGACCCAGCGGGTGAAAGCAGACTGGCATCGTACGACTCGACTCATGGAGCCGGGCCGCCGTGACGGCTCTCACCTCGGTGGCCAGATTTACGTGTCGGTGGCAGGTGAGCCGGTCCTCGACCGGCCCTTTGGGCAAGCACGCCCGGGGTCGACCATGACATCAGATCTTCTGCTCGTGTGGCTCTCCGCCGTCAAACCGGTGGCAGCGGTCGCGGTGGCGCAGCTCCGAGAAGCGGGTCTGCTCGACCTGGATGAAAGGGTCGCCACCTACATTCCCGAATTCGGCTGTCGGGGCAAGGAACCGATCACCATCCGGCACCTGCTGACCCATACGGGTGGGTTTCGGCTCCTGGATGTGGGGTGGCCGGGCGCCGCCTGGGATCAGATTATCGAGATAATCTGCCACGCTCGCCTAGATCCGGGCTGGATCCCGGGCCAGACCGCCGGCTACCACCTCGTCTCGAGCTGGTTCATCCTCGGCGAGCTCGTGCGCCGCCTCGACGGACGCCCCTTTGAGGACTATGTTCGGGAAGAGCTCTTCGGGCCCTTGGAGATGCACGATTCGTGGATCGGCATGCCGGCAGCACAGTTCCGAACCTACGGCGACCGGATAGCGCCGTTATTCGACACCAGCGGCCGAGAGACCGAACCCCTCAACTGGCATTCGGAGAAGCGTGTCACCCGCTGCTCACCTGGCGCCAACGGTCGGGGACCGGTGGCGGAGCTCGGACGCTTCTACGAGATGCTGCTGGCCGGGGGCAGCCGCCACGGTCGTCGAATCCTGCGACCCGAGACCATCGACGAGTTCACTCACCGCCATCGGGTCGGGCTCGTGGACAAGACCTTCCGTCGACCCATCGACTGGGGTCTGGGCTTTGTCCTCGAGTCCTCTCACTACGGCCGCCACGCCTCGAGCCGCACGTTCGGACACAGTGGGTACCGCTCCTCGACCGCTTTTGCCGATCCCAAACACTCCCTGACCGTGGCTCTGGCCTTCAACGGCGCCCCTGGCGAGGCGGCTCACCGACAGCGGATGGACGAGATTCTGACCGCCATCTACGAAGACCTGGGATTTACCAGTTAGCGTGCCAGCTTCAGGCAGCGATTGCGGAATCGGGACAGCCGGCGCAGATAGCGCGCTCCACCGTGGCGGTGGATGTCATTGTGACCACCGTGGCGAACGATGTAGAGCTCCTTGGGCTCGCTGGCGGCTGCGAAGAGCTTCTTCCCCAGCTCCACAGGGACGGTCTCATCGCTGTCCCCGTGAATAAAGAGCTTGGGTATCTCGAGCCGGCTGACCTTGTCGATACTGCGGAATTGGCGCGTCGCCGCCAGATGCAGCGGCAGCGTCGGAAACATGGCTTTGGCCGCGTCGCGAATGTGAGTGAAGCTCGACTGCACTACCAGTCCCGCCGGCTGGCGGTCCAGGGCACAGTCGATCGCCACAGCACCACCCAGAGAGTGGCCAAACAGGATGACGCTTGTCTCCGGTTGCGCCAGCTCACCTAGAAGATGGTCGAAGGCCGCCCGCACGTCCTGGAAGAGGCCGGTCTCCGAGGGCGTGCCACCGCTGCGGCCATAGCCTCGATAGTCGAAGGCCAGTAGGTTGACTCGGAGGCGACGAAGGTGGCGAAAGACGCCGATCCGATTGGCGATGCTGCCGGTGTTGCCGTGGCAGTAAAGCAGTGTTCCCCGGGCGTCGGCATGAGGGATCCACCAGCCGTGCAGATCGACTCCGTCCTGGGAGCGGAACCAGGTGTCCTCGGCCGAGAGCCCAAAGGCGTGAGGATTCCAGACCCCGTCCGGATACTGATCGGGGAGAAAAACCCGCGAACGCTGAAATCGGCCGCGCAGGAAGCCCAGGACACCCAAACCGCCGGTCACTGCCAGGGTCGGCAAGGCGATGTTGAGCAGTCGCGGTCGACGCGAATCGGAGTCTGTCGTCATGTTCCCCTACCCATTAAAAAAACCTGTCGTCGACGGTGACTATTCCGTGCCGGACGCCAACATCGGATTCCACGCCCATCAACTGGACGATTCGATAAGATAGCCGAGTCATGAGCTCAAGAAACGCTGTCATCGTCGCCGTCCTTCTCGTCAGCCTCATCGTCTCGCCCGGTTCGACCTTCGCTCAAGAGTCGACCGCCTCAGCCCCCCAAGTCACCTTGGAGGCGGTCTCGGTGGAGCCGACAGCTCCCGGCGCGGATACGCTTTGCAAGCTGCAGGTCACCCTGCAGAACAACGGCACGGAGGTGGCCTCCCAACTCGACTTCAAGGTCACGATCAATGGCCAGGAGCTACCGGTCTACCGCAATCAACTCTTCATGTACCCCGTGCAGCCGCAGCAGTCTGCCCAGATCCAGCTCTACAACTTCTGGAGCACCGAAACCTCGCGGCCCATGCCGGCTGACGGCAAGTTGACCGTCGAGGTCAGCCTTACCGCCGCTCAGTGGATGAAGATCGCCATGGAAGACGAGGTGGAGGTCTGGGAGCCGCTGGGACCGATCGACGGCCTCCCCAGCTCGCAGAGCGTCACTCTCACCATGCAGCGTTGACGGCAAGTCCTATTTCTAGTGGACGTTACAGTCCACTAGCCCCCGACCAGGAAAGAATCTCCAGGGCCAGCGAGCGCCGGTCCAGCGTATCTACCTCCAAGATGTAGAAGTTGGGCTGCAGGAGAATCTCGCACTCGGTGGGTATCTCCCCTTCTTCGTTGACGTCGACCGGCACCTTGATCTCGTGAAAACCCAGGCCACGGACCGTGATCTCCTCGGCGCTGCAAGTGCCGCCCACTCGCACCAAGGGCTCGGCTTCGCCTTCCATCAGTGCCAACTCTTCGACCTCGGTGGCTGGGTTGGGCAGGCGCAAGCGCATCCAGACCGAGCCCTGAGACGGGATCTCTGCGATCCGGATCGAGCCTTCGTCGGTCAGCCACCGACGACCGAGGACCTGAACGTCGGTTCCCGCCTCGAGGGGTAACCAGGAGGGTGAAAAGTAGAACATCGGAACCTCGTCGGCTTTGCCGTTCACAGACACGGTCGCGGCCTGATACTCGAAGTCGTCGATCTCGTCACCCAAACAGCACAGGGCCCAGCGCTGACCGCTGGGATCATAGAGGCCGAGGCTCAAACGGTATTCGCCGTTATCCAGCGGTGGAGCCAACGCCGACTGGTAGAGAATTACCTCGTAGTCGTGGCTGGTCCCGGGCTGCCAGTCGAAGGGCAACGGATGATCAAACGTCCGCACGACATTCCCCTCCTCATCCAGGATATGCACAAAGACGAGGGGATTGGATTCACTTGGCCCCAGGGGTGCGGTCACCTCCCACTGCAGATGAGCAGCAAGGTAACCGGGGTAGGGCAGAACCATCGGGTTCGGCTCGAAGGTGACCGTCGCCACCGGCTCTGCGGCCTCGCCACAGGCTCCGAGCACCAGCACCACAGCGGCGAAGGTCATCAGACTCTGGATTCTTCTCATTGTTCGATTCCTCCCGGGCGCGGCGGGATCTAGCTCTCCGCCGGGTCTAGCAAACAACGCCCACAAAACACCTGGATACTTATTTGTTATTCCGGGGTTCCCACCCATCCCACGCAACAGCAGTATT
>Ga0255055_10000699_pt1 | contig 25439 bp, 18 predicted proteins | sample JV7_2_27_MG_FD_188633 | JGI IMG/M metagenome (GOLD analysis project Ga0255055, IMG submission 188633) | Seawater microbial communities from Jervis Inlet, British Columbia, Canada - JV7_2_27 | ecosystem: Environmental > Aquatic > Marine > Inlet | place: Canada: British Columbia | collected...
GTGGTCGTAGCGATGCACGGCCGAGTCGAGGACGGCACGATTGTGGAGTATCGGCTGGCGGCCGGCAGCGTGGCGCCTGTTCCGGTTCGACTGGAGCAGGTCGAAGTGGCTGTCCAGGGGCGCGCGGCCGACCAGGAGACAGCCGATCTGGCCGGCGACCTGGCAGCGGAAGCGGTCCAACCCATCGACGATGTCCGCTCCACCGCGGCCTATCGTCGCTTCGCATTGCAGCGGGTCGTCAGGCGGCTCACCCTCAATTCTTTCGAGTGATGGTCTTTCGAGGAGTAGTAGGATCCTTCAAGTTATGCCAATTCTCTTGCAAGGGGGGAGATCCAATGTTCTATCGCTTCAGAAATGCAGGGCCGTGGGTCGTGATTCTGGCTCTCGGTGCGATGCTCTTTGTCTCTGGCGCCGTTGCCGAGGTGGAGACTCGTGAGGCCAACAACGGCAACGTGATGCTGGAGGCGGTTCCCGAGGTACCAGAGAGCCTCGTGGATCAACTCAACCGTTATCAGAATGTGCGCAGCGCATCGTTCCAGGACTGGAGCGAGGACGGCGAGTCCATCTTCGTTGCGACCCGCTTTGGAGAAACCCGGCAGCTCCATCACGTCTCGATGCCAGGCGGTGCGCGCCGACAGCTGACCTTCTTCCAGGAGCCGATCGGAGGGGCTGGCCGCCGCCCCGAGAGCGCACAGCTATTGTTCTCAATGGACGAGGGCGGCGGCGAGTTCTATCAGCTCTTTATGCTGGACCCTGAAAACGGTGAGTCCTGGCGGCTCACCGATGGCGAGTCCCGCAACGGGGGTGGCATCTTCAGCCCCGACGGAAAACGGCTTGCCTATCAGAGCACCCGCCGCAACGGCCGCTCCAACGATGTCTGGATGATGGAGACGGATGATCCCGACTCGGCCAGGATGATCTTCGAGTCACTCGACGGCTCGTTCTGGGGGCCGGCGGACTTTGACGCCGCGGGCGAGAAGCTCCTGATCCAGAACTATGTGAGTATCACCGATTCACGGATCCATCTGCAGGATCTCGAGTCGGGAGAGACCAAGTTGCTGCTTGGCGGCGGTGAAGAAGCAGGGGTGTATCTCGCCGGCGATTTCGATACCGACGGTAAAGGCTTCTATTTCGTCACCGATGAGGGGAGCGACTTCAGGCGTTTAGCCTACATGAGCTTGGAGAGCGGCGAGGTAGAGATCGTCACCGACGATCTCGACTGGGATGTTGCCGGCGGCGTGGGCAGCGAGGACGGATCTCGCGCCGCCTTCACGACCAACGAGGGGGGTGTCAGCCGGCTCTATCTCCTGGATCCGGAGACGCGTGCGTACCGCCGGGTCGAGATGATCCCCACCGGATTGATCGGGGGGTTGGAGTTCAGCCCCGACGCCCGGCGCTTGGGGATGACCCTCAACACGGCCAATACCCCGAGCGATGTTTTTACGCTCGAGCTCGGTGACGATCCGTTGACTGCGACGGGGTTGACTCGCTGGACCTACAGCGAGGTAGGAGGACTGGACACCGACAATTTCGTGGTTCCCGAGCTTATTCATTATCCGACGTTTGACGGCAGAGAAGTCCCGGCATTTGTCTATCGCCCAGCCACCGAGGGTCCCCACCCCGTCATCGTCTACATCCATGGCGGCCCAGAGGCTCAGTATCGCCCCAGCTTCTCCAGCACCTTCCAGCTGTGGATCGCGGAGCTCGGGGCAGCAGTGGTCGCCCCCAATGTTCGCGGCTCGTCGGGCTACGGCAAGGAGTACGTGAAGTTGGACAACGGTTTTCTGCGGGAGGATTCGGTCAAGGACATCGGGGCGCTACTGGACTGGATCGCCATGCAGCCTGATTTGGATAAGAGCCGTGTGGCGGTGTATGGGGGCAGCTATGGCGGTTACATGGTGCTGGCCAGCATGATGCATTTCAGCGAGCGGCTCGAGGCTGCGGTCGACATCGTCGGCGTCAGCAATTTCGTCACATTTCTAGAGAATACACAGGACTACCGGCGAGATCTGCGACGAGTGGAATATGGCGACGAGCGAGACCCGGAGATGCGGGCGCATCTGGAGAAGATCGCGCCCAGCAACAATGCCGAGCGATTGACAGTACCCCTATTCGTAGCCCAGGGCCAGAACGACCCCCGGGTACCGGTCAGCGAGGCGGTACAGATCGTCAAGGCGATTCGTGACGCGGGTTTTGATGTCTGGTACATGAATGCTCTCAACGAGGGGCACGGATTCCGTAAGAAAGAGAATCGCGATCTTTACAACCAGATCACAGTGATGTTCCTCAAGCGCCACCTGTTGGGCGAAGAGGTGGAATCGTCCGGGTGAGGTCGCCTCACTGGGCCGGTTGCCGATCTAGGATTCTCTCCAGGGCACCGGAGACGAACTCGTTGGGTCCTATCGCGAGGGCCTGGCGTAGCAGTCGCTCGGCCTTTGGGTCATCTCCCTGGTAGAAACTGAGCAGTCCCAGCAGGTAGAGGGCGCGCTGACAGGCGGGCTCTGTTGCCAGCACTTGATCCAACTCGTGCCGCAGCGCCGCGACGAGATCGGCGTCCTGGGCCCGTGTATCCAATCCCTCGACACCGCCAAAAGGTGGGAAGTGACGCAGCCCATGGCTCTCGACTATCGCCTCGAAGCGCCCCCCGCGCCGCAGATAGATGGCCGCGAAATCGTCCCAGTAGACAAGCCCCCAGCGTGCAGGGTCGAGCTGGTCGACCAGGCGTGCGTACTCGAACTCGGTGAGCACCAGATAGTCGAGCGCCCACTCCTTTGCGACATCGTCGAGCGGTGTCTGTCTCACCTCCTCCATCAGCGAAGCAAAGAGCAGATTACGGCCGTCCCAGAAGATGGGTGTGGACAGGGTCCAGTGCAAGTAACCGCCGTAATTCTGATGGTTGAAGAGGCGCCCCGCGATTTTGCGCTGCTCGAGAAAGCGAACAGCACCGGCAGGAAAGTGACGCGATACCGCAACCCTGGGGTGGTGTTGCCAAGCATAGAGCGAAGCCGTGGCGACAGCCACCACGGTAACGCCAACCAGCGCCTGGCGAACTCGCCGCCACCGCTTGCCCGCTGCCAACAGGTCACCTGGCTGACTGGCGAGTCGTGCAATGACCGGCAACGCAAAAAGAGTGAAGTAGAAGATGAACCGGTGCGACCGCAGCGACAGGACGAGGAAAGCGGTGACGGTCACGATCTGGGTCAGTGACAGAGCTTTGGCTCTGTGCAGAGGGAGGAGACCCCAGAGAAGAGCTATCACGAGAAGGTAGAAAGCGGGCATGGCTGCTGGCGCGGCGCCGGTGAAGTGACCCATCTCCATGGGAACCTCACCCACGAAGAGGAAACGTGCCAGCCGCAAGGGGTAGAGCAGCACCTGGATACCGTTGGGGTTGAGGAGGCTGAGCAGGAAGGAGCCGAGAAGAAGGGGAAGGTAGGGTCGATCTCCTCCTGCCTTGAGGTAGAAGGGAACGCTGCCGCCGCGCCTCCCCAACCAACGCCCGGCTAGACTCTCCATGGTCACCAGACCGAGAACAAAGAGGCCAAAAACAACCTCGCCGTGGAAGTTGCCCCACAGCAGAAACAGGGTGGCGATGGCGACCATGGCGATCCGGCTGCCGGTGCGATCGAACCAAGTCAGCAGCAGTAACAGCAACAGCACGAAGAGGGAGCTGAATAGAGAGGCGCGCAGGATGAGCTGGCCGTCAATGGCCCACAAACCCAAGGCGAGAAGTGCTACCAGGCCGGGAGGAAGGTGGGTGATGGACGCACCTGACGCCCGGATCGTCAGGATCAAGAGGAGCATCAGGATCGCCACGGTGAGCGCAGCCTTGAGCGCCACCAACCCCCAGTAGCCGGCAGCGAACCAAAAGAAATGCGCCACCACGCCAAAGCCCCACTCGTGACTGACCCAAGGCTGGCCAAAGCGCGTGAACGAGAACAGGTCGGTAGTGGGTACCCGCAGGTTTTCGACCACGTACTGGCCGGTGGCCAGGTGAAAGAAGAGATCGTCGTGGATGAGGGGTCGTGATCCCCACAGGATGGCCAGTAGCAGTACCAAGCCCAAGAAGAGGAAAGTAAGGGGCCGGGTTTTTGATTTCGGGAAGACGACACTCATTGCCGAGAGAATAACCTCTCTCGGATTCTGTGTCGCTGACTTTGCGAGTTCTCAGCCAGCGAGGATCCGCCAGACCTGCGCCACAACGAAACAGAGGGCGAATCCCATCCCCAGAGGAAGCAGCGCCGAGACCGCTGTCCACTTGGCGCTGCGGGTTTCCTTGTAGATGGTGTAGATGGTGGTGGAGCAGGGATTGTGGACCAGGCTGAAGAGCATCAGATTGATGGCCATGAGCAGGGTCCAGCCACCAGCCTCCAGCAACCGAGCGGTGGCGATCTGTGAGTCGAGCTCGAACATGACACCGGTGCCAGTGCCGACTCCTTGGATACCCGTAATGAGAACGGTAAGCATCAGAATCGTCGGGATCACGATCTCGTTGGCGGGTATGGCAATGATGTAGGCCAGCAGAATCAGGCCACTCAAGCCGAGCAGCCAGCCAAAGGGATGTAGTGCCCCGATAATGTATTCCGCGAGGCTGGCGCCACCGAACCGGATGTTGGAGACCAGCCAGATCACCGCGCCGGCCGGCAAGGCGAAAATCACCGCGCGCCACAGCACGATCAGGGTGCGGTCGATGATCGAGGTGTAGATGGTCTGCAAGACTCTGGGCGGCCGATAGGGTGGCAGCTCCAGATTGAAGGTCGAGACCTCACCACGCAGGACAGTGCGTGACAGCAGCCAAGAAGTGGCAAAAGTGAGAACGACCCCCAGTACCGCCACGCCCACGACCGCCAGAGCCGATATGAGGCCCGCGAGATACGCGGGTGCTAGACCGCCGACAAAGATCGAGGCGATCAGGATCTGGGTGGGCCAGCGACCGTTGCAGAGGGCGAAGTTGTTGGTGATGATGGCAATCAGGCGCTCGCGTGGGCTGTCGATGATCCGGGTGGAGATGATCGCCGCCGCGTTGCAGCCCCAGCCCATGGTCATGGTCAGAGCTTGCTTCCCGTGGGCGCCGACGCGTTTGAAGACCCGATCCAGGTTGAAGGCGACGCGGGGCAGGTAGCCAAAATCCTCGAGCAGAGTGAAAAGCGGGAAAAAGATGGCCATCGGCGGCAACATCACGCTCACCACCCACGCAGTGGCCAGGTACATGCCGTCGATCAGCAGGCCGTCGAGCCACCAGGGCATGGCGATGGCAGCGGCGCCGCTCTTGAGGAGGGGGTGAACCGTATCGATGAACAGATTGGCCAGCAGCTTCGAAGGTACATTGGCTCCGGCAATAGTGATCCAGAACACCAGGGTCAGCAGTAGGAGCATGATGGGGAAGCCAAAAGTGCGGCTGGTCACCAGGCGATCGATAGTGCGATCCCAGTCGAAGCGCGGCCGTTCTCCGGAGGGGGTTATCGACCGATCGGCCAAACGGGCAGCCTCGGTGTAGATCCCCTCCATGAGCTGCTGATGAAAGTCCTTGCCGACCTGCCACCGTAGCTGGCTGGCAGTGGCGAAGATCGAATCGGTTGTTGTCGTGGGGTTTTCGACCGACCCATCCCCAGGATCCTGCAAATCTCCCAGCTCTCCCGACCGCACCGCTGCGGCGATGTGCTCGTCGCCGTCGAGCAACCGCAGGGCGACCCACTGCGCGTTGGGAAGCTCCGGGTAGACCCCTTCGACCTCGTTCGCCAGCTGTCGCACCGCCCGTTGAAGAGCCGGTGACTGACCCCGGGCCCGATGGGATTTGTATACCACCTCACCCCTGGCTACCTCGGCAATGGCCTGGTTGAGCTCCTCCAAGCCTTCACCGAAGCGGGCCGCCGTCGGGATCACCGGGACACCCAGATCGCGGGCCAAACGGCGGGGATCGATGTCGAGACCATGACGCCGAGCCTCGTCCATGAGGTTGAGGCATACGACGGCGCGATCGGTGATCTCCAGAACCTGGAGAACGAGATTGAGATTGCGCTCCAAGCGGGTGGCATCAACGACGATGACCGTCACGTCGGGCTTGCCAAAGAGGATGAAATTGCGGGCGATCTCCTCGTCGACGCTGGCGGAGAGAAGCGAGTAGGTGCCGGGTAGATCCACGAGCTTGTAGCGTTGGTCACCGGCGGCAAACCCCCCCTCGGCGCGGGCGACGGTCTTGCCCGGCCAGTTGCCGGTGTGCTGGCGCAGACCGGTCAGGGCATTGAAGACAGTGCTCTTGCCGGTGTTGGGGTTACCGGCCAGGGCGACGACATAGTCCCAGTTCTCCATGTCCACACCCAGCTTGACAAGGTTCGCCAGGTTGTGGGCTGGACAGGTGGCGCAGGCGGCCGGCGAGGGATGGCTCATGGCTGCGGGACCTCAGGCGGAGCGTTCGATCCGAATCTGGTCGGCTTGGTCGCGGCGCAGGGCGATAACGGCACCCCGGATGCGGTAGCCGGTGGGATCGCCGGCGGGGCTACGGATCTCCGCCGCGACCTCGGTGCCAGGGATGAGTCCGAGATCGAGCATCCGGCGACGCTCATGGGGCCGGAGAAAAGGCGAGATGGCAACGACCTGGGCTTTCTCGCCCAGCGCGAGGCTCGAGAGGCGGTCGAAGGATCCTGCGATCTCTGTCTCTTGGGGTAGGGCGATCACGGATAGATTGGCGGCCAGAATCGGCGCCAGCACCAGTTCCTGGGCCTCGGCCTCGAAGCGGACTCGTTTTGGCGAGGACTCGAGAACGCGAACCCGCATCCCGGGGTGGAGCCCCTCGGCAACCAGCTGGGCATAGATCGCCTCGGGCTCATCCTCGATGTGAACGATCTCGGCGAGCTGATCCGTGTCGAGCTCAGTGAGGGGCCGACCCTGTGGCGGCAGGATCTCTCCCCCGGCCGTCGGTATGGGATCACCATGCGGGTCGTAGCGGGGATGTCCCATGCTGGCGGCAAGGGCTTCCGCCTCCTCGGTCGAGGTGGTGTGTTCTCTGAGCTCGGCCTGTTGATGCCAGACGGCGGGGTCGAAACCGGTCTCATCAGACAGGTAGCGCTCCCAGAGTCGATGGATACGGATAATGCGCAGCGCATAGCTGCGACCGTCTGGTGTCAAGCGGTAGCCGCCCTCAGTGGGGCTGACGAGCTCGCGAGCCTCCAGTTGCTGCAAGATCTCGGCAGCTCGATTGCCGGAGATGGCGAGGACCCCCGAGAGGCTTTGAAGATGGCCGACGCGGCCCTTGTATTCGCAGTCGAACAGGTGTTTCAGAGCATCCTCGGCCAGGACTCTCTCCGAGGCGCGGAAGGCCCGTCGGAGCCGCCAGATCAAGCCCCAATCAGGCCAGAAAAAGACCACGGCGACTGCGACCAGAACGAAGGCCAATAGGAGAGAGATGTGCGGTTCGAGCATGGTGTACCTCAACCAGCTCAACGGCAACGGTGCCGAGGCTCGTGTGGCGAGACGGCTGTACCGAGTACGTTTCCCGTCTCAAAAGGCTGTTTTAGATTACTCTAAAAATGGTTTCCTGTCAAAAACCCTTAGTATCCTTGCGTCGTGAGCTTAGAGACCCAACCGCCTCCCGCCAGCCGTACCATCGGCTTTCTGGTAGGCCTTGCCGGATTCTTCGCCGTCCTTCTCGTTCCGTACGTCAGTCCGGTTTCCCCAGCGGCCCTGCGCACTGGCGGCACGGTCGCCCTGGTCGCAGGGTTGGTGTTCATGATTCCGGGCCGCAAGTCCCGCCGAATGGCGCTGCTGGCTGCAGCCTTGATCACTGTCGGTGTCGTGGCCTGGTTGGCGCCCTTTCTGCTCTCCATGCCACGCGAGGCGCGCAACACACTGGCGGTCACCGTGCTGATGGCAGCCTGGTGGATGACGGTCGCTATCCCCATTCCCGCCACGTCGTTGCTCCCCTTGGTGCTGTTTCCCCTGCTCGGAATCCTCCCCAGCGGGACCACGGCTGCCAACTATGCCAACAACAACATCTTCCTCTTCATGGGTGGCTTCATTCTGGCCCTCGGAATCCAGCGCTGGGGACTTCATCGGCGCATCGCCTTGCACGTCGTCAGCGTCGTCGGCACCAATCCGGCACGGATGGTGCTGGGATTCATGCTGGCAACGGCGTTTCTTTCCATGTGGATCTCCAACACCGCCACTGCCCTCATGATGTTACCGATCGCTATGGCAGTGATTGCGTCCCTGCGAGAGGGCGCGAGTGAGAGGGATCTTGGTGGTTTCGCACCGGCCTTGCTGCTCGGCGTCGCCTACTCGGCATCGATTGGTGGCCTCGCGACACCTATCGGGACGCCGCCCAATATTTCTTTCCTGCGGATTGTGGAGATTCTCTACCCCGAGGTGCCCCCCATCACCTTCGGACGCTGGCTTCTCGCGTTCCTCCCCATGGTGGTGGTGTTCCTGCCTATTGCATGGTTTGTTCTGACGAGGGTGGCTCACAGGCTCGAACGGCGAGCAATCGGGGCGGGGAGGGAGGTGATCCGGCAGCAGATGGTCCGTCTTGGGCCGGTGAGCACAAGCGAGCGCCGCATGCTCTGGGTGTTCTCGACAACCGCTCTTCTCTGGGTCACCCGAAGCGGTCTCGATCTCGGCGGGATCTTCATTCCCGGCTGGGCGGACCTGTTGGTACGGTGGCTTGGAGCTGAATATTTGTCGACTTATCCTCACGACGCAACGGTTGCGGTAGCGATGGCGTTGCTCACCTTTCTGATTCCCGGTGACCCGGATGAGAACGGTAAGCGGCGCAAGCTCATGGACTGGGAAACCGCCGTGCAGCTGCCCTGGGGCATTCTGCTGCTATTCGGCGGCGGCTTCGCTCTTGCCGTGGCCTTCAAAGATTCGGGTCTGTCGCAGTATCTTGGAGAGTCGTTCGCCGGCAGAATCGAGGGCCTGCATCCGCTGCTGCTGGTGGCAGCGGTTTGCTTCCTGTTGACCTTTCTGACCGAGGTCACCTCCAATACCGCCACCACGGAAGTCATGTTGCCCGTGATGGCCGGGACCGCGAGCGCCATGGGTGCGAATCCGCTGTTGCTGATGATTCCGGCCACACTGTCGGCCAGCTGCGCCTTCATGCTACCCATCGCGACACCTCCCAACGCCATTGTCTTCGGTTCGGGAGAGCTGGAGATGCGACATATGATCCGCGCCGGATTGCTGCTCAACTTGATCGGCGTAGCCCTGATCTCTGTGTTCTTCTATTTCATCTCATCGCACCTGCTTGGGATCGATCTGGCGACGGCCCCCACCTGGGCCATCGAGTAGGTGGTGCAACCCAGCCGTAGATCGCTCGTACTAAGCTTGTGGTTGTTATGACCCAAGGACTTCGTGCGGTGAGTCGAGTGGTCCTGATCGTGATCCTGACCTTGGGCTGGGGTTGCTCACGGGCACGGGAAGGGCTGCCGCTCAGCACGGCCGAGTCGGCGGAGACTGGGGTAGTGACACCCACGGGGCCCATCGGGTCGACGAGCTTGGGATTCGACGAGACCAACAACCTCGGTTCTTTTCCAGCGTTCATGCCACCGGTAGCGGTCGGCACGGAGACCCAGGAATGTCGACTGGGAACGGATCCCTACAGCACGTGCATCTAGAGGTAACTCGGAGGATCGAGACCATGAAGATCTACAAGTTCAACGTTCTTATGCTGACACTCGCCGTACAGATGATGCCGGCTTGGGCACAGGCGGGAACCTGTCCCGAGGAGGCCGAGACGTGTGCGCACCAGATGGCCGAGCACTTCAAGAAGCGAGGCTGGGTGGGGATCAACATGAACAGCGACGAGGAGACTGGCAGGGTGACGGTCACCAACGTTGTCCAAAACTCTCCTGCCGAGCGAGCCGGACTCCAGGAGGGCGATGTTTTGAAGGCGCTCAATGGTGTTGCCTACACGACCGAGAACGAAGCAGCACTGAAGACGGAGCATGAGTCCTTTCGGCCCGGCGGCACCGCCGTCTTCACAGTGGATCGCGAGGGACAAGTGGTCGATATCGAGGTGCACTTGGAAGGGATTCCAGACGCCATCCTCGCTCAGTGGATCGGTCAGCATGTCCTCGAGTACCATCCGGCGCAAGCCGATGTAGAAACTGAGGAGGAAGCGGGCGGTGGGGGAGATCGCTGATCCTTGAGACTTTCTGCCCTCGGGCGATAGTGGCAAACGGGCCCCGGGATCTCCGGGGCCTTTTCGTTGTCACATCGCGCGTCGGAATCTCGCTGGTATCGTAGATCTGTAGGGTGCCGCCGTTCGTAAGTGGGTGTTGGAGTGCTGCAAGGAGCTGGCGAGATGAAACGACTTACAGAAACTCTTCTGTTGGCTGGTCTGCTTGGCTTGGGGTCGATCCGAGCTGTAGCGGAAGTCAAGCGAGAAGTGCTGCCCGCGGGGGTGGAGCAGATCATCCCGCGCGGACAGATTGCAGCGGTCTTCGAACCCGAGTTCGTCTCGGCCGCGGAGGCCGAGATCGCTGATGATGCCTGGGTGCTGGGCGTGATGATCGAGGGCCAGGCCAAGGCCTACAGCCTCAATCTGCTGAACCGGCATGAGGTAGTCAACGACCAGAGCGGCGACACGGCCTTCGCCGCAGTCTGGTGACCGCTGGCCAATACGGCCGTAGTCTACGACCGCAGAATGGGTGACCAGGAGCTGAATTTCGAGGCCTCGGGAGCCCTGATGGACGCCTCGTTGGTGATGCGAGATCGCGAGACCGACAGCTGGTGGTCGATCATGACGTCGAATGCCATCGGCGGCGATCTCGATGGTGCCGACCTGGTGGAGCTTCCCGAGGGGGAGAAGACTACATGGAAGGACTGGCGTCAGCGCCACCCCGATACGCTGGTCCTCTCGATCGACGGCGAAGAGCATGTCGACGACAATCCTTATGACAACTATTTCGACTCCGATGAGACTTTTCGGGGTCTTCAGATCGACGACAAGCGTCTCGAGCCCAAGGCCCCCATCTACACCTTTTGGTTCCACGGCGAACCGTATGCGGTGCCGCACAGGGCCTTCAAAGGAGGCAGACTCTTCGCGGTCGACGGACTCGATGGCAGACAGCTACTTCTCTACCGGACGAAAAAGGGGCCCATCTTCGAAAGCACCCGCGCCTATCTGGTGAGCGAGGAGAAGGCATCGGGACGCAAGGCCAAAGATCTCGTGGCCTTGGTCGACTCCGGCAATGGCGAGGGCATCGAGCTGCTGCCTGGATTCGACACCTTCTGGTACAACTGGGTGGCGGTCAACGAAGACACTCACCTGATCCGCTGACAACGGCGTCGACAGACAGGACCGGTCGGACGACGTTTACCTCGCTTCGCGGGACGACGGTAATGCTCCGCTCGGCAAACGTCGTCCGACCGGCTCGTGTGTCGAATCTGGCTTCACCGACTTGAGACATCGCAGTCAGGTATTCTCTGCGGGATCTCCGAAGAGGGAGCAACGATGCCGAAGATCGTCGCACCCCTAATCTTTGCCCGTGTGCTCGGCTGGTAAGGAGGTGTCGCCATGTTCGAGAGCCAACGCAGCATCGAGAGAGAAGACCGTGATCTTGGTTTCGGGTCGGTGGTGGCCCAACGCAGTCGACAGCGACTGTTGAACCGTGACGGCAGCTTCAACGTGGTTCGCCGGGGGCTGGGTATGCGCTCGGTGCTGAGCCCGTACTACTTGTTGCTCAACATGACCTGGCCGCGGTTTGTCCTGCTGGCACTGGTGGGCTATTTGGTCACCAACGCTCTTTTCGCCACCGGCTACTATCTCTGTGGCCCCGGGGCGTTGGCGGGCCTGACCGCTGGCAGTCGGGGCCAGCACTGGCTGGAGGCCTTCTTCTTCAGCGTCCATACCATCAGCACCGTGGGCTATGGCCACATCATTCCAGTGAGCACTGTAGCCAATTCCCTCGTGACCCTCGAGAGCATCGTCGGGCTCTTTGCTCTGGCGCTGGGTACCGGTCTGATCTTCGCTCGTTTCTCACGTCCGTTGGCCAGCATGATCTTCAGCCGCAACGCCGTGATCGCGCCCTATCGGGGCATCAACGCCCTGATGTTTCGGGTCGCCAACCGGCGTCGCAGCCAGTTGGTCGATATCCAAGCCAGGCTGGTGCTGAGCCGACTCGAGCAGACCGAGGCCGGGCTCCAGCGGCAGTTTCATCTCTTGCAGTTGGAACGTCACCGGGTCAGCTTCCTGCCACTGGCCTGGACTGTCGTGCACCCGATAGACGACGACAGCCCACTTCATGGTGTCGGGGAAGAGGAGTTTCTGGACAGCGATGCAGAGATTCTGGTGCTGCTGACCGGGATCGACGAAGTCTTTTCCCAGATGGTCCACAGCCGTTCCTCCTACAAGGCGGACGAGGTCGTCTGGGGGGCGCGCTTCCAAAGCCTCTACCAAGCCGATCGCCCCAACGCGCACTTGACGATCGATGTCGCTCGCCTCCACGACATCGAGCCCGCCGAGGTGTAGACTCGGCAAAACCGAATGCCGATTCTCGAGCGCCAACGCCAGCGCGTCTTCTACGAGGTGAGCGGCTCGGGGCCTGCGGTGGTCCTGGGCCACAGCCTGCTCTGCTCGGGAGAGATGTGGGAAGGGCAGGTGCCAACCCTGGTCTTCGTAGGAGAAGAAGATCGGGCCCAACCAGTTCCCAGGTCCGAGGAGATCGTCCACGGTATTTCCGGCTCACGGCTGGAAATCATTCCTGGGGCTGGCCACCTATCCTCGCTCGAGCAACCCGAGCTGGTGACGCGAGCCGTGCTCGATTTTCTGGCCGGCCTCGATCTGACCGAACACTGAGCCGTCGCCACGTCACGATTGCGAATGGCCGCTGCACCTGAGCCGTGAAAGGGAGCGAGAGTCGACCACCAGGGGTGCTAGGCTAGGTCGGATATCCCAGTTCACCCATGGCTCTAAGCGAACAGTTGAAGCTCGAAGTCTCCCGGACGCAGCTCCGGCGGCTGGAGACCCTGACCGATTGTGTCTATGCGGTCGCCCTGGTTCTCGTTATCCAGTGGTTGCCATTGCCTCACGAGAGCTCGTTGACCGGTGGGCCAGTCCGCCTGGGCGAGCTTTTTGCCGAGCACCTGCCGAACCTGGCAGGTGCGGGGATTGGGCTGATCTTCATCATCATCTATTGGATGCGCAGCAACACTCGCATGGCGCTTCTCGAACGCACGGATGCCGTGCATACAGCCTTCAGTATCACCTCGGTGTTCTTTCTTCTCTTCTTGCTTTATGTCGTCAGAGTGGGTGCCGAGGTGGAAGACTTCAGCGGACGAGCCGCGGAGAGCGTGGCGGTAGCCATGATCGGCCTGCCGGTGGCCGTCGGTTGGTGGCACGCTCACCGCCGGGGTCTGATCCGCGAGGGAGTCACCGCGCAAGAGAAGCGGGGCGAGTTCGTGGAGACCTTCACGGAACCGGTGACCGCGCTGATTACCGTCCCCTTCGCCTTCATGGGCGAGCTGTACTGGAACCTGGCGTGGCTGTCTTACATCCCTGTTGCTGCCCTCCTACGGCGCCGGAACACCGGCCACCAGTAGACTCAATTCGAGAAGCCGCCAAGTGGCTCTTGTCGTGACAGAATCGGCGATCGATCCGGTGCGACCAAGCCAGGAAGGCTGACGGCGAACGAGGATGAAGACTGCATTGAGGAAAACGCTCTGGGGTGGGATCTTGATCCTGGCACTCGGGGTGGTCGAGGCTGCGGCCGACATCGTCCAGCCGGTGAGCGTGCAGCTCAAGGAGCAGGAGCCCAACTCCTTTCTGGTGCAGTGGCAGGTGCCCAAGAGGTTTCCGCTCCGTGCCATGCCCGAGCCGGTGTTACCCGAACATTGCCAGGCCAGGGGTGAGCGGATTCTGCAAGATCAACCGGGCACTTGGCTCAACCGACAGAATTATCGGTGTCCTGATGGTTTGGCAGGGCAGAGAGTTGGCATTCGGTACCCGTTTATCAACGCCGGTCAGACGACTATGTTGCGAATCGACTTTCTCTCCGGCGAGCAACTGGTTCAAGCCCTTGGCCCGGGAGAAGAGTGGTGGCAGGTGCCGGAGATCGATGCCGGAGTGTTGGGGAATCCCTGGCCCAACGTGCGACGTGCGGTCGTCGACGGGATCGGACATTTTCTAGGTGGTTGGCTGCACCTCGGACTGTGGCTCGCCATCGCTTTGCTGGGAGGAGTGAGGGCCTCCGTTCGCCTCGCCACCGCGTTTGCTGTGGCCCAGATTGTCGCTGTGTCGGTATCGGCGGGGGTGGGCTATGAGCTGCCGGCTGTTCTGGCCGAGTGTGGTATCGCCGTCGCTGTGGTGCTATTGGTGAGGGAATCCCTGCGCCCAGCTGGTGCGCGCCGACAGTTGACCGGCTTGGCGGTGGCCGCGGGATTCGTTCACGGTCTGGGACTCGCCAGTCTGCTGCCGACACCCCCGAGCTTCGAGGGGCTCGGGTGGCTGTACCTGGTGCTGACCGTTGTGGGGATGGACTCGACCCTACTGGTCCTGGCGCTCGTTGCTGCGTGGGTGCATCAGTCTGCTGCGGGCCACTCGTGGGCCGGCCGATTGTCGCGCGGCCTCTCTTACACCCTGGGTGGTATAGCCGTGGCTGCGACTCTGGTGTTGGTCCTGGTTCATCCGACCGTCGAGGCGAAGGCCGAGCGGAATACCCGACTTCCCAATCTCGCGGGAGCCGATGGTGGCACCGGGATGCCGGGCTCAAGACGGGTGGCACCACAGGGTCCGCAAGCACCCATTCAGAGTTTCTTGACGATCGAGGCCTTCGAGGTTCGTCACGAGATTCTTGTCCGGTTGCTCGACATTGCCGAGATCTTGGTCCTCGACCCGGAGCAAGACCTCGAGGTCCAGAAACAGGCTGATGTCAAAGCAGCTGTCGAGGCGCTCGTTGTGCCGATGGTGACAGCGACCATCGATGGCGCCACTGCCAGTCCGATCGTCGATCGCGTCGACTTCTTGACCGTTGGAACGCAGGGAGTGCTACCTCGTCCAGAGCCGGTTGTCGAACGGATCAGCGAAGCGTTTGTCGGTGTGACCGTTGTCTACTTGACAAGCCGGACCCCCAGCGAGGTCGAGTTGAGCTGGGGGAGCTTTGTCGATGGGATCCCGGAGATCCCGGCGACGGTGAGTGATCCCGAGTTCTCCCAAACCATGACCTTGACGGCAGAGACTCCGGCGCTGAGCTGGCAGAACAATCTCAGCGATGATCCGACGCCAATGGTGGCGGCCGTCGCGGTAGAGCCCAGAGCTCTACCGATTCCGCTGGTCTCTTTGCCGTTGTTCGTGGTGGCGGCATTTCTCGGGGTCGCTGCGATCCGAGGTCGACACCCAGCGGTCAATTCCGCCTTGGCACGAGTGGTTCTTGCCGTCGCCCTGATCGCCGCACCCTTGGGTGAGGTCGCTGTGGCGCTGCCTGCGGCCGTGGGCTCGGTGCCCTCCACCGGCGAGGCGCGGCGCATTCTCGCCGGGGTATTGCCCAACGTCTATCGAGCCTTCGAGTTTCGCCAGGAATCGGATGCCTATGATCGACTGGCTGTCAGCGTCACCGGCGCCACCCTCTCCGATATCTATCTCGAGCACCGGCGGGCGCTGCACATGGAAGAGAGGGGAGGTGCACGTGCACGGGTCGAGGCAGTGGAGGTACCGGAGGTGCGCTCCGTCCGACCTGCGGCCGACGGTGGTTTCGAGGTCGAAGCTGTCTGGGTGGTTGGTGGCACCGTGACGCATTTTGGCCATCGGCACTTCCGTCAGAACCGCTACGATGCCCAGGTTACCCTGGTGCCGGTGGACAGCACCTGGAAGATCAGGTCCATAGAGCTCTTCGACGAGGAGAGAATCCGCTAACGACACCACTGAAAAGATGCCCAACGAAAGCTCCAGCCGGTTGCGCCGAATCCTGGGTCAGCCACTCCTCCAGTTTCTCGTCCTGGGGGCTGTGCTCTTCGTCCTCTATCTCTTCTTCGGTGGGAGCACCGGGGAACAGGAGAAGAAGATTGTCGTCTCGGCTCGACAAATCGAGCTGCTGTCCGCGCTCTGGGAGAAGCAGTGGCGACGCCCACCCATGCCCCGGGAGTTGGAGGGCCTCGTCCAGAGCTTCATCCGTGAGGAAGTGCTGTATCGCGAAGCGCTGGCCATGGGTCTCGATCAGGACGACACCGTCGTCCGCCGGCGACTGGCCCAGAAGATCGAGTTCCTGGCCCAGGATCTCATGGCTCAGGTGATGCCGAGCGAGGCGGAGCTGCGCAGCTTCTATGAGGAACACCCGCAGATCTTCGAGGAGCCGGGCCGAATCACCTTCTCCCACATCTACATCAATCTCGACCAGCACGGCCAGGAGTCGATAACCCTTGCCGAGGGGCTGCTGGCCGATCTCGACTCGGGTGCCGATCCGCGCCAGCTCGGTGACCGCTTCATGCTGCAGCGGGACTACCTGCGTAAGTCACCCGAAGAGGTGGCGCGTCATTTTGGCAGCCAGTTCGCTGCCGGAGTCTTCGAGCTCTCCCCGGGCAAATGGCAGGGTCCGTTGCAGTCTGGCTACGGGTTGCACCTGGTACTGGTAGAGCGGATAGAGGAGGCCTATCTTCCGCCTCTGGAAGAGGTCCGGCAAGAGGTGAGAGACGAGTTCATCTCCTTCAGGCGCCGTGAGCTCAATGAGACCTTCTACAACCGTCTGCGCGAAGGCTACGAGATCGTCATCGAGGAGCCCCAGGCTGAAGAGCGAGCTGTTGTAGAAACCCCCTGAACCTGAGAGGTCCAGGGGGTTGATGGCGGGTGTTTCCTGGTTAGGGTTTTTCGATCAGCGGAATCTCTTGGGCGATCTGCAGGTCGAGAAGCAGGTTGATCTGGTTCTCGACTTGGAGAAAGCGTGCGGCAGTCACCGGAGAAACGCCAGCGGAGAGCTTCTCAAAGCACTTCTTCTTGAGATCGAATCGTTGCTGTTCGATTTTCATCGCTTCGTGGGCGAGGTCAGTGGCCTTGTCGTCCGTCATGGACACGAAATTCTCGGCATAGTCCTTGATCAGCGCCAGCCGCGCATCGCCCACCTTCGCCAGGGCGGTCTCGTACTCCTTGTAGATCGGCCAGAACTTGCCGGCCTCTTCAGCGTTGAAATCCATCGCCGCACCAATGATGGCGACTTTGTCCTTCTGGAGGTCACTGCGCACCAGCGCGATGAGCTCGTCCTCGGTCATTGGGGTTTCCTGGGCGGCGAGTGGCAACGCCACGATCAGCGCGATCAGAGCAAATGTCAACCAGGCAATCTGCTTCATGTCATCCTCCTTGCAGGTTTCGTGTGACCGACCCCACAGGCAATGGGTGGGGCCGGGTTGCTGATGCTATCGCATTCGTGGCGCCCAAATGAGGCGGCAGCCGACAGGGGAAATTGGGTCGCAAGCAAAGCCGTCGACAAGGCCGTCAGGAGTGTCATAGACAGGCCGGCCCAGTTTCAGCGCCGACGACTGCCACCACGCCGGGCACCGCCGTAGCCCCCCGCTGCTCTGCCACCGTATCCGCTTCCCCGGTTCCAGTTTCGGTAGCGGTCCGTGTTGGCTGTGCCGCGTTGGCGGCCGTAGGCATCCCGATTCAGCTGATCGAGGCTCGAGCGGTCGAGGCTGCCGGTGCTCGGGGTGCGTGCCGATTCGCGTCCGGTGTCAGGTCGCTCGACCGTGTGCCAGTTTCCGTCGTCGTGTTTTTGCCAGCCCGATTCGTTGCGACGGTAGACGTTGCCATCGCGACCGGCATAGAGGTTATTGTCGTCCCGACCGACGAAGCCTCCGCCCCCTTCAGACGTGCGGTAGCCGGCCAGCGCGCCGTGGTCTCCGGAAGCAGTGACGGTGCGCACCCAGTCGTCTCCCCTCTTGACAGCAGTCGTACCCCAGTTGCCATAGACGTCGGCACCCTGGCGGGTGCGGGCGTAGGTGCCGGTGGTCGGGTTGTAGGCTTCGGCCCAGCCCCGAGCGTTGTAGGGTCCGTAAGCGGCTCCACCCCGGGCATAGGTACCGGTTTTCGGGTTGTAGGCCGCACCGCGTCCCAGACCACCATATGGGCCATAGACTGCTGCGCCGCGTCCGTAGGTGCCGGTGTTGGGGTTGTACCAGGCGGAGACCCCGTAGGTCACCGGATACGGGTAGTAGATGGGATAGCCGTAGTAGGGTGGATAGTAGTAGTAGGGTGGCCAATACCAGCCTGTGCCGTACACGACTCCGCCCCAGCCGTGATAGACGCCCCAATAGCCCGAGGTATAGCCAAAAGTCACGGATACAGGGGTCGAGTCGTAGACCTGAACATAGCTCACCGAGTGGGAGGGTGAGCTGGCTGGTATGGAGTAGATCTCGGCCGGGATCGTGTCCGCCACGATCCAGGGACCTTCGGGGCCGTCGGAGGCGAACCAGACGGCTTCGTAGCACAGGTAGTAACGGTCCTCGGTCCGGATCACGTCGAACGAGGTGTTGGTCCCCCGCTCGAGCGAGGTGCCTTCGATGGGCTCGAACTTCGGCTCGTCACCGTAGTACACGACCTTGGGTGCTTGGATCTGGTCGCGGGTCACGGTCGCGGTTTGCGGGATCTGGGCCAGGATTACCGCCTCCTCAGCATCGGGCGTCCCGGGCACCGAAGGCAGGACTCGTGCTCGCGGGTGTTCGGCCGGGATCTGTTGGAAGGCCAGCGGCAGCGTCTCGGTGGCGAAGGTCCACTCGTTATCCAGGTCCTCTGCCCGAAACCAGCGGCCAGCCACCAGGTAGTAGAAGCTGCCCTGGTAGACGAACAGATCGTTATCGGTGTTGGTAACCCACAGAAGATCTGTGTCGCCAATGGGCTGGAGCTGCGGCTGTCCCACGATGACGATGAGCTCGGCAGGAACCTGGCTGACAAAGACTCGCGGTACCTGGCTGGGAGCCAGGAAAGAGCTGGGTACGGCGGCCCGGGTCTCGGCAAAACTGGGATCGTTCTTGGGCAGCTTTTTGAAAGACTTGGGCAGCTTGTCGACCGCCCCCCAACGACCGTCGAGCCTGGTTGTCTCCATCCAGGAATTCTCTTTCCGCAAAAAGTACTTCGAGCTCTTGGTGTCGAAGAAAAGATCCCAGTTGGTATTGACGACAAACTGCAGCTTGGTTTTGTCAATATCGGCGAGAATCGGCTCGCCATCAATAAGTACCAGGATGGCAGGTGAGGTGGAAACGAAGATCGGCGGCGGGTCGGCCTTGAGCTGCGATGAATCTCTCTTGACACCGGCCTTCTCAAGCTCACTCAGGATACGGTCGAGGGAGATAATTTGCTCGGCAGGAAACAACGTGTCGAGGATTGCCTGGGGGTCCTCACCGTCTCGGTTCTCGGGTGCTTCGGGGAATCGGGACTCAAGAAGCTCGATATCAGAGACGCGGACAAGACGCTCGGAGGTCGAGACTGCCGTTTTGGCGGCCAGTCGCACGATCCCCAGCACCTGGCCCTCGTCACCCGGTTGCTGGATGGCAACCGCCGCACGGGCCTCCAATCGTTCCCAGCCCTCCCAAGCCATCAATTGGGGCTGAAAGAGCAGGAGCCGCGAACCGTTTTTGGCGACATACTCACGGGGCCAGTCAGAAGCCTCCGGTGTGCCACCTGATTCCTGAGTCTGGGATAGCGTGCTACTTGGAACGAACGAGCACAGAAGTAGTGTCAGCATAGTGAGCAAGCGACCTTTGTCCATAGCCTTACCTCTCTGGGCCAGCGGATCGTAGCAGCCCCGGGAGTGCCGGAGAAACTATGGTGGTGGAAGGAATCAGCTCCAGGGGTGATTCTGACCGAGGTAACGGTCGAGAGACTGGAATGCGGTCTCGGGATCCAGGGTGCCATCCCACTGCTCCCAGTAGATCGACAGCGGGCTGACCTCCTTGTACATCCGCTGGGCGACGTCGCCCTCGGCAACAGCGCCCTCGGGTTTCCAATCCTCGCCGCGGGTGCCCAGCGCCTTCTCGAGCAGCGCGACGCTGGCTTCGTCATCGCCCCGCTTCCAGGCCAGGTAACCCTGAAGATAGTAGCCGCCTGTGGACCGGGGATTGGTACCGGTGTTCCATTCGAGGTTCTGCTGGGCCAGCTCCTCGTCGCCGCGCATCAGGGCGATCTGGCCGAGAACGAGAACGGTCCCGGTCTCTTCCTTGTTGATGTCGTGCGAACGCTCGAGAGCCCGATTGGCGGCCTCGAGATCATCCGGCGACTGGGCCGTCATGGCTCTCATGACGCCCCACTGTTTGTAAGCCCGGTGGCTCAGGGGGTTGATGTCCATGAGGATCTCGAGATGCCCCATCGCCTCGTCGATCTGACCCTGGACCGCCAGGCAATTGGCCAGGTAGTAACGTGCGTCCTCGTGCTTCGGGTTGAGCTCCAAGGCCGCGGCGAAAAAACCTGCGGCCTTGGGGATGTCCTGCTCGATCTTGAAGGCGTCCATGCCGGCCCGGTGCTTTTCCCAGAAGGCGAGGACACGCTCGCGCTCGCTCATGGCCGAGATGTCGGTAGATTCAGAGAGCTCAGAGGTCGCGGATCGATCAGCGCCGGATCCTGGAGTGGCGATCCTTCGGGGTGTCGACTCTCCTTCAACGAGCTCCCAGATGGAGTTGGCCTCGAGACTGCCAAAGCTCTCGGCTTCGCCCCCGAGCCAACGCACTTCGATGGCGTCGACCTGCGAGGCCTTGCCAAGACCAAAATGAAGAGTTCGGGTGCTCTGCGACAGGTACGATGAGCCCACAGCCGTGCGCCGCAAATCCACATCTCCAACCTGTGCTGTGACTTTGGCGCCCTCTCCGAGAGCGGTCAATTCCCCGGTCGGACCCAGACTGCGTAGACGGATCTCGAGCCAGTTGCCCACCTGCATATCGTTGCGCAGCAACCGAACGCCTTCGTACAGATCGACGATGAGCATGTCCAGGTCACCGTCCAGGTCGTAGTCGGAGAGCGCCAACCCGCGGCTGACATGAGGTGTGGCGAAAACCGAATTGAGAGGTGCCAGGTCGTAGAAGTACTTGCCCTGTTGGTTCCAGAGCAGCATCTCGGGTTGCGGTTTGAGCCCCTTTGGCCGTTGGTCGTTCTCGAGCGTGCTGCCGTTGGCGACCACCAGGTCGAGCCAACCGTCGGCGTCGAAATCGGCCAGCTCGGTTCCCCAGCCCACTGAGTGGAGAGCGATCTGGCCCAACCCCAGCGGCGCGGCCAGGTCTGAGAAGGTGAGTCGCAGCGGGGCCTGTGTACCGTCGTCATCCCTGGGAGCGTTCTGGAAGTCCACCAAGCGAGAATCGTAGAGAGCGTTCTCTTGAGCGATCCAGTGGGTGACGAAGAGGTCATCATCGCCATCCCGGTTCCAGTCGCCCGTGGTCAGACCCATGGCACCCCGATAGTCGGCCACTAGGGCGTTGAGACTGACATCCTCGAAGGTATCTTGCCGATTCAGGAACAGCGCGTTGTCCGAGATGTCGTTGGCCACGTAGAGATCGAGCCAACCATCAGCGTCGAAGTCCTGCCAGAGCGCTCCCAAGCTGCGCCCTCCGGGGTTGGAGATGCCGTAAAGAAGCGCGACGTCGGTAAAGGTGCCGTCACCGTTGTTCTGCAGTAATAGATTGCTTTCGGGTTCGAAGGAGGCGGGGTTGAGGGTGTAGGGAACCGCGGTGCCGTACTGTTGGCCCGCCCTGCGAGTGTCGCTGGTGTCCTCGACATACTGGACATAACCACAGACGTAAAGATCGAGATCACGGTCGTTGTCGAAATCTCCCCAGGCAGCTCCAGCAAAGTAGCTCTCCAGGTCGGGTAGAGCATCGACGCGGCTCAAGCGACCCTGATCATTCCGGAACAGCAGCAGGCTGCCGTAGCCGGTGACGACAAGATCGAGCCAGCCGTCGCCGTCGTAGTCGCCCCAAGCGGCGGCCATACCGATGATGCGAGTTTCGGGAAAGTCGTCCGAGCGTTGGAAGGTACCGTCGCCCTGGTTCTCAAAAAGCACCGAGGGGGCCCACTCCTCGGCGGGGAGCGTCAGGTTGCCACCAGCACCTACCAGGAAGAGATCATCGTCGCCGTCGTTGTCGTAGTCGCCCCAGGCGGCACCCGAACCCATGTCCTCGGGGAGTTGAGATGAGCGATCGCCCACAAAGGTGAAGAAGTCGCCCAGACCGACCTCCGGGGTCACATCGGTGAAGCGGGGCTCGGGGGCCTCCTCCGGGATGCCTCGTGAGAGCCGCTCGGTGATGTCTTCGAGCTTCTCTCCGGGTCGCCGCACCTCGGGGCGCGTAGCGCGGTAGATGAGGTATCCCCCGATCACGGCGACAATCGCCACGGCTGAGAGAGTCCAAGCGACACGGCGGAGGCGCCGTTTCCGGCGCCCCCAGTGTCCTGTGGTCTTCTTTAGCTTTGGCTGCGGGTCAGAAGCAGAGCTCATTCCCTCATTCTATCCACCAGCAGGTGCCGCGAGAGCGACTTCCTCTGCCGGCGTCCGAACCTGCTGCGTCTCGTCGCGCACCTTGACGGTGGCCTCGGCCTTGGTCATCTGCATGACCGGAGCGGTGAGACCCGAATCCTCACCCAGGAGGAAGTTGATGAGGAACTGGTCGACCTTGCGATACATCAGCTTGGCAACCACCTGGTAGTCGCCGGTGCCACCCTCCAGGGGTACTTCGAACTGCTGTATCTCTTCTCCCTCCATCGAGCGCTCGCGCTCGCCGGCCGGGGCGATGGTCGTCGGGCAGTCCACCAGGTACTCGACCGTGTCGGAGTAGCCCGGGAACAGAGCCCGTCGGTACCGCACGCCCACCATCTCCCAGAGGTTGTGGCGATCGATGAGATTGCCGTACTGGTCCACTGGCTCGGCCTTGAATAGAAAACTACCCGGCTCGATGAAGTGATTCTCGTCGCGCCGTCCCGTGACAAAGATCTCGTTGCCCTCCGGGTCGTAGACGTGGACCTCGACCCAGCTCTGGATGATGTCCAACGGACCGGTGGGGAAATCGTGCCCCACCTTGTTGGCCGTCATCACCACACGAATGGGCATCTGCTCTCCAGGCTCGGCATATTCGGGGGTTTCCAGGGCGACCTGGATCACCGGGCCATCCCGCCACTTGTCCTGGATCTCGGGGATTTCCATCTGGCCTGTGAGCCACTCTTCGGTCAAACGGACCTGCTCTTCCCAGCCTTCGAGCTCGAGCATGGCGGGGACCATGGCGTTGGCGGCGATAAAACGATGGCTACGATGCTTACCGTCGTCAGCCGTGCGGTTGTAGTCGGTCTCATCACCGGCGGCCGGATCCGTGGAGTCCACCAGCGGCATGTGACATTCGCGGCATTCGACGGTCTTTTCCGGGTCGTTCTCGGTGTACCAGTGGCTAGCCTTCCAGTTGTCGTATTGATTCTGTAGCTGGACCCAGCCGACGCGGTTGACCTCTTGATCGATGAACTGCTTGTGACAGGCGGCGCAGTACTCCGGCGCTTTGAACATCCGCTTCGACAGGTCGTTGTGCTGATCCGGGTAGGTACGGATCAGGAAGTCGCTGAAGAACTTGCCGGTTCCCGCCTCTTGCCACTGCCACAGATAGCTGGAGGGCTGCGTCATGACGTAGTTGGCGTTGCCCTGCAAGTCGGTCTCCTTGACGCCGTGACAGATCAGGCAGGAGATGCCCTCGTTATAGCCGTGCAGGTCGGTCAGATTCTCCGCGAAGATGTTCTTGGCTCCCGAGAACAAGGAGATGGGATCGTGACAACCGCCGCAGTAGCGGGTCGACTCGGGGCCGTTTTGCTCGGCCATGACGTTCTGAACTGTCTGAAAGAGGGGATCCATGGCCGAGTACCGATGCGCACTCGGTTTCCACTCGTTCAGAATCTGCTCGTGACAATTGGCTGTACCGCAGGTGTTGGAGCCGGCCAGCGATTCGGCGTCAAAGGCGCCACCCGTAATGGTGAGGGCTAGGCTGGGAGCAAAGGGCCGATCCTCGCCGTAGAGGTAGCTGTAGTCCTCGGGAAACTCGTTGGTGTAAGTGTCGCCGCCGTAGAGTGTGGCCAGACCGGCAATGATCAGTAGGCCGACAACCGTGCCGCCGATGCTACGCCAAACCAGCGAGCCGGCCTCCGGCAGTGGCTCGCGGGTCCGGGTTCTGGCCCAGACGATGATCACATGGGGCAGGCCCGTCAGCAGGGTGACCCAGGTCGAGTAGAGATGGATGCTGCGCCACAGTGGCGTCATCCGGATTCCGAAGAGACCCTGCCAGGTCACCACAACACCGGAGATCAGACAGAGCACGAAGGCGATGGCTGAGACATAGCCCAGCAACAGCGCATCCGACAGGTTGTAGCGCTTGTAGTCTCCCCAGTGTTGAATGGTGTACCAGAAGAGGGGCAACAGGGCCAGAAGGCCGACCGCGGTGTGAATCAGGACGCCCCACTGCATCGTCGCGTGGAAGGGCGCGTAGGCGATGGCCAGTCCGGTGACCGTGAGAAAGAGAAGCGCCGTGATACTGAACCGGCTGAGAAACGAGGACCAGCCGGTCTTGGGGACGGGTTTGTCGTTCATCAGGGCCATAGCAACCTCCAGTCAGAATCGATGAACTATACAAAAGCCATCAACCCGCGAGAGCATACCCCACCCGGCCCGAGACCGCCGAGGTGAACGGATCGAGGCTCAAGGTCAATCTCTCCAATGATCCGGGAACGCGCTACACCTCCCTGGGTGGGGCATACCCACCCCTTCGGGTGGGGCATCAACCGGGTCAGCTTGGCTTGAGGATGTCGAATGCACTGCGGTCGTCATCCATCTTCGAGCCGACCGAGCTGCCGCACACCGAGCACAGGTAGTCGAACTTGTTGCCCTGGGGCAGCACGATGAGCAGGCGCTTCCTCACCGGCGTGGCCCGCTGACACTTGGCGCAGAAGAGCTCGCTGGCTTCAAATTCGTCGTAGAAGTCGGGTCGACGATTCATCGTAGCTGAGAAGGCAAATAGGGGTTCGACAATAGGTCGGTGAAGAGCTGCCAACGCAGCTCGGGTTCGTCGGCGGAGCCGCCAAGTCGCTCGATGTGATCGCGCACCAGATCCTTTCCCAGGTTGTAGTTGATGACGTAACTGCGGTACTGCTCGATGAAGGCGAGCCGTTGGCGGGCCCGAGCCGGCGGCATCATTGCATAAGTGACGAGCCAGTCCACAGCCTCTTCGCCGTCGATCTCGCCGTCCACATAGCGTCGGGCGGCTTCGTTGCCGGCATAGCTCAGCTGTTGAAAGAGCTCGGAGATCTCGTAGTACTCGGCAGCCCGCTCGGGGTCGAGCCCGGCAAGAGGAAAGAGCACCTCGGTATCGAGCGGAATTCGCTCCGCCGTCGGCAACGCGACTTCGATTCCGTAGTTTGCGGTTCCCTCGGAGATCAGGGAGCGGGGGCTGAAGAGCGGATAGACGGAGTACTCGGCCCAACCGCGCTGGCGGAGGAGATTCTTCTCCAAGAGGACGTTGTA
>Ga0255055_10000700_pt1 | contig 25437 bp, 20 predicted proteins | sample JV7_2_27_MG_FD_188633 | JGI IMG/M metagenome (GOLD analysis project Ga0255055, IMG submission 188633) | Seawater microbial communities from Jervis Inlet, British Columbia, Canada - JV7_2_27 | ecosystem: Environmental > Aquatic > Marine > Inlet | place: Canada: British Columbia | collected...
AGAACATCAATACCGCTGTTGAGGATTTGTTCGGCAATGTCGACTTGTTGGCGGCGATCTTCGACATGAGCGAAAAAGGCCGCCGGTGTTGCGTGCGTAACCGCTGAAGTCACCACCACCCCGGTGACCGCAAAACGGTCCAGATTCAATCTGCCCAGGGCAATTTTTCCAGCCGTGATGTGAGCGACGCCCATCCCGTCGCCGATGTAAATAATGATATTTTTCGGATAATTATCGCTGCGGGAACAATTACCGAAAATTAAAAGAATCAGAAAAAGGATCGTGTAGGCGCTAATCGGGTTTATTTTTGCACGGGTTGACTTCATTCCTTAACTTTTATGTAAATGGAATTTCGGATATCCATATGTATTTCCTTTTTAAACTCCCCATCCCCCTGATACCGGGATCGGAGTTCCGGTGATATAGGATGCTTCATCCGAAGCCAGAAATGCAATCACGCTGGCAATTTCTTCTGCTTCGCCCATGCGGCCCAAAGGCGTGTTATTGAGAATGGACTGCCTGTATTTATCGGCCATAAATGTTTCGATGGTCGGCGTGCGGGTTAGACCGGGCAGCACCGTATTGACGGTTACACCGTCTGATCCGGCTTCCTTGGCCACCGCTTTGGTTAAGCCGATAACCCCGGCTTTGGCAGTCGAGTAGGCCACTTCCGCTTTGGCGCCGATCAGCGCATAAATGGACGATACATTGATAATGCGTCCCCAGCCGGCCTTACGCATGTCGGGCAGCAGCAGCTGAATCAGTGTAAACGGTACAACCAGATGAATGCCGAGCACCTCCAAAAAGTCGCCGGTGTTAATTTTAGCGACGGTTCCGGGCCTGTCGAACCCGGCGTTGTTTACCAGAATGTCGATTCGGCCCTTGCTTTTTACTTCTTTTACGGCCTTTTTAAGGGCGTCATTATCGGTTAGATCCAGTGCGCGGGTGAATACCTGCCTTCCCGTCTGGCTGGTTTGGTCGGCCACTTCGGAAAGCGCCGTTGGATTTTTATCAAATAAAATTAAATCGGCGCCTTTTAAAGCGAACACTTCTGCGCAGGCGCGGCCGATTCCCTGCCCAGCTCCCGTAATCAAAGCCAAATGACCGCTGAGTTCCATAGGCTATCTCCTTTTAATGCGAAAAGGCGTCTGTACCCGCACCCATTTCACCGAGGCGCGCAGAATCAACTCCTGCCAGATTTCTAAGGGTTTTTTATTAAAAACTGCTTTGGCATCGGCTTTTAAAACATGCCAGTCGCCTCTGTCCTTTTCAAAATCGAGTTGATTGGGTGCCCAGCCGGCATAGCCGGCAAAGACCCGAAACCTTTCATCTTTAGCTGCATTTTTCAGCAAGCGCTCAAGAACCTTCCAGCTCGAGCTTAGATAGACATTCTGCGTTACCTCCTGGGACGCTTCAGGCACCTGGGGGGTTCCGACGAGCAGCAGCATCCGGTTTGCTGCGACCGGCCCGCCGACGTAAATGGTATCCTTGCGCTTCTTTAACTCCTTTATATCCGGAAAAACCGTCGCAAGTTTAACTTCCGAAGGACGATTGATGACCAGGCCCATGGCACCGTCCCGCCCGTAATCGATCAGGAGCACAACGGTTTCCTTAAAATTCGGATCTCTGAGCTGACGGCTGGCCACCAGAAACATACCTTTGGCCAATTCTGCCTTAGTTTTAGAGCCGCCGGGATCCTGTCTGGGTATAGCAATCTTCAGAAACGGTGTTGAGCGGCTTAATCCGGAAGATTCAGCGCCCAACACGGGCCGGACGTGAACTGTTGCTGAGAACATCGGGATAATAAGCAGCGCGAAGAATACAGATCGTTTTACGATGCGTCGGTTTGCGGATCTGTTAGAATTCAGTGTTACCACCCCCCGTCTAAAAGGATAAGTTGGGGATAACTCTTAAAAATATCAAGGCCCAGGGTGAATTTTATATTATAAAAACCAAAATCCCGATACTAAAATCCGATACCTTTAAAACCTTCCAAATGAGCCTGCTTAACCAACCAGGCGCCATTTTTCTTTAACAGCTGAAGATTAAGCTGGTACAGGTCTACATTTTCGCTCACTTCCTCAAGCCACCGCCGGGGGTCCTTGTAAAGCTCTTTTAATTCGGGCAAGTTTCGATCTTTTTTAACAATCAAGAAATAGACCCTGGCAGAGGCGCTGCTATCGTTTGATGTGATATCAACAGTCGGTTCAGGATATAAAACTTTAAGTTTGCCATAGTGCATCAATGCCGTCCAGATAATGCGTTTGATTTCCAGGCGGTTGTGTTGTCCCGGAAGCGCAACGACGTCTGCGGTTGTCAGATCCATAATTCCGCCGACATCGTGATCTTCGGCCAGTTCCGCTCCTTTAATAATTACCTCGCGGATGGCCGCCACCTCGTCTTTTGGCGAACAGGATGAAACCAACACAAAAAAAATCGCCCAGAGGATCGCCGGCCGGGCCCATTTTTTTCTAAGGCGACAAGCGTTTATGTATACCGGTTTCATTATTCAAAAGTGATTGCTTAAGAAATATACGATCAGGGGTCTTCAACCAGCATGTCTCTTGTCAGCTTTCCGGGCGCTTCAGCACCGATCAAGCTCATGATACGTTTCATTTCTTCCGCAATTTGATTTATGAGATCACGGACGCCTTCGCGACCTTCAGCGGCAAGACCGTATAGGATCGGACGACCGAGACCCACCAGCGAAGCTCCGAAAGCCAGCCCTTTAAGCACATCGCTGCCACGTCGGAAACCGCCGTCGGCAATCAGAATCGCTTTACCTCCGACGGCTTCAACAATTTCCTCTAATACCTGCAGCGCGTGGGGCAAATAGTCCAGGGTGTGTGCGCCGTGGTTGGAAACCACCATGCCGTCGGCACCGGCTTCCACACATTTTTCTGCATCCTGCCGGCTTAATATGCCTTTGCAGATCAAAGGGCAGGAAACTTTTTTACGGATGTCTTTTAGTTCTTCCAGAGAAAGTGGTGCACAGTCCGAGGCCACCTGCTTGTCGTGGACTTTGGTCCCTTGCCCGGCGTCGGTTTCAATACCGATCCAGGTAACACCGGCTTTCTGAATGTCTTCCAGGCATTGGAACATCTTGGCCCGATCCTTTAAAGGCTTGGCATTGGCGACGACCGGAACACCGGTAGCGGCAAGTTTATCTAAATTCTTCGGGATTGGCGTGCCGGTCCACATAAGACTGCCGGCCTCTTTGAGACCCTCGGCCACATCCATCAAGCCGTTATCCGTTATGGCCGTGATCGGCATGGTCATGGCGGACATAATCACAGGGGTTGCCAACTCAACGCCGAGAATCCGGCAGGCGGTTTTGGGCGTGACACCATCGATGTATTGGGGCCGGAAGGTATAACGATCAAGGATGCGGCGGTCATGCTTTACAATAAAGCCGGTTTCAACCGCATCCAGCAACCAGCCGTACTCTTTTTCCCTGATAAGCCTTTCTCCTTTCTGGTAAATGTCGCTGAGTCCCATAAAATCTTCTCCTTTCCTTCAAATGTATTCGCTTCCGCTTTCAAATTCACTGCACTGTAATTTGAATCTTGAAGAAATGCAACCATGATGCGGGATGTTGTTAGAAGTGGTTTCAAAACCCCATCTCCCCGCTCAATGAAGCGGGATTTCGCATCTAATTGGAAGATGATTTAAGGAGCTCAAAAGGCTCCAATGGCTGCGTTGCCCCGCAAATGTAAGCGGGACGCCTTGATGCACACATTAATTTTTCAAAATCAAGACGTGCAATCCCGCGTTCAAGCGGGAAACCTGATCTGAGGTTTTGAAACCACTTCTAGACAAGGAGATTTTTATATTGCGCTATGGGGTTGGAAAATCATTTTGAATGCCGGACCAGGATGTATACCGGCTTATTTTGTGGTTTAAATTAGCCCTTCTATTCCAGGGACGGTCAATTAATGCTACCGGTATGCCCATCTTCTGCGATAAGTGCAGTGCCATTTTTGCCGAGTCTTCTACGGCAAGACTAAACTTCATTTCAGAAAATTCTTCCATCGAAACGGCGATTTTTGTGTCGATATTCTCCCGGGAATATTTATCAACCATCATAAAGGAATGGTAAGGCACGTTGTGTTTAGAAAGCCAATCCAGTGACGCTGCATATGCGCTGGTGAGTCGACCGGTGACGATCGAGATTTGATAGCCAAGTTTGACCCACTCTTCTAATACGCCAACAGCACCTTCGATGGGGGCAAACTCCATTATCACTTCCGGCTGATGTACCCTCTGAAAAAAATGCTCAAATTCGCTTTCGCTAAGGTCAAAAGAAGCTTTGAGATCGAACGAAAAAATGTCCTCAAAATTTACACTTTTACCGAACTCAAGCTTCAGTATTTTGAGAAATGCGCTGGTGGTATCAGCCAATACATCATCAAAATCCACATATATCGGTAACATGAATCTGCCCTTGTCAGGTTTTATAGTTTTGAGGCAAGGAGCAAGCAGGGGACGTCCATGAAATTATAACTTTCTAGTCATCTGCCAAGTTTAGCTCTTCCCGCATTTTCAGTCAGAGTTCTTCGCATTGTTAGGGCAATATTTCAATTAGCTGTAATGCCAATATACATAGACAAATCCTTGCTTTTGGTCAAACATTACGCAAAGTTTTAACGAAGACGGCTCAGTTCCATCCCTTTGTCATCTACGATTCATATCCAAAGGTTATCTTCTGCGGTAAAATCACCATCATTATCGACGGTATTTAGCGTACCTGCGGGTTCAACGAGCATTATCTCGCATTGTTTTTCAGCATAGGGTTTATGTTCAACTCCCTGGGGAACGACAAACAATTCTCCTTGTTTCAATTAAACGGGTTTCGACGGCAAGTTCGGATGAGATCAGATTAATGGGCACAGCCTAGTTAGGGCAGCGAATTCAGGTGCATTAAGAAATTTAGAGGTGCGTGTCAAAGACAACAAGTTAGCGAGAAATCGAATCCAGCTGGAACGCGAAAAGGAATGTAGCCAAGGTCAACTATGCTTCTTATGATTGTAAGATTTTTTTATGTGTTCACATGGCCAAAGTCAAGATCTATCATAGCAAAATCGTGTTTGCTCAAAACTGAAGACTCTGTGTTTTTGTCAAATGGTTAAATCGTCGAATAGTCAATTCGTTAACTATTTAACCATTTAACAAATCAAATATTTAACACGTCGCCGGGTCATCGGAATCGAGAGTGTTCCCGAACGTGCGCTCACTCTACGGGCATTCGAACCGGGTATGCTTTTTGCGGAATCAGCCGGATGCACATCGGATACCGATAGTATTCGCCGCTATTGGCTTTGACACCGGCGACGATGACGATAATCAAGCTGAAAAGTACCAGGCCAATCATCAGAAAAATACCGATAAAAATGAAAATTAAAAGGAATGAAATCAACAGATAAATAATCAACGAGATCTGAAAGTTGAGTGCTTCTTTGGCCTGATCGACAACGAATTCGGATTCATTTTTCTTTAATTGCCAGATGACGATGGGGCCGATAAAATTACCCAGCGGCACCAACGCGTTAGAAAAGGTGATAATATGAGCCCACATGGCCCATTTGTTCTCCTCCTCTTCGCTAAGGGGTTCATTAACATATTTGCTCTTGTGCTTTTGGCGCTTGATCAGAACAACCAGGGCCATTATCGGACCAACGATAATACCGATAAAAAACAGCACGATAGCAGACACAATTCCTTTTATCATGCTGACGAAATCCACACGTCGAACCAACAGGCCATCGTTGCCTGGAAGTTCTCCGGAAACCATAGCATAATAATCTCCTGAAGTGTCGAATTCGACCTCAGCGATGGCCTGTCTGACAGTTGCGCCATAGGTTTCGGTTCCTCCAAATTCGGGCGGATTCAATTGTAATCCCTGGCCGGTGGCCAGATCCATTAGTGCGATTTCAAAATCCTGGCCATAGCGAACGATGCCAATATTATTTTCTGTAAAAACCGAAGTTTCATAAAAGATCAAATAGGTGCCGGCTTCTTCAACTTGAAGGGTTGTTTCTCCCGGCACCATTAACTGCATGCCACCGGAAAAGTACGATGTGAGTGCGTTGAAGATAACAGCTCCTCCGACAATCATCGGGAAGACAAAAAGTAAAAGGGCTACGATATACCAAATCCTTGTAGGACGAATGTCCGCCGGCGCAAGCGCAGGTTGAGCAACAGCCGTGAGCGTCTGATTGGATTCGCCCGGGCTTTCTTGAGCCGGTAGCGGAGGAGGTGCGGCCGCACTATTATCCGGTCTTTCGGTTAGAATAAGATCAGCGCCGGCGTTTTTGAACGCTGAATTTATCTTAAAGGCGTTTTGCTCACCGACATTTTTTTTAATCATGAAGCGTTTTCCTGAAAAAAGCCGGGAAATTTTGCTATCATCCGCTTTTAGCAGATTTGCCATGTTGGCTTTGACTTCCTCGATTTCCCATCCCGGAATGATCTGGCCTGAAAATTCAATAACATATTGTTTTTCCGACATAATATTTACCTTACAGTTGTCTTGGGGCTGGTTTTAAGCAGGGCAATACATTCGATTCATGACTCATAACAGCATCCGAGTTAACGCCTGCTGATCCCAAACTTATTTTCGGCTGAATTGAAGAAATGGTTTAGGCTTTTTTTCAGCAGAGAAGCGATTGGCCCATTTTTTCAAATTAGATGTTAATTCAACAATTTGGTTTAGTTAATTGACGGGGCTTTGTTTTGTCCATTGAAAAAAAGACAACTGCAAAAGCATACACATATCTGGGATGGGCCTTGAGTCACCAGGGCAAATACGATGGGGAGGGTATATATTAAAAAGGGAATGTATTTAAAGGCTGCCGAGGAGTTCAATAGGGTCTTAGAAATTGATCTGAATAATCTACCCGCCAGGATTTATCTGGAGCTTTAGAAAAAAATTATAGGCCAGCATTTTCTCATCTTTGACGCGCCCGGACTTATCTGCTATATATTCCAGCCGTTATCCATCGAATTCTTCCAGAGGAGGTAATTTATTGGCGCTGCAACTTGAAAAAGATAAGCGCTGTTTTGTGTGTGGTGTGGAAAACCCTCACAGCTTAAAGGTAAAGGTGGAGCAAGATGGCCCGAATCAGGTCAAGGCCGAGTTTATTGCCGATGACCGTTATCGGGGCTGGTCCAACTACCTTCATGGCGGAATCTTTAGTCTTGTATTTGACGAAATGCTGGGATGGTTATCACGTTATATGGGGCATGATGCAATGACAGCCAGGTTGGAGGTGCGTTACCGCAAACCCGTGCCGTTGGGCAGCAAGCTGACATTTAGCGGAGCTTTGGAAAGAGAAGTAAAAGGAATTTTGGATATAAAACTGTGTGCCAACCTGGAGGATGGGTCCGTGGCAGCGGAGGGCAAAGGCAGGATGATGATTATTAAGCATTGATGCATCGCCTGCGCACCGATCTTATACTTACATATCGTCTACGGAATATGTTCCCCATTGGCCGATCTTGACGATGCCGTCTTCTTCCAAGCCCTCTTGAATCGATTCAAAAACCGCATCAACTGCTTTAGCGGCAATTTTTTGGGGAACCCCTTCCAGCTTTTCGGTTACCCTTTTCACCAATTCTGTTTTATTCATTTTTTTCCTCTTTTATTTCCATCCAATGACTTTGTACCCCTTATCCCGCAGGCATTGCTCCACAAAGCGACGCTCAATTTCATCCGGATCACCTGATTTCATAGCGCCGCGGGCCAGGCCTCCGGCACCGCCCCCGGCTGCCCCGGCGGCTAATCCGCGACCGGGACGACCCGTGACTGCGCCGATTGCGCCACCCACCGCTGCACCCACCACGGCACCTTTTGCGGTTGAGCCGGCGACCTTCTTCCCGGAATCCGTTGCATGTCCATGATCGGCGGCCAGCTGGAAACAATCATCAATATCACTCTGGGCCACTGTTTCCCCTGCAGCCTTATATGTTGTATTGGGATAGAGAACCGGGCGCTTTTTAGCGCATGCTGATATCAAAACGGCGATTGCAACCAGGGAAATAACAATTGTAAAATTTTTCTTCATTTTTTCGAAGCGTGGATCCTTATTTTTAGTAATCATAGCCCAAAAATACCTTCCGCGATAGTTTTATTTTATTTGGGAAAACCAACTCCAATCGAATAGAACGACGCCTATATACAGGAAAAAGTCTACGCAGTGATTTTAAGCATGGAGTCAACGACCACCCGCACAGCGGGTGGCTTGGATTTTACCGCCATAGGCGGGAAAAGACAGGGGCGCGAAGTGTCCCCAATCGTTGAAAACAACGCGGTTTGGAAAACCCAATTACGCTTCGGGAAGTCTTGCGGTAATGTGAAATATCCTTAGATGGGGTTTTGAAACCACTTCTAGGCAGAATCAGGGCTGGATTCTATCTCATCATCCGGTCCAAACTCGACAGCTTTAGGATCGGGTTTGGCTGCGGGTTCTTCCTGACCGGAATTGAAATCAAACATATTATAGGCTTGTCGGTGATGGGGCTCCTGGTGGAACCTTTGATATATGAAGTAAAGCAGATAGGCTAGCAGTATTCCTAGAAAAATAAAGAAAAAGACGATTAAAAGGGATTCGACCAGGGTTGCCACCGCATTACTGAAACTCGCGCTTTTTACCATGCGGTAAACAACCGTAAAAACAAACATCAGCAGTGCCGAAATAAACAAAACCGTCTTAAAGGGGTTAAGCATGCGCCCCTGCTGGGTATGTGCCTGCCGCGTCATTTATGTCCCCCTTAGGCCTTTTTATAACCTAAATCGATACTTGCCGTTCGAGTCCGGCGCGTCGCTCGTCCGCTTATTTAATAATTTATTTTAAGCTTACTTCTCTAAACGGCCAGCGGGTCAGGGTAACCTTGCTGGCGGGATCTGGCCGTTTGTATTAAAGTGCTGTCGGTTTTTTTTCCTCGATGATTAAATTATAGCGAAAATCTGCCCAATTCGCAATTTTTTCTGTGCATAATCCGGAAAAAATCATTACAAGTATTTAATAATATGGAAAATAATAATTTGAAGGATAGAATGGATAACCCTTGGCAAACGCTTTTTTATTTGATAGACAAATGTTTCTTGACATCGATTATTCCTCTCTTCCATTATTCCAGTTCGAGGCTTAAATCCGGGGCTCAAGAAAACGACTGTATTTGCATTAATTTAAACAATTATAATAAGGTGTTATGGTATTATTGCGTTTAAGCTGAGACAATCTTTAGGAGGTAATCATGGAAGTTTTAAACTGGAAAGATAAAGAAGACGTTGAAATCAAAAAATTCCCCTACCGGGGCCAACAAAACGATGTCAAAGGCATCAGCATTCGCTGGCTTTCAAAACACGGTGATGACGGCAACGGCTTGCCGGAATATGGTCTGCGGTTTTTTACAGCCCAGCCCGGTGGTGAAATTCCGATCCACAATCATTTTTATCACCAGACCATGTACATTTTGAGCGGCCAGTTTGAATGCTACCAGTATGATTCGCAAAACGATGCGGTGGTCAAAAAAGTGGTGAGTGGGCCCGGGGATTTTATTTATATTCCCAGCCTGGAGCCTCACGGCATGAAAAATATCAGCGACACGGAAACGGCAACCTTTTTGTGTTGTATCGCCAACGTCTATGATCCGGAAGACGAATAACCGGAAGATAGGATGAAGATTACCGGGAAACCGGAGACGTTCGATGAATATCCGGGCACTGGCCACTGGCTTCTGGCTTCTTGTTGCTGGCTGTTGGTCACTAAGTCAAAAATTTTAGAGATGCATCGCGGAATTGGAAGCCTGGGCGCCGATAAACGGAAATTAGTAACCCAGATCTAGGGCAAAAGACCAGCTGCCAGTGGCCAAAAACCTGTAAAGAACCCATCTAGACAAAAATATACCTTACGACTTTTGTAACTTATTTGTGGGATGCGACACTAGTTTGATGTCATAAATCCAAGGTTTTTAATTTTTTCAAAAATCAACTGGATGTCTATCGGTTTGACGATGAACTCATCACAGCCGTTTCTAAGACAGTCCATGACCGTCTCTTCTTCCGATGCCCCGGTTACCATGATGATTCTGGCCTGATGCTGTTCGGATATCTTTTTGTCTTTTTCGATTTCCCTGATTTTAAGCAGGACCTGTGTGCCGTCCATATCCGGCATCAAGACATCCAGAAAAATAAGATTGAATGGTCGCCATTCTTCCCATGCCTTTTTAAAAGCAGATAGCGCTCCCTGACCCCCGTCTGCCCCTTCGCATTCCCCCATTTTGGAAGCAATATCCGTCAACAATTTCCGGTTCGGCGCATCATCATCAACGATAAGTATTCTCATATAATCCTCTGAATCCTTTGATAAGATCTGTGATAATTAATATTGGAGCATTGGAGTACTGGAGTGTTGGAGTAATGGCTAGTGGATGGATGTCTTTGTTTTCAACACTCCAATACTCCAAAGCTCCATCACTCCAGGTTCTATCAATTTTAATATCGGTATTTTTTAAAGAATCTTAAGAAATAAAGAGTTGAATTATATATGAAATTCGATCAAACCAAATGCCGCAAAACAATTGCGGTTCGACTGGGAAGATATAGACTTAAGTAATTCCTTCCCGTTTGATCCTCTTTTTCTTGTCGGGTTAGATGTTCTTGATCGGCTGTTAGGCGTCCGTGGCCGCCGTATTGGGTGGCATCGCTGGTGAGCAGCATGCGATAGATTCCCGGTGGGGCTTGAAAGCGATAGTCGTTGTAGGAACGGGTGGGATGGAAGTTGAAGGCAAACAAAAGATCAGCGCGCTTGAATACGAGCACCTTGTTGTCGGAATGCTCATATAAAAGCTGCAGGTCGGCGGTATCCAGCAGGCGGTGTACTTTGGCCAGGGCAATCATATCGCGATCAAAACGGGCCAGAAATTGGTATTTTAAGTTATCATCGTCGACCAGGTGCCACTGCCGGCGGGCATAATGATAGGACCAGTTGTTGCCCTCCCGCGGAAAATCAATCCACTCCGGATGGCCGAATTCATTTCCCATAAAATTCAAGTAGCCGTTGCCGGCTGTGCCCAGGGTGATCAGCCGGATCATTTTCTGCAATGCCAGGCCGCGAGCCACTTTGATATTTTCAGAATCATTGTGCATATGGTCGTACATGTCGGCACCGATCAATCGGAATATGATGGATTGATCCCCTACCAGCGCCTGGTCGTGGGATTCGGCATAGCTGATGGTTTTTTCATCATAGCGCCGATTGGTAAGCTCATGCCACAGATGTTCTAAGGGCCAGTCTTCATCGGCCACTTCCTTGATCAGCTTGATCCAGAAATCCGGAACGCCCATGGCAAAGCGAAAATCAAATCCGAAGCCGCCGTTTTCAAGCGCCACCGCCAACCCCGGCATTCCGCTGACATCTTCGGCGATGGTGATCGCATCCGGTCGCACGGCATGGATGACTTTGTTGGCCAGCGCCAGATAGGTTAAGGCCTCCTCATCCACGCTGGCATCATAATAATCATCGTAAGAGGTAAACGCCTTGTTAAAACCGTGGTGCCGGTAGAGCATGCTGGTGATGCCGTCGAAGCGAAAACCGTCCAGATGGTATTCGTCGAGCCAGAAGCGGCAGTTGGAAAGCAGAAAATGCAGGACCTGATACTTGCCGTAATCAAAACAGCGCGAGTCCCAGAGTTCGTGGCGCCCGCGGGGTCCGTCGTGAAAATATTGATACAGGCTGCCGTCAAACCGGCTGAGACCTTCAATTTCATTTGAGACCGCATGGGAGTGAATCAGATCGATAATGACGGCCAGTCCGGCGCTGTGGGCTTCATCGATTAGCGCTTTTAGATCTTCCGGCGGACCGAACCGGGAGGAAGCGGCAAAAAAACTGGACACCTGATAACCGAAGGATCCGTAATAAGGATGTTCCGGGATGGCCATGATCTGCAGGGTATTGTAACCGGATGCTTTCACCCGGGGAAGAATGTCGGCGCTAAACGCCTGATACGATCCGATTTTGCCCTCCTCCTGGGCCATGCCGATGTGGACCTCATAAATCAGCGGCGCCTCGGCCGGGCGCTGAAAATTCCGGCAGCGCCAGCGATACGGGGAATCCGGCCGCCAGACCTGGGCATTGAAAATCAGCGATTCCGGATCCTGGACCACACGCCCGGCATAGGCAGGGATGCGATCGCCCATGCCGCCGGGCCAGTGGATGCGCAGGCGGTAAAGATCACCGTGATCAAAGGTGTCGGCCGTCAGACGTATTTCCCAGATGCCGTCTTCAAGCGCTTTTAAGGCAAACGCATCGTTTTCCTGCCAGCCGGTCATATCACCGATTAAAAAAATCGCCGTTGCGTTGGGGGCCCACTCGCGAAAAATCCATTGGTTGTCTTCAAAATGCAGACCGAAGTATGCATGCCCCAGAGCAAAATCGGCGAGGCCTGTTTTTCCGCGGGTCAGGCGCTGTTCGGTCGCTGCAATTTTTTGCAGCCGGTGGCGAATGATTTTTTCGTAGGGTTTTAACCAAGGGTCGGCGGTCAGCAAACGTTGCCGCGCCGGGTCGATTTGATCGTTTGGGGAGGGATTGCTTTTCTTTTTTGACATTTTTCTGACAGGATTTACCAGCCCTCGCTAAAGCTTCCGCCTTCGTCAAAACTACGGAGGACAAGTCGGCGAGGCCGGCAGGACATTTAATTAATTTACACTTCCTGATTGAAATTTGTTTTGCAAGCGTCCGGATCAGGACTATTTTCAACGATCAGCGGGCGCTCAAGCATCCGTTCGTAAAGCGCGATGTATTGACGCGCGGTATTGGCGTGGGTAAAGGTTTCGGCACTTTCTTTCATAATTCGTCTGATTTGTTGATTTTTAGTGGTTTTCGGCAGGTTGTAAAAATTCATGGCCTGCTCGATGGCCCAAAAAAGACCGTGGGAATCGAAGTTTTTAAACAGGAGGCCGTTGCCCTGGTCGCGGGTCAGATCCAGATTAACAATGGTGTCGTGTATCCCGCCGGTGTCATGGGCAACCGGCAGGGCGCCATAAATGGGCGCGATCATCTGGGGCAGCCCGCAGGGCTCAAAACGGGAAGGCATCAATATAAAATCGGCAGCGCCATACGCTAGATGCTCCAATCGGAAATCAAAATCACAAATGGCGACCCGATTTTCGGAACCGTGAAAGTTGATAATGTCCTTGAAGATCTTCTGGTAATCGCCATTGGCGACAAAGATGATTTGTAAATTTTGTTTCCAATAGGTTGAAAGGATCTTGTAAAAAATGTCGGCCAGCAAATGGCAGCCCTTTTGAACCGGATCCAGGCGCGACGGCCAAAAAAACACCGGGGCCGCGTCATCCTCGATCAGGCCTAATTTTTTTTGGATAAAGGCTTTATTCGCCTTTTTGCCGGATACAAAATCTTTGGGGCTGTAATTTTGTATCAATTCCTTGTCTGTGGCAGGGTTAAACGAAGGGTCGGGCGCATTGAGTATACCCGCAGCGCAGTCGGACTTTACTTTATTTCCCAATTGTTGTTTCAGGGGGGGATAGACAAAATCATGCCGGCCGTTGATGACTTCCGCTAAAAAGTTGGGGCTGACCACATTGACGAAGTGGGCGGCAAAAACACCGCTGGTCAGCAGATCCACGGGGTTGGCCGCGCGGGCCTCTTCATAATGGTTGGCCATGTTCTCAAAATATAAATTTTGCCAGAAATAGGCGGCATCGATTCCGCGGTCTTCGATATACTCCAGGGTGGTCTTAACCGTATGCACATTGTGAACGGTAAAAAGACAGGGGATGCCCATCTGCCGGGCCATGGCCGGAATCAAGCCGGTCATCCAGTCATTACAGTGGATCAGGTCGGGTTGAACATGGGGGACGATATTATTGATAACCTCGCGCTGAAATGCCAGCGCCAGTTTGATATTTTCGGTACCATAGTCGGAATAGACCCGATTGACATAGTAAAAAGCACGGTCTTCTGCCAGATGAATGCGATCATCGGGCATTTTTCTCCGAATCTTATGGAATTCCTTCCTTAAGACCGGCGCCAGGCCGTCGCTGAAAATAGACCGATAATCCGGGATGGCCACGTGCACATCGGCGCCCTGTTCAAATAAGGCCGCAACCAGGGCCGCAGAGACATCGGCCAACCCCCCGGCTTTAGCCGTAAAAAAGGAGGCCAGCCCGCCCATACGGTCCGGCAGGTAGGTTACCTCCGGGGTCACCACAAGCACCCGCGGGTTGCAAGGAACCTCAGCCATTATAATGATGCCTTTCTATTGCTATCTGGCCAAAAGTTAAAAAGAAATCGTAAATCCGAAATCCGAAATACGAAACAAATTCAAAATCAGAAATCTAAATGTCCCAAACATTTGAATTTTGGTCATTTGATATTAAGGTTTGTTTCGAATTTCGATATTCGAATTTTAAAATATCGAAATTGCGAATTATTTGGATCTATAAAGTTAAAAAGTCTCTTAAACTTCTTTTTTTATGCCCAAGTCAATAATCGGGGTGTCGATTTGACGCGCTCATCCCCCCGGGGGGTAACTCTGACGGTAAATCCGAATCGACCCGAGCCCTGGCAGGTTAAGGAACAGCCATACAGGTAATGGCCGTTGCCGCGATCTTCCAGGACGTTCATTTGCTCTACATGGCTGGCAGCCAAATCTTCTAAAGATTTCATATGGCCGTAGTAAAGTTCAACATCGACTTCATCGGGCTGAAGCTCGGCGAGATTTACCTCTGTTGTGACTTCGAAGTTCTCGCCCACCCGATAAGGACCGCGATTTTTGCTCACCGGTGCCCGGATCTCAATATTTTTCCAAAGAGAACGCAGCCTTTTGATTTGCGTGGCCAGACTCTTGGCCTCTTCTGCCTGACCGTCAAGCAAGCTATCATAGCGTTTGGCAGCCGGGATATAATAATGGTTTCTATAATCGGTCACCATGCGAATGCTGCAAAACATTTCCATTGCCATTTTCATGGAGGCCTTCACCTTTTCCAACCAGCAGCCGGGCAAATCTCCGTTTTTCCGATCATAAAAACAGGGAATCACCTCCGTTTCCAGCACATTGTAGAGCGCCTGGCTTTCGACGGCATCCTGGTAGTCGTGATCCTCGTATTCTTCACCGTTTCCGACGCGCCAGCCCCTCTCCTCTGCATATCCTTCGCACCACCACCCGTCGAGAATACTCACATTAAGCACCCCGTTAATGGCCGCTTTCATCCCGGATGTCCCGCAGGCCTCAAGGGGTCGCCGGGGCGTATTAAGCCACACATCCGCGCCCTGAAACAGATGACGTGCCAGATGCATGTCGTAATCTTCAAGAAAAATGATGCGATCACGAAATTCCGGTTTGCTCGCATACTCGAACAACCTTTTAATGAGTTCTTTGCCCTCGTTGTCTTTCGGATGGGCTTTACCAGCAAAGATAAACTGGACCGGGTATTTTTCAGAGTTAACGATCGATTCGAGGCGCTGGGGATCCTTAAAAAGCAGATAGGCGCGCTTATAGGTTGCAAAGCGCCGGGCAAAGGCAATGGTCAGCACATCCGGGTCCAATACCGATTCAACCGCTTCAATCACATTTCGGGCAGCGTTGCGCCGTGCATATTGTTTGACCAATTGTTCCCGGCAGGTGCGTACCAGACGCGAGCGGTTCATTTCATGGCTGCGCCACAGTTCTTCATCGTAAATGTCGTCGATACGATTGATATTTTCCGGTTTGCGGGAACTCATGTGCCAATCGGGCCCGAGATAGCGGTTAAAAAGATTGGCAAATTCCAGGGAAATAAACGAAGAAATATGAACACCATTGGTGATATGGGATATGGGGACTTCTTCCACCGGTCGTTCAGGCCAGACATGCGACCACATGTGCCGGGCAACAGATCCATGCAGTCGACTGACGCCGTTGCAATGGGAGGCGGCATGCAGCCCCAGAATGAACATCGACAAAGGTGCATCGGGATCGGAGCCAACCGGTTGACCCCAGGATAAAATTTCATTTTCGGTCGTTCCCAGTGTTTCTCTCAGGGGTTTTAAATACGGTCTGATATGCTCAGCCCGGAATTCATCATGCCCTGCGGCTACCGGTGTATGTGTGGTAAAGACCGTGGTCCGGGGGACGATTTCAAGGGCGGTTTTAAGGTCAATGTTTTGGCTGGATATGGTTTGAGCCAGCCGCTCCAGGCTGGCAAAGGCCGAATGTCCTTCGTTCATATGCAGAACCTTGACGTTGATTTTCATGGCCGCCAATGCTTGCATCCCGCCGATTCCCAGTAATACCTCCTGGGCCAGGCGAACTTTCTGACCCCCGGCGTAGAGCCTTGACGTGATATCGCGATTCACCGGATTGTTCTCAAGAATATTGGTATCCAGCAGATATAACGGAATTCGGCCGATCATGATTTTCCAGACGATGGCGTGAATGGGGCCTTCAGGACCGAGAACCGAAACCCGCAATTCATTACCCGAATCATCCTGCACCCGTTCAACGGGTAGGTCATAAAGGTTTGTTTCCGGATAGGCTTCCTGTTGCCAGCCATCGGGGTTCAGATACTGGCTAAAATAACCGCGCTGATACATAAGCCCCACTCCGGTTAACGGAAGATCTAAATTGGACGCGGCCTTCAAATGATCACCGGCCAGAATACCCAGGCCGCCGGCAAACAATGGAAGACTTTCATGAATGCCAAACTCCATGGAGAAGTAGGCAACGGTTTCCCGGGGGCCAAACGCGGAATCTTCTCGATCCGCTGAATCAAGAACTCTGATTTGAAATTGCTCTTTAACCGCCTTCAGGTGAGCCCGATAGCCTTTATCTTTTGCCAGCTTTTCAAAGCGGTTTTGTGGAATTTTCGACAAGAAAGCAATGGGATTGCGGCCGGATTCAACCCAAAGCGTTGGATCCATGCGGCGGAACAGCTCGATAGCATCTTTATTCCAGCACCACCACATATTGCGCGACAGGACTTCGAGAAACTGAAGAGTTTGCGGTATATTCGGAAACACCTGAAACGTCTGGAAATTTTTCATATGATGATCATCCTTGGTTTTATTTTTCGGATCTATAACATAAAATAAGGCAATTCATCGTAGAAGTTTTCAATTTCGATACTCCAATACTCCATCACTGCATTACTCCAGAAAAGAAGAATATAGCCTAAAGTGCTAAAAATCAACACGAGCTTTATTTTCCAACTTCAACCAAACTCTTAACAATTCACTTGTCCCCCAGGCCTGGGCATCGCATCCGCGTGCGGTATGGGGATAGTCGCCGTCTAAAATTTCCGGTATATGGCCCAGGCAGCCGTGTTCGATAAGACGTGCGCTGCTGGCCAGCCAGGACAGGGCCGTTTCCGTACTTTCTTTTCCATAGGTCAGGGCCCATGCTTCACAGAAAGACGGAAACAACCAGGTCCAGGCCGTACCGTTATGATAGGCCGGTTTGCGCCGGGTGTCTTCATCACCCGCATAGCAGCCCTGGTAAGGGTGGTTGGGATCGTTGATCAATTTTCCGTGATGATTAATTTTAATTCCGTATCTAACCGGTCGGTCGGCCAGGCTGCGGATGGCGCCCGGAACCAGCAGCTCCTGGCAGGCCGCCAGGATACACCGGCATTTTTGCGGTTCTTTGATTGCGCCCAGCGTGATGGCCAACAGCTGATTGGGGCGCAAGGCGTCGTCGGGGGTTGCATCTTTGGCCGACTGGCCGGGGGCGGCGTGAAGACAATCCGACAGGTAACCTAAATCCGGCTGCCAGAAATATTTTAGGATCGAGTCTTGAACCTGTTGGATCGATTGCTGCCAGGCTTTAGCGCTTTCAGCAGAATCGATTTCGGACAAAAAACAGAGGGCGGCATGCCAGAGGGCCTGAACTTCTATGGGATAGCCCTGCCGGGGGGTGCCGGCCGGATGATTGGTGTCCATCCAGCTAAAATGGGTCGGGCTGAAAATCAACCCCGATTCCGGGTCCATGCGCACACCATTGGGTGTGCCGGCTTTTATGGATTGACCGATTGATAAAAGGATCTGCCGCATCGAACGACCCCCGCAATCTGAATCAATGAACTGTTGATCATCTTCTGCGCGAACCAAATCCGCACAGGCCGAAATCAACCACAACGGTGCGTCGGATGTATCCCGGTTGGCGGCGTTTTCGGCCTGAATCATGTTCGGCAGGCTGCCCTGTTTCTCAAAGCGGGCAAACTGAATGACAATATCCCGGGCATCCGCTGTTTTCCGGGCGGCTACCAGTCCGCGCACAAAGATTAAGGCATCCCGCCCCCAATCCAGAAACCAGGGATACCCGGCGATAACAGTTTTAAAATCGCCGCGCTTGACCACATAATGATCCAGGGATGTTTTCAGTATCCCGGTGAAGGTTTCGGCCCCCTGGCCTTCTTCCGATGTCGCCAGGGTTATTGAATGCGGGATGGGGGGTTCCCGCAGCGGCATTTCATTTTCGGCGCCAACATCAGCCCAAAGGGTTACGGTTTGGTTGCCTTCGATAATGGCGGACAGGTATCCGGGACTGAACAGATCTGAATCCGGATCATGGCCCCGCCGGGCATCTTGCGGCCGTTGGACCATATAGAGCCACTCCGGCTCCCATACAAACGCGCCGTCGGAAATTTGCACCCTCAGGTGATGGTCGGCCTCCGGGGCAAAATGAAAGCCATTGGAAAAAGCGCTTACCGCATGCGGCCACTGATTTTCAGGACCCTGATAGGCTTTGGTGGACACGTGAAAATTGCGGTTTTCAATATCCGGCCGCAAAATGATCGTTAGCGGTTTGGAATCTGCCAGCCGTTCCGGCAGCTGATCGGCCGGATGGCGAAAAAAGCTCAAGGCCACCGAATTTTGGTCCTTAACCATTTCAACCCGGGCGGTTATCAGAACATGTTGGCCCTGACCGGTGGGTATATGATACTGCCAGATTCCGCTGGAATCCGGTGCCAGGCGGAACATTTCCAGACAGTCCGTATTCAAAGCTTGCGAATAGCCTTGAAATATCACCCAGGCCCGGCAGCGGCTGAACATCACCTGGCGGTCTTCAGGATAGTGCGGATTCAAATTGGCCGCCAGCAAGCCATCATAGCGGCTGGTCAGATTTCCCCAGGAGACCGGGCTGTGTAGCATTGCCCCGCGGCCATTGGTTCCCAGAAAGATAAAATCTTCATGCAGCAGTTCGGAATGTTTAATGATCTGCTTTACACAAACATTTCCGGGTCGTGGCAGCAGCAGCAAACGGGCGACTTCATGCCGACAGCCCTCCGGATCGGCGAGAGCAAAGACCGATAGCGCCAGGGTACAGGTTTTTAAGGCCCCGGGCGTTGTTAATGGCGGAAACAGGGCAAAGTGGGTTCCATCAGCGCACGGAAGGCTGACCTCCGCTGCGACGGTCCGGTCGCCATCCGTAATACGTGCTCGAAAGGAAGTGTCGGTGCGAATGAGCAGAAAATGATCCGGGGGAATCATGACTTCCCGCTGCAGATCCTGCGGCCACTGCCATACAATAACCCGCGCTTGACGGCCCTGGGGGTAATGCCGGCTGCAAAACTCCGATGGATTTTCCTGCAACTGCCGGGCGGCCTGTTTGAGGTCATAATTTTCGAGATGTTTGACGCCCCGATTATATGAGACCACTTCAAGGGCTTTGGCATACAGCCGTTGCTGTTCAATTCGCTCCGGTTGCGAGAAAGGCTGTTCGGGAAAATTTTGAACCTGGCGAAGATCTTCGGCGCCGGCTGAAAGACATAACACCTGACCGGGTTCCAGCGGCAGCGTATTTAAGCCATTGGATTCGGTAACGTTTATTTCCTCTCCGCTTAGCAGGTCGTAAAACACAGACGGGTTCAGCCCTGTTGATACGGGATCCCATGCGGCGGTTGTCCGGTTTCCGGGATCCAGGTTGACAATGATCAGCAACTTTTTTTCGGAGCCGGACTGCTGCCGCTGCAAGACCATAAAATTACCGTCATTTTTCGGGTGCATGCTTAACACGGCGTCTGCGTGAAACGCCGGATGGGCCTTCAGCAGATCGCTGAGCCGCCGAATTTCTGCAACCTGATTGGATTCAGCGCCCCAGTTTAATGAAGGCGCATCGTGGACATTGATTTTCTCCGCAGCAAACCACTCCACCCCGTTGGCAAATCCAAAGGCACCGTTGTGGGAACTCAGGGCGCACAGGGCGGTGCGCATTCGAGCATAAGTTTCGGATTGCCGTGCCAGCCTGAGATTGTCATGCGTTTCTACAAAATGCACCATGATGCCGTCAGCGCTTGAAATATCGATGGCTTCCGGCAGGTAATGTTCGATCTGAGCGCGGTCGTAACTTTGAAACAGCTCCGAATAGGCCCAGTTTAAGTTGGCGCTGTTTAAAAGATCGCGGGTCACCGAAATTTTGCCGCCCAGACCCTCGAGTAAAAAGACCACATCGGGAAATTGCGCTCTTACCTTGGCGACAATGTATGTCCAGGCTGCCACCGGGATCATGTAACCGGCATCACAGCGAAAACCGTCCACACCCCGCCGGCACCATTTGATGAAAACATCCGCCATGTATTGCCACAGGTCCGGCTGGGAATAATCCAATTTGGTCAGATCTTCCCAGGCAACGCCCCAGGCGCCGGGAACTTCGATGCGGCCTGCGGGGCTTCTGACCAGCCAGTGCGGATGGGTTTCATGCAGGCGGGCGGCCCAGCCGGTGTGATTGATGGCAATGTCGATCAGGATTTTGGCGTTGCGTTGATGAACAGCGTCCACCAGCTCGATGAATTGCTCCAGGGGTGTGGCATGCGGATCAAATTCAGCCAGGGCGGGGTCAACGGCGGTAAAGCTCAAAGCGGCATAAGGGCTGCCGAATCTTCCCATGCGCCCATAGGTTGTCGGGGTGGGGTGGATTGGCAGCAACAAAAGAATTCGGCAGCCGAGTTCACCGATGATAAAGTCAAGTTCTTTAATCAGGTCACGAAAGGTCCCGGAGGGCGGAATCACCGCGTAGCCGTTTTTATCCAGCTTGCGGACGAACTGCTCATCGGATGGGTCGAGCATTCGGATTCCGGCTTTATTGGGACCGAATTGCCTTACAAAGGCATTATAGATGATGTTGGCGCAGCAGGCATCGGCCGATTCCACATTGATGGCGGCATTGGGCCCCGGCGGCCAGGTCGGCTGAACTTCACCTTCTTTTAGAAAATAGCATTTGGCTTCAAAATGGCCGACTTCGCACAGGGGCAGGGTTGCTTCAAAGCGCCGGTCATCTATCCGCTGCATGGGAATGTCAAACCAGGCTCTTCCCAGAGGGGTTTCATTTTTTTCGACTTCCCTGATAATTTCTTCTCTGATAATCTTTGCATGACCGATATTGGTGCGCACCCAGGCGGTGCCGGATTGAGATTGGGGCAATTCAAGGGTGAGTGTCAATGTGTCTCCGCAAAAGCGGAGTATCCGGGTCCCCGGGGCAGGGCCTTGAACTATTTGAGTGTTTTGGGTCACCATGATCAGCGAATTTTTTTTACTTTTCCCAATAAGATCTTAAATTAATAAGATATAATAATCATTATTTCCTCTTGAAAAACAATAAATATAAGCATAAGAAATATTTATAGATTTATCAATCTACGGTTTTATTGTGAACCGATACGCAAACCGGTTCGCAAAACAGATTTAATCGTAAATATATAAAACGGATTTGAAAATGGCGATTGTGAAATATAGGTTATACTTTATTATTGGTGCTGTTATTGCAATCCATTTTTTTCTTCTTTTACCATTACATCCCCTCAAAAATATAAGCAGCGCAAATGCGTCGCAGTTAAAGTTATTCCAGGGGCTAATGTGTGAAGAAATTTTTTCAAACGCCCCGCGCAACCCTACGATTGTTTTCTCCATCACCCAGAAAAAAGCGGTTTGCTTTTCCTCGTTTGATGAGGTGCCGCAAAAAACGGTCATATACCATAACTGGTATCACCGCGATGTGCCCAGCGCTAAAAACCGGTTAACCCTCAATCCGCCACGCTGGTCGACTTACAGCAGTATTCAGCTGCGTAGAACCGATATCGGTCCTTGGCGGGTGGAAATCACCGATGCTAAAGGCAATGTTTTGGGTGTGTTAAGATTCAGTGTTACGGATTGATCGCAATGGAAAAATTATTTTTATTCATATCTACGATTCGCTGGCAGGATTTCGTTGATATTTGCCTAAACAGCTACATCCTTTTCCGCTTCTATGTTCTTTTTAGAGGGACCAATGTTTTTCGGGTCCTTATCGGCATGACCGTTTTGTGGTTTCTGCAGCGCATTGCCATTTCCTTAGGGTTAATCATTACCAGCTGGGTGGTTCAAGGCATCGTGGCCGTTGCTGCCATCATTATCATCGTGGTGTTCCGGAATGAAATCCGACGCATACTTCAGACCAAAAATTTAAAATCCATCCTGTGGGGATTTTCATACAAATCCGCCATTACCCCGACAGAAATTATCACCGACAGCGTCTTTGAGATGGCGCAACGCAAATGCGGGGCACTGATTGTTTTTCCGGGCAAGGAAGATCTGAGTGATGCCGTCCGGGGCGGTACTCCCTGGAGAGGATTGATTACCAAGGAGATGATCACCAGTATCTTCTGGCCGGATAATCCGGTACATGATGGTGCGGCTATTGTACAGGGAGATCAGATTCGGGTAGTTGGCGCCATCCTGCCTTTATCCGACCGCGACGATTTGCCGTCCCATTACGGTACGCGGCATCGGGCCGCTTTGGGATTGGCCGAGACCACCGATGCAGTGGTCATTGTCGTATCCGAGGAAAGAGGCGATATACTGGTTGCTAAGGGCCACCGTTTACGGGAGATTAAGCAAAAAAGGACTCTGGAACAAAACATTCAGGAGCATGTCGGAACTGCAGCTGTTAAGAAGGGGGCGGTAAAAAAAGAACGTCTGGAAATTACGGCGGCCGCTCTGTTGTCCATTGTTTTTATCACCGGAATATGGTTCAGCGTTTCCAGGGGACAAGATACCCTGGTTTCTCTTGATATTCCGGTGGACTACATAAACCGAAAGCCCGGAACGGAAATTTTCGATACCTCGGTAAAAAGTGTTAGCCTGGTATTAAGTGGTTCCGGCGCCTTGGTGAAATCGATCACACCCGATCAGGTGGCTGTTCGGCTGGATTTGAGCAAATCCGTTATCGGTCCCAATTCGTTTTCCATTAGATCCGAAAACATTTCCCTGCCGCCCGGAATAATTTTACGAGAAGCGACACCAAATGAAATAGCAGTCTTAATTGATGAAACCATTAAAAAAAAGCTGCCGGTCCAGATCGACTGGGCGGGTAAACTTCCTGAACAATTAATCTTGGTCGATTCTGTATCTGATCCGGAAACGGTTGAAGTTGTCGGCGGCAAGCGCATCCTTGAAAATATAGTGACCGTATATACGGAAAAGGTGCTCCTTGATAATTTGAGAGGCAAAGGCGAACTCACGGCCACTTTAGCTCTGAATCCAGCTTCTCTTACAATCGCACCGGGGTCTAAAGATAAGGTGACGATCCAATATTTGATTCGAGCCAGAGAGTGAAGGGATTTTGGATTTTAGATTTCGGATTGCGGATTAAAGGGCATAGCGTTTCCATTCTTTATTTTACACCATGCGCCATGCTCTATGCCCTCTGCCTTATCGCAAAATAACGCTGAGGCGATTCCTTTCGAGCAGGTTCGCTAAAACTCAGAAAAGAATATCTTTATCGATTGTGGTTCCTTTTTTGATAACGGCCGGGGAATCGTGGCTGTTCTTAATCGACACGCTGTCTTTGATAGTGATATCGCTTTCAAAATAGATGTCGCCTTCGATGTTGAGGGATTCGCAATTCACCAGAGAAGGCAGTCCTTCCTTAAAACGTTCTTCCAGAAGGTCTATTTTTCCATAAAAATTCGGATCCAGTTTGATTTTGATGATCTCCGCTCGGTTTGGCGTCAAGCGTTTGGGGTTAATCCTCAGATTCTCATTTTCGCCCAACACATAGCAATCCGAGCGTAGTGACAGAAGGTCATTGCAAGACTTGACCGGGAAAAACCGGGTCCGTGGAACCTTTACAGCCATTGTACCATCAAATAAGGAAATGGCGGCTCCCATGGCGGTTTCAATCTGAAACACCGCTGAGCTGTTTTCATTGCGCGGATCCACCGTTTTGGGGTTGAGGATCATTGGGAGGTGGATGGTGTGATCTTTTTCGAATAAAATTTTCAAAGAATTTAAATTAATCCAGATATTATTGGTGTTGAAAAAACGGTAGCGGGCAATATCCTGAAAAGCCGCTATTTCATCCTGCGGGCATTGGGCGGCCTCACGTAATATGAGTCGGCCGTTTTTATGTCTGGCCAGATGCCCGCCCTTGATGTCCGCCGGGGTTTTTTCGGCCACTTCCATCATAAACGGGAATTGATGTTCGGCAAAGTAGCCCAGCAGCGCTGTCTCCATGCGGGCCCCCAGATTGTCCAGATTGTGGATAAACGCATATTGAATTCCACTTTCTAAAAGACGCTGAAGCATCCCGGACGTATTGAGCGCTGTAAACACGTCACCGTGACCCGGCGGATTCCACTCCAGCTCAGGATTCTGCGGCCAGATGGCCGGTGACAAATCCTGCTGCTGGATTTTGGGGAACTTGTGCTGGATAAATTGAAGCGGAGCCGGGGAAGGTTTCAGTTTTGATAATGCCGCCAGGGTTGCGTCATGGGTGTTAAAGCTGTTCATTAAAGCCAGCAGAACTCCGCTGTTTTCGGCCTGTTTTAAGATAATCTCAAGAAATGATTTTCCGTTTTTAGCCTCAATTAAGGACTTGGGTCCGGTTAAACCCATCGTGGTTCCGAGCCCACCATTTAAAACGATTCGGACGGATTGATCAAGAGCGTGCCGGCCGGCAGCGGCATATTTTTTTAAATCATTGAAATCCTCTATTTCATGGCGTTCAGGCGGTTGAATTTCCCGATCAAACACCAGGCCGGTTTCACCGGACAGCACCTGATTGTAGTAATAAGCAAATGTATCAATTACCAGAGGCTGCAACCCTTCGTTTTGCATCTTTTCGCCAAAGGCAGGCAGATGGTCTTCAACCTCCGGACGACTCATTAATATCTCCTAAATATTTTTTATTGGAGCAATGGAGTGTTGGAGTAATGGAGTAATGGAAAAACGAATTTGGCAGCACGCTGGAAATCGAATCAATGTTCGCTCACTGATTCATCAGCACACCATCAATACTCCAATACTCCATCACTCCAGTACTCCATTACGTCCCTGCTCCAATACTCCGGTTTATCAATCGGCGACTTGAACGATCCAACCCATCTCGTCTTCGTCCTGGCCGTATTGGATGCCGGTGAGAGCGTTGTAGTATTTTTGGGCAACAGGGCCGACCTCGCCTCCG
>Ga0255055_10000702_pt1 | contig 25417 bp, 16 predicted proteins | sample JV7_2_27_MG_FD_188633 | JGI IMG/M metagenome (GOLD analysis project Ga0255055, IMG submission 188633) | Seawater microbial communities from Jervis Inlet, British Columbia, Canada - JV7_2_27 | ecosystem: Environmental > Aquatic > Marine > Inlet | place: Canada: British Columbia | collected...
GGGCACGTCGTCCGCATGGTCGAGGAAGCAGAGGGGAACCGCTCGGAGATTCAAACCTTTGCGGACAAGTTCTCCGGCTATTTTCTTCCTCTGGTGTTACTCGCAGCTGCGCTGACGTATATTTTTAGCGGCGACCCCCTGTCCACTGTCGCCGTGCTCGTGGTTTCATGCTCCTGTGCCATTGCCCTGGCGACACCCATCGCCATGCTCGCCTCTATCGGGGCAGCTGCCAAACATGGGTTACTGATCAAAGGCGGCAAGTACATCGAGGCGCTTGCTCGTGCGGATATCCTGCTCATCGATAAGACCGGCACGGTTACTTTCGGAGAGCCGCGCATCACCGACATCCTGCCGATTAACGGCTACACTTCTGAAGAACTTCTGCGAATGACCGCGTCGGTCGAGGCATACTCCGAACACGCGTTGGCGGAAGCCGTAATCAAAACAGCACGAGAAAGGCACATCGAACTTGAAGAAATCACCAATTTTTCCTCAACACCTGGACAGGGCATTCAGGCAATCTATCAGGGCTCAAACGTCCGCGTGGGTAATGAGCGTTTCATCGCCCGCGTGTGTGACCTATCCAGTTTGGAGTCACTTGAAACTCCGGGGAAAACAAGGCTTCTGGTGAGCTGCGATGGTGTCCTGGTGGGTGTCATCGCCGCAGCGGATACTCTACGCCCGGAAGTCCCTGAAGCTTTGGAAACGATAAAAGGTCTGGGGGTCAACCAGATGATGCTCCTCACCGGAGATAATCAAGAGACGGCTGGCTCTCTAGCAGCGCAGTTGAACATCCCCTATCGTGCGAACCTGCTTCCCGAGGACAAGATTAAGATCGTCGAGGAATTCCAATCAAAAGGACATTACGTTGTCATGGTGGGCGATGGAGTGAACGACGCCCCCGCGCTCGCCAAGGCAGACGTGGGTATCGCCATGGGCGTCGCCGGCTCAGATATCGCCATCGAAACCGCCCACATCGGTTTGATGCGCGAGGACTGGTCGCTCATCCCCCAATTGTTTGCAATTGCTTATCGAACCATGGGCGTCGTCAAAATGAATCTCGGGTTCACCGGAGTATTCAACCTTCTGGGTATCACGCTCGCTGCTTTCGGCATCCTGCCCCCGGTCCTGGCTGCAGCCGCACAATCGATCCCCGACATCGCCATCCTGACCAACTCCTCGAGGTTATTGAACCAGTGAAGATGGCGTTCATAATTTCCATTTATTAGTATTTAAATTTTTACATTCTTCAGGGGAAACATTTTAAAAGATATGCCGCTTGGCGGATCTTGTCAGCCTTCAATGAGAAAAGAGCTTCGAAGGGCGCGGTCAGGGGTAAATCTTCGTGACGCGATCGACGTAGTCAACGGAACCGCCACAAACCTCCAGGTTAGCCAGGGCTTGTGAGATATGAAGCCAATCGAGAGGATCGCGCGCCCCCTTAACTTCCCAGAGCGCCTCCTGCAGGCAGCCTGGTCCAGCGTTGTAGTTGGCAAGGGTGAGTCGCCATAAGTCGGGGTAGGAAAACACCTTACCCGGCGATTGGCGTGAGACCTGGCGTATAAGTTCGCTCGTTTGGGCGCAGTTCGCCAGGAGAAGGTCGGCGAAAAGATCCACGCTGCGGCCTGCTTTATCCAGGTCAATCCCGTTCGGACACTCCGGGCAGTTTACATCAGCCTGGATGGCCAAAGCCCCGCGCAGGAGTTCTTGGTTTTCCTCGTCCAGCTAATGGTAGCGGGAGGCGCAGGTTTCTTCTGGTAGCACCAGCGGGCAGAACTGTTGGTAAAAGGAGATATTCCAAAGCAGGAGCACATCGCCACCTTCAGGATGCAGACCACCAGCAGCTCAAAGGGCTGGTTGGTTGCTAGTCCGGAGGGATCCGCTGGCGCCATTCGCCAAGCGTACCTGGGATCAACAGGAGGGAATGACTCCCAGGTGAGCGCACAGGCTGCCATGGTTTCACCATCCCACTGTGCGCTACGATTATTAAACTTCCATACGAAATTAAAATCCGTGCCGCTGGACGAACCCTCCCTTGCCGTGGTATCATCCCGCCGGAGTTTAGATCATGGCCAAGAAGAAGGCGAAGAAGAAAAAGAAGAAAACGGGCTCGAACCAGCAGGCCCGCTCGGTCCGCATGCAGCAGATTATTTTCGGCGCGATCGCGGTGCTCGTGATCGCCTCCTTCATCCTCAGTATGATCGCTTGAGGCGAAGGATTCAGACCGTCAAACTTTTCAATGCCCCGATCTAATGATGATACGAGGCCCATTTGGCAGCCTGCGTAAAGCAGGCTTTTTCGTTTAATACTGGATTTTTGTACGGGCACGACACTGCTGTGCATCTACGGGAGTGAATGCAACTACGTAACGACACCTGGGTCGGCCTTTACATGTAGTTAGAGGTGTAGAGATACGCCAGTTTGATATCAATCTGTGCCGTACTACTCTGCTGGTTCGCTCAAGAATCACATCCCCTACAGAGATGTCTCAGGGATTTCTCCCCTCGACAAGCTCAGGATAAACTCTCCGAGAAATCCCTAGGATGATACTGGATTGGTCACCTGAACGATTGTGTAACGGGCCGACACGTGGGTCGGCCCCTACAGCTGACCGGCGCGTGCAGGGGCGAACCCATGTGCGTCCAATGATAAGCTGGCCACACTCCTAGTACCAACGGATTGAGCGACACATGTAACAACCACCCTTACCCATCGTTATCCATGTAACGGAAAGGTTCACCCGGCTTTGGTCCCGTCAGGCCTCGGATTTATTTGACCAAACTGCTCGCCATATACAATCCACCTGACCAGGGAACGACGGGACCGGCCGGGGGAGGCCAAAAACGATAGTCCTGAAGTCCCGGTCGGTCGATGTCGATGCTGCAAGCCGGCTGTAAGGTTCAGAAAGTCGACATTGTGGTATTCTGGTGACAGTTAGATCATTATTCAGCCGTATCGGAGCTCTAATGAGCTCCCCACATAGAAGGAGGTATTATGATGTTATTTGCTCCGAAAGAGAAGGGACAGGGTCTGGTCGAGTACGCATTGATCCTTGTTCTAGTCGCAGTCGTAGTTATCGTGATCCTGGCTCTGTTAGGCCCCGCGATCGGTAACGTTTTTAGCGGCATCGTCAGCGCAATCTAATCAAACCATTAGACTAGAGAGATCTTACTCTCCCTCCAAGGTCCGGAGCCCCAGCCAATTGGCTGGGGCTCTGGTCGTTAATGATATAGGGTCAAACTCGGCATCCAGCTTTATAGGATGGATCAAACTCCTTTTTCGATATATCACTACAGACTGATATTCCGTTGTTCGATGACATAGGGGCACGGCAATGCCCTGCCCCTGCAGTTCATATCCAAGGATGGATTCGACCTACTCCGGGAAGCGCGTGACGACGGTAGCCGGAGTGGGGATCGAGATCCTATCGCCAAAGGTTAGATCAGCGGGGGCTTTGCTTGCCTTCTTTGGAGCACTTTGGAAGATGAAGATCGGTGTGCCCACTTTCGAACAATTAAGACCCAAATAGGCCTGCCCGGTAAGAAACCCGTCGCTGTCTACAGCACAGCTGGTGACCACTCCGATCGTCCTTCCGCGTTTATCAACGACAGGATCGCCCAAATGCGCCATGCGCACGCCTTTATCCTTGAAACGGAAACGGACGACCTCTGCTTGGCGAGCCTCATCGCACTCCAGAAAAGCATCTCTGCCGATGAACCAGGGTTTGTAACCCTTCACATAGGCCCGGAACCCGGCCTCCCCTACCGTCAGATTCAACGCACCGCCCATTTCGTTCCCATAAAGCGGCAGTCCGGCCTCGGTGCGCAGCGAGTCACGCGCCCCCAATCCAACCGGTTTCAGTCCTAAAGATGCTCCAACTTCCAGCAAGGCATTCCAAAGCGCAACGGATTTCTCGGGGTGTACGAAAAGCTCGAAAGCCATTTCCTCACCAGTGTAGCCTGTGCGAGAGACAACTAAATTGAACCCCCCGATCACAGCCTCGCATAGCTCTGTGCGCTCGAGTTTGAGAATCCGCTTCCTGGTAGCCTCATCGCAATCCAGAGAGAGTAAGATCTCCCGCGAGAGCGGCCCTTGAAGCGCGATATCCACACGCATATCTTCGCCCTCGTTCGGATTGCGCAGGTTTCGCAGGGTCACACCCCGGCCGAAAACCTTTGCCCATGGACGCCCCCGGTCTACCATCACCTTGCCCTCGCGAACAGCGTTCAGCCAGGCCCAATCTTTGTCATCATTGGATGCATTCACCACAATCAAATATTTCTCAGTATCTCTGCGGTAGATGATCAGGTCGTCAATAACATTGGCATCTGGATCAAGCAGCTGTGAATACAATGAGCCGCCGACTTTCAAGCGGTATATATCATTCCCGCAGATATCATTCGGGCAGATGCTGTTTAGAAACATGGCCGCATCCGGACCCTCTGCTTGATAAACACCCATGTGGGAGACATCGAAAAGCCCGGCAGCCTCGCGCACGGCAAGATGCTCTTCAAGGACCGACGAATACCAAACCGGCATGTCCCAACCAGCGAAGACGACCATCTTCGCGCCCATCTGACGATGTGTAGCGTTGAGTGCAGTGAGTTTCGTTTCCACGTCCTCTGGTTCTTCCCATGTGAAAGCTGGAAGCGCCTCGCCCTCGGTGGTGTCCACCTGATCGATGCCGATGAAATAGGGTTTATACATGCCGATCGGATCGCCATCATCTACGGGTGGTGGTTCAGCCTCGGATTCCTGCACCCACACCGGGCCGATCGGTTTCTTAAGGACGTCCTCATCGATCCTGATATAACCATCCGATAGTGCTCTAAGCCACGCTGCCGATAAGCTTGCTTTCTCTCCAGGAACCGAGAGGCGATACTCCGTGGTTGAAACGCAAGTCAAAGCCCCGTCAATCTCACCTTCGGGAGTGATCATGCGCGTTGCCTGGCTGTCCCCGGGATTGAGCTCCTCAAGATCGCTAGTCAGCGCGAAGGTCAGGAACGGTTGCGCGCGTTCACCGACGATGTCATAAACAACCTGCTCACCATCGTTGGCTGGCGGGTCGCTGATCGTGTAGTAGTGGGGATACCCCGTATCGTCCGCTTTAGATTCAAGACCAAGTGACTCGAGCAGACCGTTCACACGAAGCCTAGCTTCCTCCATCACTTTGAAATCCACCTTGCCGCGGATATCGCTCTGATCCCGGCACTTGAAGCGGCACGGGACTGTGGTTTGGAGAACATCGGCGATGATGTCCGCCAATTCAGCCACCTGTTTTTCTTTGAAGCCGAGCTCCGTGATCCATGGGGCCCCCATGCGGATGCCGGAAGCATCATACGCAGTCTCATCCCCAGGCAAGGTATTGCGATTGACCACAATGCCAACCAAATCCAGGATGCGGGCGGCTTGGTCGCCCGATAACGGAGTCCCATCCAGTCCCACGACTGATGTACAATCCAGGTTCATAAGGTGAGTGTTTGTACCTCCGTAGGCGATTTGAAACCCTCGTGATTCCAATTGATCGGCAAGTTTGGCACAATTTTTCACCACCTGATGTTGAAGCTCGGTGAATTCCTTGGACTGGGCATATTTGAAAATCAAGCACATCGCGGCATAAACGTTGACATGCGGTCCACCTTGCTCCCCCGGGAAAACCGCCATGTCGATCGCGGACGAGAGGTTGGGGTCGGTGGACATGATGATCGCGCCGCGTGGACCATAAAGCGATTTATGCGTCGTGGATGTAATCACATGGGCATGTCCAAGAGGTGAGGGATATTCGCCGGCGACGACTAGCCCGGCTACATGGGCAATATCGGCCAGCAGATAGGCGCCAACGAGATCGGCGATCGATCGGAATTTTTCCCAATCCACAGTCCAAGGGTAGGAGGAATAGCCACCGATAATCAGCTTGGGTTGATGCTCCAGCGCTAATTCCCTAATCGCCTCATAATCAATCTGCCCTGTTTCTTGGTTAATAGTGTAGGGCACGATATTGAAGTATTTTCCTGAGCGGTTGGCGGGTGAGCCGTGTGAAAGATGCCCTCCATGAAGCAGGTCCATGCTCAACACGGTGTCTCCGGGATGCAGGAGTGCTTGGAACACCGCGTTATTCGCGGGAGCGCCCGACAGCGCTTGTACATTGACATAGATATCGTCGGCAGAGAAATCTTCCGTGGCAAAAGCCTCTGCGCAGCGGCGGCGAGCGAGGGCCTCAACCGTATCGGCGTACTCGACTCCTTTGTAGTAACGGGGATCGGAGTAACGGCGATAAAATGCCAGGCGAGTACGATAGTCTAGAATTTCATCTTCACTCATCCAACGCGTATCTTCATTCGGGTAACCTTCAGCATAAATATTCTGAAAAGTCGATCCTAATGCTTCCCGAACAGCCACAGGAGAGGCGCTCTCACTTGGGATGAGGATGATCCTCCGCCTTTGCCTTTCCGCTTCAAGTTGAATGAGCTGATGAACATCCGGGTCAAGTTCTTCGAGGGCGGTTTGGAAGTAAGGATAGGGCACTGCATAAACTCCTTCGCCACATGACGCTGAGCACTTTTGTGCTGTCCTTAATTATCCTGAGAGCAGGATTCGTGAGAGAGTCATTGGCCTGAGGGCGCTTCATCTTTGATAGCGATTCAGAAATCGTACACTATTTTAAAAATAAACCAGCTTTACCTGCTGTTCCTAGTTGCACTTAGGCAGTTTTAATGTGTCAAATAACACTAAAACAGGCGCGCTGTTTGTCATATCTTCTATATAATGAAGTTGAACGCATATGTCTGCACCAAGTGTACACTGGATCGAACGAAACAATACGTTGAAGCAATTTTCGCCGTCCACGATTAACGCCCTCAAAAAAGGATAAGAACATGGACAAGAAGCATAATTTCTACGCAGGCCCATCGATCATGCCCCAATTCACCATTGATAAAACGGTTGAAGCCCTTAAAGACTTCGCCGGAACCGGCCTTTCCATCATGGAGATTTCACACCGCAGCAAAGAGTTCCAGGCTGTGATGGATAAAGCCCAAGCGCTGATTAAAGAACTGCTCCAAATCCCGGATGGGTACTCGGTGCTGTTCCTGGGGGGCGGCGCAAGCACACAGTTCCTCATGGTCCCATACAATTTAATGAACAAGAAATCCGCCTACCTGAACACAGGGACCTGGGCGACGAAGGCCATGAAAGAAGCCCGGTTGTTTGGGGAGATGGTTGAGGTCGCCTCCTCCGCGGATAAAGATTTCAGCTATATTCCCAAGGGCTACGAGATCCCTGCGGATGCGGATTATTTCCACATCACCACCAACAACACCATTAAGGGGACTGAAATCTTAGAAGATCTGGATGTGGATATGCCCCTTGTGGCAGATATGTCCTCCGATATATTCAGCCGACCGATCGATATCGCCAAATACGGGATCCTATACGCCGGGGATCAGAAGAACCTGGGACCAGCAGGGGCAACGCTTGTGATCCTCAAGGAAGACATTCTCGGAAACGTAGACCATGACATTCCAACGATGCTCGACTATCGAACGCACATTGGAAAAGGTTCGATGTTCAACACACCTCCGGTCATGCCCGTATTCAGCGCTCTACAAACCCTCATCTGGCTGAAAGATCAGGGAGGTATGCCGGAAATCGAGAAAATCAGGGATGAAAAAGCTGATCTTCTGTACAACGAAATCGATCGCAATAAATTATTCGTTGGCACTGCTGCGAAAGAAGATCGCTCCAAGATGAATATCTGCTTCGTTCTGAACGAGGAATTCAAGGACCTCGAAGGTGCATTCCTGGAGTTCGCCGCTGGCAAAGGCATGATCGGCATCAAAGGCCATCGGTCGGTGGGCGGGTTCCGAGCTTCCTGCTACAACGCCCTACCCATCGAAAGCGTGCAAGCCCTGGTTGATTGCATGCAAGAATTCGAAGCTGAGCATTAGTACAAAGCGCAAACCAGGGAGCATCCTCCCTTGTTTGCATTTGAAGATAATAAGGATAAGGACATGACTAAAGTTCTGGTTGCTACCGTAAAACCGTTTATTCCTGAATCAGTTGAAAAAATCAAGAAGATCGCGAACGAGGCCGGCTACGAATTCGTCCTTCTTGAAAAGTATGCCGATCAGGGTGAGTTTATGGATGCCGTCGCGGACGTAGATGCGTTGATCATCAGGAGCGATAAGGCCACTCGTGAGATCATCGAAGCGGCGAAGAATCTAAAGGTGGTCGTTCGCGCCGGAGCCGGCTATGACAACATTGACCTTGAAGCAGCCACAGAAAAAGGCATCGTGGCCATGAATACACCGGGCCAAAACTCAAACGCCGTCGCCGAGCTTGCCCTGGGGATGATGGTTTATATGGCCAGGAACGGCTTTAACGGGACAGCGGGCACAGAGTTGAAAGGTAAAAAGCTTGGTCTGCATGCCTATGGCAACGTAGGCCGATGTATCGCCGGGATTGCCAAAGGTTTCGGGATGGATGTTTTCGCGTTCGACCCATTCATCCCCAAAGAGAATATCGAAGACGACGATGTGGTTTGCTTAGGATCTGCGGAAGAACTTTACAGTACCTGCAACTATGTCTCCATAAATATCCCGGCAAACGACCAGACAAAAGCATCCATTAATTATGAACTCCTGACCAAAATGCCCGAACCTGCTGTTTTGATCAACCCCGCCCGCAAAGAAGTCATCCATGAAGATGATCTCTTAAGGGTGTTTGATGACCGGAAAGATTTTTCCTACATCTCCGATGTCGCTCCCGATTGTAAAGATGTAATTGCTGAAAAATATCCGGGCAGGTCTTTCTTCACGCCGAAGAAGATGGGCGCACAAACCGCCGAGGCTAATATCAATGCTGGCGTTGCCGCCATTATGCAGATAAGGAATTTTCTGGAAGATGGCGATAACACCTTCCAGGTAAACAAATAAAACTGCGATTTTGGATCAAGTGTCTGTCCTATGTGAACGCATCAGTGAGGCCCTCGCTCAACGCAAGCGCTTGGCTTCCGAGAAGCAAGGGTATTAACCGGACATTCTCATATTCTGGCAAATACACTTCGAACATATGTGAGGGATTAGAGATATGGCAATATTGAAAGCTTTCCGTGGATTACGCCCACCGAAGGATATCGTAGAAAAACTGGCTTGCCGCCCATATGATGTGCTGAACTCTGAAGAAGCCAGGGAGGTGGCAAATCCTCAATCGCTGCTGCGCATTACGAAACCCGAGATCGATTTCGATCCGGGCATCGACATACATACCCAAGCTGTCTACGACAAGGCTAAGGAAAACTTCGAGTCGTTTAAAGAGCAAGGGTATTTAGTGCAGGACGGTGAAGACTACCTTTACATCTACGCACAAACGATGGATGGACGCACGCAATACGGCCTGGTCGGCTGTGCGGGGGTAGAGGACTATATGCGCGGGATCATCAAGAAGCATGAATTAACACGCCCCGACAAGGAAGAAGATCGGATGAAGCACGTTCGTATTACAAATGCGAATATTGAGCCCGTCTTCTTTGCCTACCTCGCCGTCCCTGAAATTGACGATATCGTCAAGGACATCGTTGATAACCAGGAACTCGAATATGATTTCACAACCGATGATGACATCGGGCACCATTTCTGGGTGATAACGGACGAGACCAAGATCCAGCGTTTAATCGAACTATTCAACGAGCTTCCGGCAACCTATGTTGCTGACGGGCACCATCGCACAGCTGCCGCTGCACTGGTGGGTAATGAAAAGAAGGACAATAACCCGGATCACAACGGGGATGAGGAGTACAACTACTTCCTGGCAGTGCACTTTCCCGATAATCAGCTGCGCATCCTGGATTACAACCGGGTGGTGTTGGATCTAAATGGTCTGACACCCGAAGAATTTCTGGGGCGGCTGAATGAAGCGTTTGATGTAAAGGAGAAGGGGAGCGCGCCTTTCAAGCCTGATAGGCTTCATACTTTCAGCATGTACCTGAATGGCAAGTGGTATGAGTTAATCGCCAATGAAGGTTCTTATGACAACAGCGACCCCATCGGTGTTCTGGATGTCACGATACTTTCAAAATCAGTCTTGGAGCCTATTCTCAACATCATGGATCTGAGAACCTCGAAACGAATCGATTTTGTCGGCGGCATGAGGGGACTTGGAGAATTGCAAAGAAGGGTGGATAGCGGGGAGATGATGGCGGCTTTCGCCCTTTATCCAGTCTCCATGAAGCAATTGATCAGTATCGCCGATACCGGGAACATCATGCCCCCGAAAACAACCTGGTTTGAGCCAAAATTACGCAGCGGGTTGGTGATTCACAGCCTTGAGTGAGATCCTGAGCCGCTGGCTTTTGTGGAGTGCGGATCATATCCCGCCCTTGTCATTGCGAGGAGCCCATCAGGGCAACGCTTGTCCTGCGAAGTCCCCGACCGAAGGGAGTGGGAAGCGAAGTCGAAGGATTAGTCGAAGGGGCTCACCCTTACCACACTTGGAAGCAGGAAGGAAACGGGCCGACACACGGGTCGGCCCCTACGCGTTTAGGGGATTGTAGGGGCGCACCTATGTGTGCGCCCGAATAGGTGGCTGATTACATCTTCAGTTGCTACGAGGAGCCCGTCAGGGCGACGCTTGTCCTGCGAAGTCCCCGACCGAAGGGAGTGGGAAGCGAAGTCGAAGGATTAGTCGAAGGGGCTCGCAATGACATAGAAGAGGTTGACTTCGTCGTACATGGAAACCGACAGAAAACGGGCCGACACATAGGTCGGCCCCTACGCGTTTAGGGGATTGTAGGGGCGCACCTATGTGTGCACCCGAATAGGTGGCTGGCAGCCTACAGCTTCGGGAATCTCCGCAATACGGTTGCCGCGGTGGGGATGAAGATCCGATCCCCGGGCTGCAAATCCGGTCTGGTTTCGCCATCGGCCTTCATCGGCGTACCCTGGAAGATAAAGAAAGGCGTCCCTTCTTCTGAGTACTTCTTGTAGATGTAGGCCTGCCCGGTCAGGTAATTCATACGGTCTGCTGCACAGCTTGTCACGACACCGATGGTAAGACCTCGCTTATCCAATACTGGATCACCGAGATGGACCATGGGAATCCCCTTCACATCACATCGGAAACGTACCATCACGCTGTCCCGTTCAGCTTCTCGCTCCAGGAAACTGTCTCGGCCGATGAACCATGGTTTATACGTCTTCACATAGCTGCGGAATCCAGCTTCACCCACACCCAGATTCAACTCGCCCCCCATCTCGTGCCCGTATAAGGGAAGTCCGGCCTCGATCCGCAACGAATCTCTCGCCCCTAATCCGATCGGTTTGAGCCCCATCGGTTCCCCGATATCCAGCAAAGCTTTCCATAGGACCGCTAATTTATAAGGGTGGACAAACAGTTCGAAGGCCATTTTCTCGCCCGTATAGCCTGTTCGGGAAACAACCAGGTCAACCCCTCCGAGCGTGGCTTCACAGAGCTCCGCGCGATCTAGTTTCTGGATGCGTTTGCAGGTGGCATCATCACATTTTAGGGCAAGAAGGATGTCTCGCGACAAGGGTCCCTGCAAGGCGATATCCACCAACATGTCCTTCCCCTCTGCTGGATCGCGCAAGTTTCGGAGCACAACATTACGTCCGAACGCTCTCGCCCATGGACGTTTTTTGTCAACGAGCACTTCACCATCACGTACAGCACAGAGATACGCCCAATCCTTATCGTCGTTCGATGCATTCACCACGAGAAGGTATTCTTCCGATCCGCGCCGATAAACAATCAAATCGTCGATTACATTTGCATCCGGGTCCAAGAAATGTGTATATACCGACTCGCCGAGCTCGAGATAGCCAATGTCATTTCCGCAGACGCCATCTAAGAATATGGCGGCATCAGGTCCTTCTGCCTGGTAAATTCCCATATGAGAAACATCAAACAAGCCAGCGGCGGTTCGAACTGCTTGATGTTCCTCTCTAACGGATGAGTACCATAAGGGCATATCCCACCCGGCAAAGGGGGCCATCTTAGCGCCCAACTCAAGATGGATCGCATGGAGAGTCGTCCGGTTTGGTTCGGGTTGCTCCTTGGGTTCCTGCCATTTGAATTCCGGTAGAGCTTCACCGGATCCATCAGCAATGCCTATATAAAATGGCTTTCCATTGGCTGCGGGATCTCCTTTGATGGGTTTCGCAGGCGGCTCCTTTGATTCATGAACCCACGCCGGCCCCGGGGGCTTAGCCAGGAGATCATCCTCCTTTATGCTCACAAAGCCATCCGATAAAGCCCGTAGCCAGGCAGCTGCAAGATTCGCTTCACTTGACTTCACACTTAACTGGAATTCATAGGGAGACTTACAGGAAAGCGTACCCTCGATATCACCCTGCGGTGTGCTTATGCGCGTGACCTGGCTTTGATCAGGCTCCAAAGCCTCGACATCACTGCTCAATGCGGTCATCAAGAATTGCCGTACACGTTCACCGCCAATGTCAAAGGCCGCCCATTGACCTTTCCCTGGCGGTTCGTCACCCATGTAATAGAAGTGAGGATATCCATGAACAGTTGGATCGAAGTCGATACCCGCTGACTCTGCCAACTCGCATACGCGCAGCTTTGCCTCTTCCATGGTCTTGAAATCCACCTTCGCCCGTCTATTTCGACGTTCACGGGATTTCAATTCATAAGGTGTCGTCGCCCTTAAAACGTCGGCAATGATGTCCGCGAGCGTGATCGTTTCCTTTTCCTTAAATCCGCGCTGGGTGATCCAGGATGTGCCCATGCGAATGCCGGAAGGGTCAAGTGCGGATCTATCGCCCGGTATGGTATTCCGATTAACCACAATACCCGCCAGATCCAGTATTCGCGCGGCCATATCACCGGAGAGTGTTGTCCCATCAGGTCCGGTTATGGATCTGCAATCTAAATTCATGAGGTGGGTGTCGGTACCGCCGAACGCTATTGGAAAGCCTCGCTCCTCCAGGCGCTTCGTCAATGTTTCGCAATTCTTAATCACTTGGTGCTGAAGTACGCTGAATCTTTTAGTTTGCGCGATCTTAAAAGTGAGCGCAAGTGCGGCAATTGTATTAATGTGAGGACCGCCCTGTTCTCCGGGGAACACCGCCCTATCGATCTTGCGGGCTATTTGACGGTCCGCGGTAATAATCACCGCTCCCCTTGGTCCATTGAGTGATTTGTGCGTGGTCGTTGTTACAACATGAGCATGTCCTATCGGAGATGGATAGGCGCCAGCAACGACCATCCCGGCAACATGAGCGATATCTGCCAATAAGTACGCACCAACCGAATCGGCAATCGCCCTGAATCTAGCCCAATCAGCCGACCAGGGGTAAGACGAAAAACCAGCGATGATCATCTTGGGTTTGTGTTCGCTCGCCAGATCTTGGACTGCTTGGTAATTTATGCGTTGTGTCTCGGGATCTACGGTGTAATGGACTATGTTGAAATATTTTCCGGAACGATTGACCGGAGATCCATGAGAAAGGTGGCCGCCATGAAGCAGGTTCATCCCCATGACGGTATCCCCGGGGTCAACCAACGCGTGGTACACCGCGTTATTGGCTGGCGCCCCCGAAAGTGCCTGCACATTCACGTATAAATCATCTGCGGTCAAACCATTGGCTGCAAAAGCTTCGGCGCAGCGTCGACGAGCTAAGGCCTCGATCGTGTCAACATACTCGACGCCCTTGTAATAACGTGGGTCAGAATACCGGCGGTAGTGCGCAAGACGGTTGTCATAATCCAGGATTTCTTCTTCACTCATCCAACGGGTATTTTCATCCGGATACCCTTCCGCATAGACATTCTGGAACGCTGAATCCAAAGCATCTCGGACCGCTAAAGGAGAGGTGCTTTCGCTGGCAATCAAGATCAATTTCCGATATTGACGCTCGGATTCCAATTGAGTTAATTCGTACACATCTGGATCTAGTTCCTCCAGAGTCCCTCGAAAAAGAGAATCAGGCATTTGAAGCTCCTTATTAAAAGGGGCAGCATATCAGTAATTAGCCGCCGCAAAATGGGAATGTTTGTTGAATGGATTGTAAGACCAATGGGGAAGAAGGGTCAAGGATTGCTTTCTTTATCAAGCCGGAATGAAGTCAATCTCAAAGGAATATCGTGGTGAACCGCTGGTTAGAGGATAATGATTTAAAGCCACGGCGGGGTGTGCGCCCGCGGATGGGAAAATACAATCGGTAATATTATGCTGGATTAGCCTTCTAGCGTTCAAGCTCGGATATTAGCCCGCCCTCATATACCCACAGGTTGAAAAGGTCCCGCAAATCACAGCTGCAGGTTTCTTCTGCGACTTCCTGAAAGCCGCTCGCGCTCGCGAAGCCATAGAGATACTGCCGGTAATATGCTTTTAGGAAATCACCGAATGGACGATCACCGAGCTCCCGGCGCAGCGCATCGAAGAATAACGCTCCTTTCAGGTACACGAACACAGCGTAATCAGAAGTAGAGGCATAGTCCCCGACAGGCAGACCGATCGGCATCATCGGGTCTGGGTGTTCCCGTACGATGGCACGGAAATCACTTAAGAATCCAGTAGCTCGACCTGACCCTAACGCCTGTTCGTAATACAGCGCCTCTGCATAAGTGGCCGCAGCTTCATCCAACCAGGGTTCTGAAATCTGGTCATCGCCGATAAGACCATAAAACCACTGGTGCGCGACCTCGTGGACAGTAGGCTCCACAACCCAGTGGGTCCCCAAAGTGCCAATGAAAACCAGACCCGGGTATTCGATGCCGCCGAATGCATGTGGCGCGTCGACGATATCCAGCTCTGGATAGGGATAGGGGCCCACTAGATCACCCAGGACCTGCATCTGCAAGGTCGCCGAATCGAGCACCGTATCAAGGTCATCGACATGATCCTGCAGAACCCAGGCTGTTAGCGTAACATCGCCAACCTGGCGAGACTCATCGACGAAGTCGGCGACGGCGATGGCTACATCCCGCATCGGCCCCGTCACATAGGTCAGGCGTTGAAGATCGCCAATGCTCTCTTTCTGGATCTCCACGCCGGAGGCGACGAGATCAAAGGACGCGGGTGCGGTCACACGCAGCTGATAGAGGGCTATATCGGAGTTGGTTGTATCCCCACCCGAGGGCGCCCGCCGGATATCCCACTCATCATCGATGATGCGCGGGATCAGTGGATAGAAAGTTGGGGCAATCAACACACCCTCGGTGATCCCAAAACGGCGTGGAGCTGAAGGACTCATTGACCCCACCTCGATCCGGAATGGCAATCCCAGATCGATCGTCTCCCCTGGCGCTAGCGGTATCGCCAGGTCTACTCGCAGGGCTAAGCCATCCAATTCCTGCGCGGGTTCGATGACCTTGTCGCGGATAAATACAGGGCCAGCGACCATTGAAGACTGATACTGCGCGTCATTCGGCCAGAGCATTAAATAGATCTCATGCAGCGGATTATCGAGATGATTCCTGAATTGAATCTGAGCCCAGCCATCGAGAATGGCGGTCCTCATTTCCGAATCAAACGTGACCTCCAAATCTATCGAATAGCGAGTAGCGTCTTTAAGCTGGGCGAGGTCATCGATATAATCGGGTAATAATCCTGGATTTTGATCAGAAAGTTGGATGTCAGGAGTCGGTTGTGGAGTATGCGTGGGAGAGGGTGTCGGTGTTGGTGTGTAGGCCGGAGGTAAGTCGACGGTACTTTGTAGGCCAGGGGTGCTCGTCAACACTTGTATTGGATTCGCAAGCGGTGCGCAGGCAGTCATGAGCAGTAAAAAAATGATTATGACTTTCTTCACGGTTATACCTTTGGGTATCTTTAACTCATGGGGACATGGTGCGCCAATAAATCCCAACGACGCTCCTTATCCGAATTGATCGAACCCCGTCCTAGCTTCATATTTTATCCCGAAAGGGATCCAAATGTTCAAAATGAAGGAAGGAACAAATCGCATCTGATCCGTAATTATTCATAATTTGCTGGATGGTTTGCAGTTGCTTCTCAGCGGAGCAGAAGAGAAACTTTTTCGGAAGACCTGTTGGGCGGTAGCCACAAAACTCCAAAATACTTCCGAAACTTGCAAAATCCCATACAATATCCACTTATGGACTCATCAACCCTACCCTCATTGAAATCACATTGGCTAGCCAAAAGATTACGTTTCTTCTACGGTTGGCTCATTGTTCCAGTGTCAATCATAGGCTCCTTCGCCACCAGCCCCGGCCAAACTTACATGGTTTCGGTCTTCAATCCATCCTTCCGTGAAACGCTCAGTTTGAGCCTCAGCCAACTTACCGGAGCGTATATGCTGGGTACCATCCTGGCCTCGATACCCCAGCCCTACATTGGCAATTGGTCAGATCGAGTGGGCATCCGCCGGATGTTGATACTGGTGGTTGTGCTTTTCAGTTTGGCTTGCATCTTCATCGCCCAGGTGAACAGTTTGGTCATGCTGACCCTGGCTTTTTTCTTCCTGCGCATGTTCGGCCAAGGTGCCCTTGAACTGCTCTCCACCAACATGCTGCCGATGTGGTTTCGCGAGCGTCTGGGCAGGGTATCGGGGATCAAAAACGTCGTCGTTCGCCTGTTGATCGGGGGCGTCCCTGTCGGAGTCTTAGCGGTCATCAAGCAGGTCGGGTGGCGAGGGACATACATGCTCGCCGGTGCGGTTGTACTGGGGGTAATGCTGCCACTCGCGCTCTTCATCTACATCGGACGCCCCGAAGACATCGGCGAGGAAGTCGAAGGAGTCAATGCCCCGCAGGCAGCGGTGAACAACGAGCTGCGCAAATCGACATCCGAAAAAGACCTCACTCTAAAGGAGGCCATGGGCTCACGGGCTTATTGGATATTAGTCTTGAGCTGGGTTGCTTGGGCAGCCATCGCCACAGCTATCACCTTCAACTTACTTCCGATATTCTCCGAGTTGGGCTTCTCCGAAGAAGCTGCTGTAGTTTTTTTCTCTTTCCTAATGATCACCGCGGCGATCTTCCAGATCCTGGGCGGCGCGTTGGCCGATCGCATTGCTTTAAAGTGGTTGGCGTTTGGAGCGATGGGTCTGTATTCACTCGCAGTCGGCGCGCTTATCATCTTGCCTCCAGATGCAGCCATACTATCCTATACGGTCACTTTAGGCATTGGGCTGGGGTTGTTCGGCGGTTTGGGCACCACGGTCTGGGTACGATATTTTGGGCGCACGCATTTGGGGAAAATTCGAGGTAGTGTGTGGACGGCGAGTGTGGCTGGCAGCAGTGTGGGGCCTTTTCTCATGGGTATAGCCTTCGACCACTTCGGGAATTTTCGATTCTCTTTGATCGTCGCCTCGATCATTTTAGCCGTGTTGGCGGTCGCAGGACTGTGGGCGACACCGCCAAAACTCAGGAGCCCTATTCCCGAAACCGGCCAACCCTCTTGATTCCTTCTACCAACCCATTAAATTACACGGGAATTCTTCTTCCAACTGACCTATACTCATGATATGCCCCCTTCTCAACCCACTGGTAAAAAAACCCCCGGTGGAGGGGGATTCATTGTGGGCGGAACAGGACTCGAACCTGCGACCTCTTCTGTGTAAGAGAATTCATGGGTTTTCCATGGAGTATCCTGGTGACTATCCAGTGATTTTCTCTCCATAAAATGCCTCGATTAGGGGGGATGATCGTCCAAGATGTCTATGTAGTCCATGCTTTGTTACCGCAACTGCACCAAAACTGCACCAGACTAAACATAGTTTCATCACATCTGTAAAACAAAAACACAAGGAAAGGCGACTCGAATACCCCTGTCTGATTAGATATAGCTAAGCACATTGAAGAACCAGATCCTGTAACAGGGTGAATTGGATTTTCAAACCCCTCCATCCACATTTCTTCGAGGACCTTCATCGATTCCCCTTGGGGATCTTTGATCTTTAGAGCGAGATTATCGGTGGCGTTCGTATGATTCTCGGACGATGCTATAGAGTGAGCATTAGTGTCTCGAAGAACTTCCCACCATAGCTCTTTTTCATCCACTAATAAAGCGCCCTCGCGGGCGCTTCGTTCTCAGATGGCGGGGCTTGGATTCCATAGCTCCCGGAACATAGTGGAGGGGGGCTTGAATCGACAGGCTTGGTTTCCAAGGGTGACCTTGCGATTTGCGATCGCTAAGAACCCGGCGAGCCTTGAATTGGACTTATTCTAAACCCAGAGCGTCATGACAACAACAGCTTTCGAAGGACTAATTTGAATGGAACGAACCTCCGAACTCATTCCTCCGAGTTGCACTTCGTAGGTGAATCCAAGATTCCTTATTACGACCTTAGTTGTAGCTTGTATGAACCTGAGAGCTATCGATAGCCCACCTACCTTTATGAGCTTTGCTGATAATCCTCGTACGTTCGGAGCATGGAGCGTAGTATCAAATCTGTATAATCGTTGATTTTTTGGAACATTTCAGCCCAGGCTTGGGGCGATCGAACAGCAACATGCCCGTAAACCTCAAGTACTGAATCCAGTAGCATCTTGCGAAAGAAAAGGAACGCGCGGGTAGCATCAATGCTGCTCAACCCTTGATTAAAAGCCCAATAGGCATAATTGCTCCCCACAAGTTTTGCCTCCCCCTCTGCGGCAGCATCAACATTGGACAAATAGACCCTCAAACCACGTAGGAGATCCTTCCCACCGCTCCGGAATTTTTCTCGACCTAGGGGATCGATCTTTTGATACCATGCTTGTGCCTCAAGCTCCCCTTCCTCGATGTGAAAGCGAGTGTGCCAGAGCGCGCGTTGAATAACCAGGTTGGCATCTGAAGCGCCATCCTCTCCCTGGGAAAGCTGCCAGATCTCAATATCTTCCCGGCGGAAGCGGCGGTGGCCTCCTTTTGTCCGGTGCACCGGCATTAAACCTTGATCCCCCCAGCGTCTGAGGGTATTTGGATGCACACCTAGGATCTCTGCTGTTTCTGCTAATCCCAACCACTCTTCAGTCATATTACCTTTCCAGATAACCTTAATCTCTCAACGAAGTAATACCCATAGAAGCTGAACATGATCCCAACGCACACTTTCCATCGGAAAACCGCGATCACCATGGATTTTTCACGCGGATCATCGGACATGGGGGTCGCTGGATCAACTTCCCGATGAGATTCAACCGCACTAATATACCACCGAGTATGCCGCTCAGGTGGATGATCAGGAAGGGCTGGATAGAAAGCCCAGGCTCGAGTGCGTTCTTGATCAGGAAGTACGGCACCCAGACCAATGCACACGTGGCGATTAGCAACTTCGATAAAATACGGAGACGTGTGTGTGTTCGCAACGATGATCTACCTCCTATAGTTTCGCTTGAATTCAATTCCTCAATGGCTATGCCAGTGTCTGCATGGCTATCGCTGCAGCCTCAATTGTCTGCTGAATAACCTCATCATCATGAACACTCGACAAAAAGCCTGCTTCAAATTGCGAGGGGGCCAGGTAGACGCCCTGCGCCAGCATGGTCTGGAAATACCGCCCGAAGCGTTCGACATCGCTCGGTTTGACCTCCGGCCAATCGTGCACAGGTTGCTCTACGAAGAACATCGAGAACATTGTCCCGACCCGGGTCTGGTAGATCGGGATGTCACTGGCATCTGCCGCCTCCCGGATGCCGGTTTCCAATGCTTGCGCGCGCCTTTCCATCTCGCTCCAGATCTGCGGATCCTGTAACGCCTGCAGAGTGACCTTGCCAGCCGTCATGGCCAGCGGGTTCCCCGAGAGCGTTCCCGCCTGATAGACCGGCCCGGCGGGCGCGACCATCTCCATAATCTCCCTTCGTCCACCGTAGGCACCCACTGGCAGCCCGCCGCCGATTACTTTACCGAGCGTGGTCAGATCCGGTTGGATGCCATACAAAGCCTGGGCTCCGCCGGGATGGACACGGAAACCGGTCATCACTTCATCAAAAATGAGTAATGCCGCATGCTGATCACACAGATCCCGCAGCCCCTCCAGGAACCCCGCCCGCGGGGGTACGACACCCATATTGCCTGCCACTGGCTCGACGATCACAACCCCGATTTCCTGCGGGTAAGCTTCGAAGATCGCCGCGACACTGTCCACGTCGTTGTAGCGGGCGACCAGCGTGTCGGCAGCTACGCTGCTTGGCACACCGGGGGAATCGGGCAGGCCCAGGGTCGCCACTCCCGATCCGGCATGTACCAGCAGCATGTCAGCATGTCCATGGTAACAACCTTCAAATTTTATGATCTTCTCCCGGCCTGTGTACGCCCGGGCTAAACGCAGAGCGCTCATCGTCGCCTCGGTGCCCGAATTCACGAAGCGGATCATTTCCAGCAGCGGCATGAAATCACAGATAAGCTCGGCCAATTCGATCTCGAGCACGCTCGGTGCCCCGTAGCTCGTACCGCGTCTAGCGGCTTCCACCAGAGCATCCACAACTTCCGGGTGCGCATGGCCAAGAATTAGCGGGCCCCACGAGAGCACGTAATCAATGTAGGCATTGCCATCAACATCAAAGATATGGGGGCCAGCCCCGCGATCGATGAACAGCGGGTTGCCGCCCACAGCCCGGAATGCCCGCACGGGTGAGCTCACTCCGCCAGGCAGAATAGCCAGGGCTCGTTCATATAAGCGCGCAGATGTAGCTGTTTTCATGGTCAGGCACCTATGGTTGAGAGATTTTGAATATGCGTGGCGGGTTGAGCAGCCACGGGCCACTGATCGAGCAAGCGCTGGGCTGCTCGTTCTCCTGAACGGATGCAATCGGGGATGCCAATGCCGCGATATCCTGCACCGGCCAGAGCAAGCCACGGCCATCTCTGAAGCCGGTCTTCGATTTTCTCCAGACGCTCCGGGTGGCCAAGGTTGTACTGGGGCATGGCATCTTCGAAGATATGAACACGGGTGAAGAGCGGCTGCGCCTGGATGCCCAGAGTGCTAGCCAGCTCCTCCTTTGCCAGCGCGATCAGGTCTTTCTCGTTCCAGACGATATTATCCTGCTGGCCAGCGCGCCCGATGAATACACGCAAAAGTGCATGTCCAACAGGCGCCCGGTGGGGAAACTTGGATGAGGTCCATGTGCATGCCAGGGCCTTGCGCTGCTCGCGGCGCGGGATCACGTAGCCGTATCCATCCAATGGACGCGCGAGCTGATCCTCGCGGAAGGCCATCGATACCGTGGCTGTGGAGACATACTCGATGCCCGCCAGTTCTGTCGCTAACAACGGGTCCTGGTCCTCGAGCAGCCGCGCTGCGGCAAACGTCGGCGTGGCCAGGATCACCCCATCAGCCCGCAGGGAAGATCCATCGGAAAAGTGCAGCCGCGGACCGCCTGCCGGGTTTGAAATGTGTTGCAGGGCTACGCCGCTGTGAAGCCCAACACCCGAAGAGCGCAGGCTTTCAAGCAGCGCTTCGACTATCTCAGCCATCCCCGCGCGCGGGGTTAAGAACAGGCTGCGTGAACCCTGCACCGTCCGGCTATCTCTGGCTCGGGCTCTTCGCACAGCCAGAGCCCCCCGCACTAATCCGCCATGTTTGAGCTCGAGATCTCTTAAATAAGGGAGCGTCGCCTGCAGACTGAGTTGGTCGCCATCGCCGGCGTAGATGCCGCTCATCAGCGGTTCGATCAGGTGTTCATAGGCCTCCCGGCCAATCCTCCGGCTCACAAATTCACCCATGCTCTCGTCGCCCATCTCCCGCCGGGGGGGGATGAAGAAATCCATCCCCATGCGCAGCTTGCCCATCCAAGAAAGCAAGCCGCTGGTTAGCATCGGACTTATCTCGGTCGGGATCATCATGGTTAGGCCGCCGGGCAGTGTATGCAGCCGCTGGCGATGCAGGATGTAAGTCTTCTTCAGGTGCGGGTTCGTCCCCTGCAGGCTGTCGGCTATTCCCAGCTCACGGCAAAGCGCCACTGCCCACGGCTTGGTGGCCACGAAGGTGTCAGGTCCGCCTTCGATCACAAAGCCGTCCAGGCGCTCTGTCAGGATCTTGCCGCCGAAGTACTGACCCTGCTCGTAAATGTGCACAGAGAAGGGCACCGGCTGCTGCGACGCATGTTTGTGCAGATAATATGCGGCCGAAAGTCCGGCGATCCCGCCGCCTATGATAATGAAGGTTCTGTGCTGGTCCATTCGTGCACCATCTCGACGACTGCTTTGACTTGCTCAACGGGCGTGTGCTGCAGGATCCCGTGTCCTAAATTGAAGATATGGCCGGGCCGTCCCCCCGCCCGTTTCATTACTTCGTCTACATGACCACGCAGCTCCGCAAGAGGCGCAAACAGCGAAACAGGATCCAGGTTGCCCTGCACCGCCGTGTCCTCGCCCAGCAAGCGCCAGCCTTGATCCAGGGGGATGCGCCAATCCAGACCAATGACGTCGCCACCGGCCCGCTTCATCGATTTCAACAAGGTCGAAGTATTGGTCCCGAAGTGGATGACCGGGACGCCCCTGCCCGATACCGCCTGGAGCACCCGGGCGGAATACGGCAGGACATAGCGATCATAATCCAGGGGATGAAGCGCCCCTACCCATGAGTCGAAGAGCTGCACCGCCTGGGCACCCGCATGGATCTGCGCGATCAAATACCCGCTCAAGGCCTCTGCGATCTTGCTCATCAAAGCATGCCAGGTTTTCGGCTGGGCGTACATCATGCCCTTGGCCAGACGGTAATCCCGGGAAGGCCCGCCTTCGATCATGTAGCATGCCATCGTAAAAGGCGCTCCGGCGAAGCCAATTAAGGGCACTTCAGCGGGAAGTTCGCGCCGCAGCAAGCGGATCGCCTCCATAACATGCCCGAGGTCGCTCTCTGCATCGATGGCGCTCAGACGCCGGACATCATCCAGCGTTCGAATGGGATCCTCGATCGAAGGACCCTCGCCCTTTACAAATTCCAGACCTAAACCCATCGGCACGATCGGCAGGAGAATATCGGCGAATAGGATGGCGGCGTCCACCCCGTGTGCAAGCACCGGCTGGAGAGTAACTTCAGCTGCCAGCTCCGGCCGCTCGACAATCTCAAGCAGGGTGAATTTCTCGCGGATCGCCCTGTATTCGGGCATATAACGCCCTGCTTGGCGCATGAACCACACCGGGGTTGCATCCACCGGCAAACTCCGGCAGGCGCGCAGGAACCGTGATTCAGGCTCCTGGGCTTGATCTTGGAGGGTTTGATGCTTCACAGAACATCCAAGCCTTCCGGGATGTAAGCGCAGGCGGGGTCTGACCTCAGGTAATCCCCGGTCAAGCCGTAGGCCCGACCGCGCTGGCCGCCACAAAGATCACGATACTCACAGATACCACATTTGCCTTTCAATTGCTCAGGATCTCGCAGCTCCTTGAAGATCGGATGATGGCGGTAGACCTTGACGATGTTGTCCTCACGAACCATCCCCGCTGTGATCGGCAGAAAGCCGGAGGGTTGAATCTCGCCGATGTGTGAGATGAACAGGAAGCCGTTACCATCATTGACACCTTTACGGGGGCGGTGCAGGCCGTCGGCGTATTGGAAACCCGCGCCCTGGAATGTCACTTCCGCGCCATTACCCGCTTCGGCTTTCTTTCGTTCGATCGCCACCCGCCGGTACATCGGGGCGGCGGTGGCTTTGATATCGAAGGGAGCTTGCTGTGAGAGATCGTACAACCAGTGGAAAACGCGCTCGTGGTCTTCCGGAGTAATCATGTACTTCGCCTGCGCCCGCCCGGTGGGAACCATGAAAAATACCGACCACTGGACCGCGCCCACTTCTTCGACAAATGGGACCATTGCCTCAAGCCGATCGAGGTTAAAGCAGGTCACGGTCGTATTGACCTGCACGCTCAATCCCAACTCCTTGGCGCGGTGGAGCGTATCCATGGTGCGCTGCCACGACCCTTCCACCTGCCGGAAAGCGTCGTGCGCTTCCGGTGAATCAGCGTCCAGGCTGAGCGCCAGCCGGCGGATTCCGGCCTCTTTGGCCCGTTTCAGGCGCTCGAGGGTCGGCAGGGCGGTGGCAGTCGGAGTCAGTGAACATCGCAACCCGCTCTCGGTAGCGTAAGTAATGAGATCAAAGAGATCCCGACGCATCATTGGGTCGCCACCAGTGAATATCAGGATCGGGCTGCCAAACTCCTTCAGCTGGTCGATCAGCTGGAAGCCCTCCTGCGTGGTCAGTTCGAGTGGATCGCGCTGCGGGATGGCATCGGCCCGGCAGTGGACGCAGGCGTATGCACATGCACGGGTAACTTCCCAGGCGATGGTGAAGGGCGCCAGATCGAAATCGGCGACAAGCATGCGGCCGTCATTTTGGCTTCGTTCATCGGCTGCTTGTATGGATAAGGATGGATTGGTCATCTACTCCACTCCAATTCGTCTTTAAGGCTTCAACCAGGAACAGGCATCCTTGGCATGATAGGTGAGGATGAAATCTGCCCCTGCTCGCTTCATGGCGGTCAGATTCTCGAGGACGATATTCCTCTCATCGATCCACCCCCTAGCGGCTGCAGCTTTGACCATGGCGTACTCCCCGCTGACGTTATAGGCAGCTAGCGGGGTTTGGGGATGCGCCTGATGCACGGCGTGGATCACATCCAGGTAGCTCAGGGCTGGCTTAACCATCAGAATATCGGCGCCTTCGGCAACGTCCAGCGCCGCTTCGCGTAAAGCCTCGCGCAAGTTGGCGGGGTCCATCTGATGCGACTTGCGGTCGCCGAAACTCGGCGGCGACTCAGCAGCATCGCGGAAGGGTCCGTAGTAGCTCGAGGCATACTTGACCGCATAGGACAGGATCGGGATGTGTTCGAAGCGGGCTGCATCCAGGCTCGCCCTGATAGCGGCAACCATACCATCCAGCATCCCGCTGGGCGCCACCATATCTGCACCGACTTCCGCATGAGAACACGCCACCCTGGCGATCACTTCAAGCGAAGCATCATTCAAGATGCTGCCAGCAGGCAGATGGGGGTGCGGCTGATCGAGATCCTGGTTGAGTAAGCCGCAATGCCCATGATCGGTATATTCACACATACACACGTCGGTAATTACGAGCATGTCGGGCACGCTCGCCTTGATAGCGCGAATTGCCTGTTGGACGATGCCGTTTGCGTCAAAATTCTCCTTGCCAACCGGATCTTTCGCCTCGGGAATGCCGAAGAGGATCACAGCCGGGATTCCCAGCTTGGCGATCGCTTCTACTTCAGACGGCAGGAGATCCGGAGACCACTGATACACACCCGGCATCGAGGCGATTTCCTTCTTCAGGTTCTTGCCATGCCGGACAAAGAGTGGGTAGACCATATCTGAAGACCTCAAATGCGTTTCGCGCAGCAGTGCACGCAACTGCGGGGTTCTACGCAGTCGACGCGGGCGGTGGATCAGCATTTCTCGTGTCTCCAATACGTTCATGTTGTCTCGACCTCTCGCTCAATCTCAAAGGCATCGAGCGCGCTGATGAGTCCTTCGATCGTGTACGC
>Ga0255055_10000703_pt1 | contig 25382 bp, 21 predicted proteins | sample JV7_2_27_MG_FD_188633 | JGI IMG/M metagenome (GOLD analysis project Ga0255055, IMG submission 188633) | Seawater microbial communities from Jervis Inlet, British Columbia, Canada - JV7_2_27 | ecosystem: Environmental > Aquatic > Marine > Inlet | place: Canada: British Columbia | collected...
TGGGTTCAGAAGTTTCAGGATTTAAGTGTCCGATTTCTGGCTGTTGTCCTATTTCCTCTAACATCTGATGACTTATTTCTGCAGTTATCTAACCTCTGAACCTTTGAACGTTGAAGCTTGAACCAGGCGTTGTTTAAAGAACTCAACTGAACTAAAATATACCACAAGACTTTTGTAACATTTTTGTGGGACGCAACACTAGTAATAATTAGCCAGTATGGGGTCATATATTTTCACGCCGAAATGCTTGTAATAAGGTTCGCATTTCGAAAGGAGCATAAAAGAAATGTTCTTTTGCAGGTGTTTTCTTTCCTCATCAAGGGTATCAAAATTGCCGCCCCCCTTTGAAATGATCAGATCTGATTGGCGAACGAGTTCTTTCACTTCACTTGAGCATCTGCTCAACAGGGTACCCGGCAAGGGCCCATCGATGCCGTTTTCAATAACGGTTGCGACTTTGTCTATGCCAACTGACTTTGCTTCCTTTAAGGTCGCGTCATTAAGGGTCGGCACACTTCTAACCACAAAGGTAATCTCAAGTTTATGCATTTTTTTTATGGTTTCGATCAACAACTTATCGAATACAATTTCGCCGGCGTTATCTCCAAAAATCAACAGATGGTTACTCGTCTGCAACTGCTGTCTAAACTTTGAATAATTCTCATCTGAAAGTGGCGCCTTTACTTTTTCTGTTATTGAATTTTCAATTGTTAAAGACGTATCAGCCACCATAAGATCCATAGAATTTCCTAGTATGGACAGCTTAACTGCTATATGAAGCGGGTCAGTGGCTTCATGTACCATCTTTTCCAAGACAGGGTACAGCTCCATAATCTTTTCATTTTGATTTGATTTATCAAGGTAAAATGGATCGGGAGTATTGCCCCTTTTTACAATTTTTCTCCATACATCTTCGATGATTTCGGCACTGGTGGTATCCCAAAAGAGGCCCCGTAATGCAGGGATTTCTAATATTTCAGAATACAGTTCTTTAACTGAACTCTCATCTAAAGCAAGTTTATTAATAGAAGAAATCGTCATCTGTAATATGCAAGGGATGCAATCTGGTCTGAGTAACATATTCTGATCAAAAGCCTTTCATCATTTCCTTCATGAGAAATGGCACCTCGATTCGACCGGTGGGGGCTAAAATCTTGCTACTGTAATCTGTGGCATATTTTTTCTTCAAGGTTCGAACCATTTGTCTGAATTCGGATGTATTGATAGCCTTAGCGATATTTTCGATATTGCGACCGGTAGCTTCAGCCAGAATACGCGGTCCTGAACCGATGGCCAGGCGCCATCCGCCTGTGATCGGAACCCCTAGAGCCTTCATCCCCGGGATGCACTCTTCTTTAACAAAACTATAATGCGCATCCCCCATATCAGGGATAACGTTGTAATATTGGTTGAACTTCCAGGCACCAGTCTGTATCCGATATGGCTCTTCCTGAATCCGACCGCTTGAAATCCAAACCCGACTCCTGTACTGGAATACCACCTGCAACAATCTATTCGATATGATGCGATACTCGCTGTTCAAAAGCGCCTTCATTAGACCTTCTTCTTTTTCTACGGTAGCGACCGCTGTGATCCGAGGTCCTTCGCCCACCGCAACGTAATATCCCCCTAATAGCTTAAGGCCAAGCTTTTCAATAGTCGGATTATACTCATCGGAGACAAATGTGGAATACTCATCAGATTTGCCTGGAATTATGTCCCAGCTTTGAGCGAAAAGAATAGTCATGCGCTGCCTCCTATGGTTTCTGAAATTGGTGTAAAGCCGCCGAGATCATATTAACCGAATAATTCGGACAGTCTCCTTACATTTTAAAAATACGGGTCATGAGCTCCGCCAGGTATTCGTCTTCGCTTTCCTTTTTCTTGGTAAATTTTGCCGGCCTGGTTTGAACCCAGTAGAGATTGTCCGGAAAGGGCTGGTCCGGGTCAAAGACCCACTCCATGTCCTGAGGGGTGTCAAAATGAGCTTCAACCATTTTGGCTATCCGCGCGATTTCTTCAATTTCCTCCTTGGCCAGGCAGGCGCTGTTCTGCATATCCGCGGGGATCTTGACCATGCGGGTGCCGGCATCCTTGTAAACGACCATCTTGGTTTTGGTGCCAATGGTGCTTACGATTTCACCGCTTTGTTTGTCAACGACAAAGCTGTCCGGCGTAATTTCACCGCTGACAACGCTCTCGCCCAGGCCCCAGTTGCCCTCGACGATAATTTTGGACATATCCCCGGTGACGGGCAGCACCGTCAGCGTGACCCCGGCACAGCGGGCGTCTATCATTTTCAAGACCGCCACCCCTATGGGAGCCTTGTCCAGCGCCATGCCGCTTTCCAGACGAAAGGCGATGGCCCGGGTGGTAAAAGCACTGCCCCAGACCTGAATCACCTTTTGGACGAGATCTCTTTTTCCGCGAACATTCAAATAAGTTTCCATCTGGCCCGGCATGCTGACCGATCCGCTGGAGCGGGTAGCCACCGGTACATCTTCACACCTGGTTTGCTCGCACAAACGGCCATAGTGGTTCCAGAGTTCATGCGCCATATCTGCGGGCATCGGCTTGGACTCGATGACGCCCCGGATAAAGCGGCTGGCTTCAATTTGCTTTTCAACCTTGTTTATTAATTCATTCTGGTTTTGCTGCACGTATTCCCGTATCTCTGCGCCCGCCCCGGTCGCTTCCATAAATTGTTCGTAACCGTCGACCGATATCGCAAATCCCGGTGGGACCCGCATTCCCAAGTGAACCATTTCACCAAGATTGGCGCATTTTTTTCCCACCATGTCGTTGTGCTCGCTGCGCAGTTCATCGAACCAGTAAATCCATTTTTTTGCCATGGTGACGTTTCCTTCCGCTACCGGCAAAGAGAGCCCCGATATTATCTCAGGGGGCTCTCCTCTTCGCCGTTTAACCGTTATTTGTCCAGTATGTATACCGTACCCAGGTTGGCATCCACTTTAACCCGTTGGCCGGACTTGATCTTCTGGGTGCCTTCGAAGACGTTCATGACCACCGGGATACCGTATTCCCGGCCGACAATGGCGGCATGGGAAAGGCTGGCGCCCCGATCCACGATCACGCCTTGGATCATGGAAAAAATGGGCGTCCAGCTGGGCGACGTGGTGGCCGCCACCAGAATGTCGCCCTCCTTTACCAGGTGGAGTTCATCTTCGGTCATGATGACCCGCGCCGGGCCTTCGGCTACCCCGGGGGAGCCGCAGGTTCCATATAGATCGGCTTTGAGTTCGGGGCGCACCTCCGGCATGGCTCCGACGACAACTTTGAGGGCGATGGGGTCATTGGACTGCACCAGAACGCCCATGGCCTGATCCATATCGAATCCTTCCTTTAACATGGCAGGCGGATTGGGCGTCTTTTGCCATTCTTCCCACTCCGCCTTTCTGCGCTCTACGATGTAGCGCAGGTCAAACTGGTCGGGATTGAGGCCGGCCCGCCGGATTTCGTCGGGTATCAGGAAAAACATGTCTTCAGGATCATCGATGGCCCCTTTTTGGGCCCAGCGCTTGCCCAGGCCAAGGGCGCTTCGCCGCATAATGGCATGGGTATACAGATCCAGGTAATGGTCGTGTTCTTCACTGAAAACACCGCATTTTTGGGCCAGCCGCATCAATTGCTCGAACCAGCCTCTTTGCTCCGGGGGAACCTTCGCGAGCACCTCTTTTTCGGCTGCTTCCCGTTCTTCGGCATTCTTCTGACGCTTCTCGTCGAGGTTGAAACCCCCGCCTTTTGAGAGGAACTGCTTGACATTACCGAGGGCCGGCGTGGGGTCCTCCACCCAGGTAGGTAGATTTATTTCCGACATGCGCTGCATGCGCCAGCCGTCTTCATTCATAAAATCCATGAAATCCTTCAGAAACGCCTTGCCCTTCTCCGTTGACGCCAAAGCAGCCGCGATATTGGCGGGATCGTTTTGGAGAAATACATCCGCCAGACCATCTTCCTGGGCCCGTTTGGAAAAATCCCACAGGCGGCGATCGACCTGAAAGACCTTGTTGTCAAAGCCGGAGATCAGTTTGTGGAAAAGCGGGGAAGTGTCATCGATACCGGCCAGCTCCCGGCACATATTTTCAAAAAGGATATAGGCCGTGTAAGTTCCGTACATCATATACATGTGAATTTCCCACATGCGGCGGCAGGTGTTGATGGTCTCTTCAAAATTGTCCAGCAGTTCTATGTTCGTGGCTTCATCGAGATTCAGGGCTTTGAGGCTCTCATAGCGCCCTAAAATCTCATCAACAAATCCTTGCCACAATCCGTCATAATCCTCGATAAAAGGCAGGATGGCCTTGCGAAACCTGGCTTCTCTTCGCTGTTTTTCCTCCTCGCTCTTAACCAGTAGCAGCGTCAGGTAACCACCGCCGTTCATAAAGCGCCAGTCCCACCCTTTTACGGTTGGCAGGCTCAATTTCTCGGCCCCGTACTGCATGCCGTGTCGACAGAAATTTATCCAGAACCAACCGAACATCGGTGTCCAGGGCGGTACGGAATGGGTGCCGTCCAAAAACCAGGCCGGTGATTGCTCGAAATCTCTCTCGGGATCGAATTCCAAACCGGGAACAACATCATAAACTTTCATTTTATTCTCCTTTCTTTTATTGTTTTTGATTGTAAATGATTACCAGTGTCCATTGTCCCTTTTTCAATTCCCAATTCTTTCAATTTTTTAATAGTTGGAACCCCATCTTGCGTATAACCAAACGCTTTGTAATACTCATCCAGTAGGCTATCAAGATCTTTTACCGTCTGACCGGTAGAGGATCCCGCATTCTTTAATGGTTCTGAAATCATTCGTTTGGGGAGGGAGTCATCTTTGCGTCCGAATCCTTCCCTAATATTGAAACACCTTTCGATACAAACGATCCTTTCGCCGATTTTCAACAAGTTATTTGCAGTCTCAAACCCTTTCACTCCCGTTGCTGATGAGAGCAATTGCGCGTACTTTTGGATATCCAATCCCGAATTTCCAAATGTGCAGGCGATAAGAGAATCCTCCAATGCTTGTTCTTTCTGAACACGGGCAATTATCTTTCCCTTTCCTTTCTCGGCTAATGGATCCGATTTTCCCGTGAATTCTTCCCTGGGTCGGCCATACATATGACTTCCACCGATATTGGATGTAGCCATACTCAGGGCATATCCCTTCACGCCTCTTGGATCATAACCCGGAAGCTCAAGGCCTTTAATGTGCATGGCATAAGAACCGGTCTCTCCTCCAATCTGGGCGGCGGCTCGCTTTACTCCTTCTCCCAACAGATGGCCGATTCCCTCTCTTTTACCAATTTTTTCTACCAAAGCGAAAATGGCCTTCTTGTTTCCCCATTTGAGATCTAAACCATCTGTATCCGAGGTGGACATAATTCCTTTTTCAAATAATTCACAGGCATATGCTATGCAAACCCCTGTGCTTATAGTGTCAATACCATAGTAGTCACAAAGCGCATTGGCATCGATCACAAACTGCTTGTCTGTAAGGCCGAGCAAGGGGCCAAAGGCAAAGATGGTTTCGTACTCCGGACCGTCAATTTGAGATCCGAGAAATGGTCCTTGGCGGATTTTTCGCATACCACCACATCGGGTCATACACACGTGGCAACCGGCCTTTGACTTCTTCAACTCATAAAATTTTTCTCCGGAGATCTTGTCAATGTTTTGAATTCTTCCTTCCTGAAAATTTTTAACCGGTAAAATACCTAAATTATCCACTACAGTGGTAATGTAAGGAGTCCCCAAAGTTGACATGGTTTCTTTACGGGGGTGCTCTTTTAGGATGTCGATCTGCTTTTTAACCAAATGTTTGAATCCGGCTTCGTCAAAAGGTCTTGGTTTTTGAATCGGTACGTTGATAGAGATGGCTTTTAGATTCTTGGACCCCATCACGGTTCCCATTCCGCCCCGTGAGGCCGTGCGTTCACCGGAATGAATGACGGCATATCTGACCAGCTTTTCTCCGGCAATTCCGATACACGTCGATTCGGTACGGGGGCCATGTCTGTCTTTCAGTTTCTTTTGCAGCTGGCGGTAGTCTAAACCCCAGAGGCCAGCGGCTGAAAGAAAGTGAACATTATCCTCATCTATGTGCACATATGAGGGGCGTTTTGCTTTTCCATCAATGACAATTAGATCATAGCCGGCGTACTTGAGCCACACACCAAAATTTCCCCCGGTGATCGAGCGGAAGATGGTGCCGGTCAATGGGCTCTTGGAGGATACGGCCCACTTGGAAAATCCCTGGAGCCCGGTGCCTCCCAGAACACCGATTGACATGATAAGTTTATTTTCGGGTTCAAGGGGATCAATTCTGGGAGCAAGCTCATTATAGAGATACTTAGAACTTAATCCTCGTGCGGAAATAAATTTTTCATGATAAGAACTGGGGATCTCTTCTACTCGATAGGTGGAATTGCTGAGATCAATTCTGAGGAGTTTGCCGGTAAAGGTTGTCATTGCATTTTACCTTTCCTCAATTTGAGCGAACCGCAAAGATCGGTGCCAGCCTGTAAGCAAAATACTATGTGTTGACGTGTCCCGACGGCACAAGGACCTTACAGCCATAATTGGAAACCATACTGAGCAATTTTAAAGTCAGTGCGTGGTAATCCGGATTTTCAAGCATTGCCCCGATGGAAGACAGGTCTTTGGTGCGGCCTTCAGAAATAACATAGGGTGTGGCCCCCACGTCGACATGCCAGCCTCCAACCATTTCGATGCCGAAGCTTTGCATTCTGGGTATATGTTCTTTTTCCGCAAAGGTTGTATAAGCGTAATAATCGGCTGCGTTGATATTAAAATGTTGATTAAATTTATACCCATGTTCGATTTCAATGGGCTGGGTGGATATCCGACCCGTGGGAACCAGTAATTTGGTGCTATAGTTCCCAACCAATCGGAACAGCTTATTGCGGAGTTCAAGATATTCTGAACTCATGATCAGGCTTTCGACTTCATCAACAGAGTTTGAGACACCTTCTGCGATAAAATAAGGACCTTCTCCGGAAGCTACATGCCAGGACCCTACGATTTTCATGAGTCCGGTTATATCAATTTGTTGAACGAATTGCCGGATGAAAAATGAATCAAATTCCGCTTTATGCCCATGTAGTACATTCCAGTAATGGATCAGTTTAACCGGCATAATTTTTCTCCCTTAAGACACCAGTCCGGTGGCAACAAGTATCTTACTACCAAACCCATTGACCATTGTCAGCAGCTTCGATATGAGCTCCTGATATCTTTTGCTCCCGATGGCCTCTAAAATTTGTTTGGCGTTTGTACAGGACCCTTCGATTACAATGTTCGGGCCGGGGCCGATCGCTACATACCATCCACCAATAATTTTGACTCCCAGTTCATCCATGGTGGGGATGTGTTCATCTTTTATAAACCTCAAATAATCGTCATATTTATCATAGATGACATCATAGTGGTGGTTGAAGCGATAATTTTTATGCTCCGGAACAACGTTTTCTACGGGATCGGTGGGCACCAGTAGTTTTGTTTTATAATTGGTTGTCAGGAAGTGCAAAAGATGGTTTAGTTTTTGAAACTCATCCATTTGGAGAAGATTATTGACATTTTTCACAGAGTCGGCAACGCCCTCCATAATATAGTAGGGACCTTCTCCGGAAGCAACATACCAGGATTCTATTATCTTGAGGAGGCCGGTGTCATTAATGCCTGGGATGTAGCTCTTCAAGGCAAATTTTCGAAACTCTTCTTCCCGCTCTGAAAGAACATCCCAGTACTGAATGAATTTTACGGTCATCGTATTCACCTTTTTAAAGGTACAAGCCATAAGGCCAAGGGCGCAAGACCAAGGAATGGGTCCTTTTTAATGTCTTGTGTCTTTTATTCAATGCATGACCCGTCCGCCGTCCACCAGCAATGTCTGTCCGGTGATAAAATCGCTTTCGGATGAGGCCAGAAAGAGGGCTGCTCCCGTAAGATCCTCAGGTTTTTCAAGTCTGCGAAGCGGTGTCTTGGATGTATCATATTTATTCGTGTCGGCTAAACCTCGGCTGGCTTCGGTATCGGTGAAACCGGGCGCCACGCAATTGATGCAAATGTTGTATGGTCCTAATTCCACGGCCAAGGCTCTCGTAAGTCCAATAATTCCGCCTTTGGATGATACATAATGGGCAAAACCGTGGGAGCCGGTGAAGAAGACTTCGGAAGCCAGATTGATGATTTTACCGTAACCTTGCTCTTTCATATAGGGGAACACCGCTCTGATAGCCAGAAATGCGCCTTTTAGATTTACGGACATAACCAGGTCCCACTCGCCCAAATCTAACTCAAAAAAGGGCTTGCGTTTAATTCCATCATAGATGGCGGCATTATTCACTAAAATATCAATCCGGCCGAACGTCTTGATGGTTTCCTTTGCCATATCCAGCGTATCCGCTTCTCTGGAAACGTCAGCTTGAAAAAAAGAGGCATTTCCACCCTGATCTTCAATTTGTTTGACCGTCTTTCTAAGATTATCCATATCCCTACGCGTCACCACCATGACCTTTGCTCCTTCTGCGGCCATTTTGACGGCAAAAGCCCGGCCCAGGCCCTTGGCTGCTCCGGTTACGATGGCGACTTTATCCTTCAAGCGCATTTATGCTCCTTAGCTTTTTAAAATTTGGACACGGATAAAAACAGATTATGCAGATATTTTATCTTTATTCCACAATCCGCAATCCAAAATCCGAAATCCAAAATCAATATTCTCTGCCTTTTTCTTCCCATATCATAGGCAAGTCAAAATCTTCAACGATCTTTTTAAAGCAGTTGTAAGAGCTACCGCGGCCAATCCCTCCGCAGGAATGCAGATTGGATGAGCAAATATACATATTTTTTACGTTCGGGATCCGGTAATTGGCGATTTCCGGAACCGGTCGAAAGCGGTCGTGCATGGAGAGCATCATGGCGCCTTCCGCCCAGCCCCCCTCTTTCATATCCGGATGGCGATATGCCACATCCAGGGGTGTCTGAATATTATGAGCGATTACATTATCCCAAGTCATGTTGGGGGCATAAATTTGCCAGTCTTTGAGCATATGGTCCACAATTTCCCGCTTCATTTTCAGCCAGTCCTTCTCGGAAAAGAAGCGCAGCGGCGCGGCAAATTCCTCAAGCAGGATTGTGTGTTTGCCTTCAGGGGCTCGATTCTGGTCCCAGATGCTGTCTGCGGCCGCCAGCAGAAACATCTTCCCCGGACTCGGGAAGCCCTTTGTAAAGATTTCAGACATATAATTATAGGCCATGTAGTCCTCATCCTTGGGACCCATGTAGAGTCGCGGCTGTTCTCCCAGATCGGGGTTGAAACTTTTGGCCTTATAGTCAGGAAGCTCATGAAGGGCCACATTGCCCCAGAAGATCTGAGAGCGGTCATAATCGATGTTTTTAATGCGGTGAAGCAGCCGGTCGGCGAGCTCCGTTCCGCTGAGCATGCGGAGCATGGTTTGCGGCACTCCCAGGTCACTGACCACCAGTTTGCGCGCTTCGACCTCTGCTCCGTTGACCAGTTTTATCCCCACCGCCCGGTTTCCCTCCAGAAGTACCTTGTCGACTTCACTTTCTACAAAAAACTGTCCTCCCATGGAGCTGAATGATCGTTGCAGGGCATGGGTAATGGCATGGGTACCACCCGATACAATCGATGCGGATTCCAGTGAGAGCACCAATCCAAGCATATGAACGACCTGGTAGACGCCCATGGCATCTATGGGGAAAGAGCCCGAAGAGGTAGCAATCGCCCGCATGAACAGCAGCCGCATTTCGGTGCTTTCAAATAGATCCCGGGCAACCTGGACACCATTCATGTAATGCCAGACAGGATCAAAACCGTATTTTTTATCGGTGAACAGTTCTTCCAGTGGGTTGGGTACGCCCCACGGTGTTGGCGGGCTGTAACGGTATTTGCGAAATGCAGCCCGCCATTTTTTTTCATATCTTTCGGTGATCCACTCATACATGTCGGCATCGCGTTTTGAAAATCGAGCGATTTCGTTGTAAGTTTTTTTAAAATTGTCATCGGAAAATTCCTCTTCGCCCGTATCCGGATCCGTAACGCGAAAAGCGGTATATCCCACAAAGCAGGTCTCATCCGAGAAGACCATGGCCTCATTGCCCTCCGGGAAGACGTAGTGCAATCCAAATTTTCTCAGATTAAAATCATGATAGGCAGGGTTGCCGAACATGCGGGTGAAGTGGGCACAAGGATTCTGCAAAAAGGCCGGAGCCGGCAGTTCATCTCCGCAGGCTCCTCCTCCCAATTCCTGAAGTCGTTCAAAAACACCCGTTTCAAGACCGGCGTTTTGCAAGTAGTTGGCAATAATGGTGGCGTGATGTCCTCCTCCGACGACAACGGCGTCAAAGCTCATGTCGGCCATAATCGTTGCTCCTTTCACCGCTAATCATTTTACATTATCTTCTAAATTAAAATTTATCTTCAGGACAATTATTCATCGTACCATTGCGCTATCCCTTAAGTTTTGCTAACGGACTCGCAGGTTCGCTGCTGTCTCCAGATTCCTTAAGACTTGTCGACGGACCGGTGGTCTCACTGCTCTCCGGTTCCACTGAAGCATTGGAAGGTTCCGCCGGTTGCGCCTTTGTTTGCGCGGCCGATTTGTCCGGCCCGGATTTCGGTTTTTTAAATAATGAAAATTGACCCCAGACAACCGCCAGGAGCGCCTTCCACAGCACAGAAGGTTTAAGCCCCATGACAATGGCCTTGCGGAGATCACTGGGCTCCATGTAAACCTTTATGGTCCAGTGCAAAGGTTCAGTCGACTCCATGGTTAATTGTAAAACCTGCTGGTTGTCAAAGTCAGTTTTTAAAATTTCTTTAAACTGGGCCAACATGACTGTTTTTCCCAGACCGGTAGACTGGACTTTCATAATTCATCACTCCTAAAGCAGGCCGAGCTCTTCGGCACGCACGATGGATTCGGGCTTTTTCCACCATTTCTCGATACCAAAGTCCTCGGCAATCCGATTGGCTGCATTGTATCCGTTGGCCATAAGTATGGTACCGCCCGGGTAGGTACAGGAACCGCATATGTATAAATCCTTGATGGGGGTCGCATACTCGGCACACAATTCATTGGGACGCAGATAACCCATCTGCAGGGGCAGGTAGGCGCCCTGTTTGAAAGAACCTTCCCGCATGTCTATGAATTTGTTATGGATGTCCTTGGGGGTGGTGATGTAGCGCCACATGATCGTATCGTCATTAATATTGGGAACATATTTTTTCAATTGGGCCAGGCATTGATCCGCAATACTATCGCGGATGTCGTACCATTTTTCAGCCCCGCCATCGGCCAGATTGTAAGGCGCATGACAGGAAATCAGACCGGTATGTTTGCCCGCGGGAGCCTGTGAAGGATCGTGAAGTGTCGGGTAACAGCTGTTGAATCCCGAATCCCGCACTTCACCCATTCGAATGGCATCAAAATGGTCGATCAATTCCTGATAGGACTCATAACCCAAAAGATGGATGAAGCTCTTGGTGACTTCCGGGTTCTTTTCCGCTGCCTTAAATTCAGGGGCTTCAGTTAATGCCATATGAACATGGAAGAAACTTGTTTTCTCCCACTTGTAGTCATTCGTGCGGATTACAAAATCAGGCTCCAGATGTTTTTCGCCAACCAGTTCCAGGAAAGTTTGATGCGGATTGAGGCTGCTGACGATAAATTTGCCGGCTTCATAATAATAGCCGTCTTCGGTTTCCACCCCTTTGGCACGGCCGTTTTCAATTACGATCTTGCTGACCGGTTTGGGACCGATGATCATGCCACCATTTTTGTAAAGCACTTTGCTCATCACATGGGCCAGATGGTGGGTGCCGCCCACCACCAATCGATAGTTGGCTGCGCGGTTAAGGTACAAAGGCACCAGAAAACCCAGCCCCTCCAGATCGTAATCCAGCCCCCACATGCAGGAGGCGTAAAGAAAAAAAGTTCGGATATGTTCGTTTTCGAAAAGTTCTTCCACAATTGCCCTGGGGGACATGGGTTGCAGGGCCTGAAGATCCCGCCCGACCTCGTGGGAGTTCATCCTGGTCATGGCTTCCATGGGGGGGTGCGGCCGGCAGTAGGTTGCCGGTGCAATAAAAACATCCATATATTCTTTGAACTTAGCGGCCGCCTTTGCATAGGTACGGGCGTCTTTTTCGGAAAACTGGGCAATCGACCGGGCGGTGCGCTCGGCATCCTGATGGATACATAAGGTACGGCCATCTTGAAGGGACAGAGACATGACCGGATCAGGAAAGATGAACTTCAGGTCATAGACTTCTTCCATGTCGTGTTTGAAATCCTGAAAAAACGGTGCATAATCGACCATGGGCATATAGATGGCGTGGGTGTTGTGGATAAAACTGGGAATGGTTATTTGCTCGGAACATAATCCTCCTCCCATTTCAAATCTTCGCTCCAGCAACAGGATCTTCAGGCCTGCCTTAGCCAAATAGGAGGCTGTGAGTAGACCATTGGGCCCGGCACCTATGATAATTCCATCGTATTCAGCCATCGCCTCTTTCTCCCTATCCTGATAGTCCGGTGAATGAGAATCATTAATTTTAATCGATTGTAATGACTTTTGTTAATTTTTTTGGATTGACATGTCAATCCAAATAATTTTATATGCCTATAAGATTTTCTTATACCTACTCCGAGTTCCGCACATGCACATCAATTTAAACCAGCTCAGGGCGTTTTACCTGGCCGCCAGAGAAAAAAGTATCACCAAAGCTGCCGAGGCGCTTCATGTTTCCCAGCCGGCTGTGACCATGCAGGTCAAGGCCTTCGAGAATCAGCTCGATGTGAAACTGTTTCGCAAGTACGGCAAGGAACTTCAACTCACCGATGTGGGCCAGGTGCTCTACGGGTACGCCAAGCGTATGTTCAAGATCGTGGATGAGATGGAGTATGTCCTCAAAAGTTACGGGGACTTGACCCAGGGTTCCCTTACTATTGGAACCACCCGCAGCTTTGCCCGGCATCTGATGCCGGGTCTGCTGTCCAGGTTTCAGGAGAGTTTTCCAAATGTGAAAGTCTTTTTAAAAGTCGGCAGCTCGCAGGAGATTGCCGACAGCATTGCGGCATTCGAGTACGATCTGGGCATCATCGGCCGCTTGCCGCATATGAACAAACTGAAGGTCGTTCCGTATACCAAAGAGGAATTTTGTTTGGTGATTTCGCCCAATCACCGGTTTGCAGCCGAGAAGACGGTTTCCCTGGCCGAGCTTAAAAACGAACCGATTATCATCCGCGAAAACGGTTCGGGTTCCCGGCACGCTATTTTATCGCTGCTGGCATCCCAAAATGTGAAGCCATCGGTCCTGGTGGAGGCCGGAAGCGTCGAATTCATCAAAGAGTACATTATCAAGGAACGCGGAATTTCATTTCTCTACAAACCTGAAATTGAGCTCGAAACAAAAATGGGATTGCTCAAACCCCTGGATATCAAAGAAGGTCCCATATGGGTTCAAACCGATATCGTTTTTGCCAGGAGGGCCAACCTATCGCCTCCGGCTCAGGCATTTTTGCGAATAATCAGGTCGGGGCTGTAAAAACTGAGGAAATCAGCTTATGTATGACGTCATCGTCGTCGGCGGCGGGCCGGGCGGGGCCGTTGCCGGCCAAAAATGCGCCCGGCTGGGTTTTCAGACCCTCCTGATCGAACGTAAACAGATGCCGCGCGACAAAGTCTGTTCCGGTATGGTTATGGGCCCGTGGGCCAACGATATCATTCAACAGGAATTCGGCCCCATCCCGCGGGAGGTGTTGGCCGATCCCCACTATTTGTCCGGACACATGATCCATGTGCCCAGTGTTCCGCCTCAAATTATTGCTTGCCGAACGCCGCTGGCCTGGAGAAAAGATCTGGATTTCTGGATGATTCAGAAGGCGCAGGAAGAGGGTGTCGAAATACGGGATAGGGCGAAGGTAATTCAGGTGAATCAAAAGCCTGGCGCCTGCCGCGTTACGATGATACAGGGTAAGGCGCCGCAGGAGCTTAAATCAAGGTTTGTCATTGGGGCTGATGGTGCCGCCTCGGCTGTCAGGAAGTCATTATTTCCAAAGCTTAAAGTTAAATATTCTGTACCCATACGGGAATGCTATGAGGGCGCTTTGGACATAGAAAGTGATTATTTCCACTGGTTTTTTCCGAAATATCGTTCGCGCCCTCGTTTTGGGCTTAATCACAAAGATGACTGCTTTCTGATTGAAGGCAGTGGTATAAAAGAGCTGAAGAATGAGATTATTCATATTTTAACGAAATACGGTTTCAACCCCAAAAGCAAAGCGCTTTGGAAAGATGGTTGTTTAATACCACGACTCCACGAGGCTTTGATTTCAGGTGCTTTTACCCCGGCCAAAAGCAATGTAATGCTAGTTGGAGATGCTGCCGGCTTGCTTTTGCCAATAACGTATGAGGGCATTGGCACCGCTCTTAAAAGCGGACTTTTAGCCGCTGATGCGATTGCCGAAGCAGCCAAACATGGGAAAGAAGCAGCAGGAGAATACCTCCAAAAGTTAAAATCTATCTTGGCAGCACTTGAGCGACTGCATGAATTAAATACAGGGCTCACCCGGCAGAAACAAATGGGAGCTTCTGATTTATCAAAAGCCATAAGCGCCGCCTATGAGGACACACTCAAAGTTATTTAAACAATCCGTCGATTTGGAAAATATGATCTAATTGACATTTCACAGGTCTGGATAAACCCGACTGTGAGAGAAACAAAATATCATAAGGAATAAAATATGACGATTCGCCAAGGAAAAATAGGCTCCGGTGAAGCCGGACGATTCGATCAGAGAAACACGATGTTTTCAAGGCCGAGAGATAGTGAAAGGTCCAATGCTGAAATACTGGCGATGGGCAAAAAACACTATGGGATGCGCAATTTCAAGGATGATGAAGGTTATACATTACTGGACTGGGCCTTTGCCATGGGTTCCTGGTACCTGGAGAGGTGGTGGGGATTTGGCAATATTATCGGCAATGAGGGTCTGTATGAGTGGTACCCGGACTCAGCAGATATTGCAGCCAGAGACCGTATACCGCCGGGAGAAAAGTGGGTTGTTTCAGACCCGCTGGAGATGACCCGAATTGTAAAAAAAGCGGCAATCTACATGGGTGCATCGTCGGTTGGGATCTGTAAGGTGGATCGACGCTGGATTTACTCTCATCGTTTTGATCCCCGTACGCTCAATCATTCTGCCTTAGATGATATCCCCGATACGTTTGAATACGCAATTGTCATGCTTCACGAGATGGATTACACTTTAATGCGGACGGCACCGGCTTATGGTGAGAATGCCGCTACGGGCCGGGGTTACTCAATGATGGCTTATGTGGCCTCTTCCCTGGCCCACTTTATTCGGGATCTGGGTTATAAGGCCATTCCCTGCGGAAATGATACGGCGTTGAGCATTCCAATGGCTATCGATGCCGGTCTGGGTGAACTCGGGCGTCATGGCCTTTTAATCGCACCCCGATTTGGCGCGCGGGTGCGGATTAGCAAGGTACTCACAAATTTGCCGCTGGTACCAGATAAACCCATTGAAATCGGCGCCAGAGAGATGTGCGACGTGTGCAGAAAGTGTGCCAAGGCATGCCCGGGACAAGCCATCAGTTTTGACAAACCCACCACGGAGGGGCTCACAATATCCAATAATCACGGGATTTACAAATGGTATATCAATCCTGAAAAATGCTTTCAATTCTGGGTGCGCAATAAGGGAGATTGCGCCAACTGCATCCGGGTCTGTGTGTTCAATAAGCCGGATACACGGTTTCATAGCCTTGTTAGATGGCATGTTAAGAATCTGCCCCGGTTCGATAGTTTTTATTTATGGATGGACGATGTATGTGGCTATGGCAAAAAATTAAAAATGCGGGATGTTTGGAAATAGATCAAGCAGGTGATCAGCCAATCTGCGGGCCAATGGGGCTTAAATGGTGAACCCTATCGTGGAGTGGTCGAAACTCATCCATCAGTTATTTCAAAGGGCTGAGCCATATCTGAATGCCAGAGGCGACAAGCGTCACGCCGAAATATCCCATAAATATTCGCTTTACCTAATGAAACATGAAGGCGGCAACCAAAAGATCATAGAGCCGGCGGTCATTCTGCACGATGTGGGCTGGTCTTGCCTGAAGCCGCAAGAACTTACTGTAGCCTATGGCGTGCGCGTAGCGGGCAAAGAAGCAGATCGACTCAATCGCATCCATGAAGTGAAAGGAGCCGCCATCGCGCAAAACATATTGGCTGCAATGGGATTTGATTCTTCTCTGATCGATAAAATCACCGCGATCATAAAACGACATGATTCCGGAATAAATGCCTACAGTCTGGAGGAAAAAGTGGCTCGGGATGCAGACAAACTGTGGCGCTTTTCTAAAATCGGGTATTGGACCGAGAAAAAGAGACAGGGTTTGGCTACAAAAGAGCTTTATGATCATCTGGCCGAACATTACCGATCGTGGTTTTTTACTCGCACCGCATTGATGTTGTCTCATGCAGCGCTTAAAGAGCGATTGAAAGAAATCGAAACGCTAAACGATGAAAAGGTATAAACGCAAAAGATTGTGAAAGCACGTCAGACAGTATCCACTCTTTGCAGGATGTGTGACCATGGTTGTGGGATTGATGTGACCCTTACAGCCGATCGACCTGTAGCCGTAAAAGGTTCTAAAGCACACCCTTACAATAAGGGTTGGTTATGTGCCAAGGGGCTCGCTGCCTTAGATCTTTTTTATTCACCTTATCGTCTCTCAACCCCGCTAATTCGAAAAGGAGATAAGCTGGTCCCTTCGGGCTGGGAAGAGGCTTTTTCTTTAATTGCAGAGAAACTTCACTGGTTAAAAGAACAATATGGATCGGAAACGCTTGCCATCTATCATGGGGAAGGGGTTGGGCATCAAGAGATAAAATATTATATGAAACGATTTGCAAATGTCTATCGCACGCCTAACTTCTGCGGAGTCGGCTCTTTGTGCAACGCCTCGCGAACCATAGCGGAGACCCTTACCTTCGGCAGCTTGACCAAGCCGGATATTCCCAATACTCGGTTTTTAATTGTCTGGGGCGGAAACCCCCTGATCTCCAACGAACCTTTCACCCCCAGGGAAATTAGCCGTCTCAAAAAAAGAGGCGGCAAGCTCGTTGTTATTGATCCCCGCAAGACTGAAACCGCTTCAAAGGCAGATATTCACTTACCGATTAGGCCTGGATACGATGAGATTCTCATCTTGAATATGCTGCATGTCATCTTGCGTGAGGAGTTATGGGATAAAGCATTTACCGCCGAGTGGGTTAACGGATTCAATAATTTCTTTGAAACTGTATCTGCCGACCGCTTTTCGCCCGAGAATGGACAGGCCGTGACCGGAATCTCCCCCAATTTGACTCGGCAAGTCGTCCGCGCTTACGCCCGAACCAAACCCGCTGGAATTTTTACCGGAAACGGTTTGGAGCACCAGAGTTTCGGAGTGCAGACGATGCGTCTTCTGGCTATTTTAAAGGCCATAACAGGCAACCTGGATGTTCCCGGTGGCGACCTTTTTACACCCCGACCCAGACTGAATGACATAACTGCGCCTCTGCCCGCACCTTCGATACCTCCAATAGGTTCGGAAACGTTCCCGCTTTTCTGTCAGGCACGCAAAGAAGCCCATGCGCTCAGTCTTGCTGAGGCGATCCTGAATGAACGACCCTATCCCATCAAAGCTATGATAATTGCTGGCGGAAACCCCACCCTAGAATGGCCGAATAGTAATCGTACACGCCAGGCACTCCAAAAGCTGGAATTCCTCATGGTGATCGACATGGTCCGGTCTCCGGACAGTCAATATGCCGATGTGGTTCTTCCTGCCTGCACCTTTTTAGAGAGAGACGAACATCGGGTGAATGTTTACCTAAACCTAGCCTATATCACCCTAAGGAGAAAGGTGGTGGAACCGGTTCACGGCCTCCCGGATCAAATGATCTGGGTAAGATTAGCCCATCATATGGGATTTGGTGAATACTTTCCCTGGCAAAACTGTGAAGAAGGTATCGATTACCTGCTTCATGAGCTTGGCATTACTTATCGGGATCTCATCTCTAAAGGTGGAATCTATGAATATGAAAAGCGCAGGTATAAGAAATATGAAAAGGATGGATTTCCCACCGCGACCGGTAAGATTGAGCTCTATCCTGAAAGGCTTGAAAATTTTGGATTTGATCCTTCACCCGTCAGGAAAAACGTGGGGAAGCCCGTCGAACATGGGGATGAATTTCCACTCATTTTGACGACTGGTGGAAATCTTCTTTGTTACACACACTGGCAATATCGCTATATTGCTAAACTCAGAAAGATGTCTCCCGAACCGACTTTAGAAATCCATCCAACTACCGCGAATCAATATGGTATTTCAGAAGGTGAAATGGCTGAAGTACGGTCTCCCTTTGGTAAGATTCGACTCAAAGCCAGCCTGACCCGCAAGATGCTGCCGGATACGATACATATTTCGCAAGGCTGGGAAGAGGCTAACGTTAACGAGTTGACCGGGACAGAAAATGCTGACTCGATTTCAGGGTTTCCAAATCTCAAATCCATGAGATGTAATATCCAGAAGCTGTGATGAGGCGACCGTCTTTTTTCCCTGTCTGAGCTTTCTTTTTATTTTTCCCGTACCATGACATCCATCACCTGTGCAGCGATCTCTCCAAATTCTGCATCATTGATATGGTGGTCGACATTTTGAATTTCAATATTGGGGTTGATTTTTTCCTTCAAACATTGTGTGAAAAACCGGTTCATCGGTGGATCATACAAAGGGCCGCCTTTGCGATCTGCTTCTGACCAGCCCCGCAAAGGGATTAATATTTTTATATTTGAAGCGTCTTTATTTAGTTTTTTGGTTAGTTGATCGGCCAGCGTTCGAGTTTCGTCTTCGTTTAGGCGAATGGCAGAGCGGAAATCATAAAAAAAGATCTTACGATTTTTATATTGCTCGGGTATATTATTCCGGGTGAATTCTAAAACCGCACAATCCAGCCCGCCGGGAACCACCAGCCGGGGGATGGATTGTCCGGGGACCGATTCAAATCTCTGCGGCCCGATATCGCCGCAGTACCCATCCAGCAGGTGGTCGGCCAGCTCATGGGTGGCCAGATCGAGGATGCCGTCAAAATACCCTTCAGCCGCCAGTTCCTCCATGGCCATGCCGCCGGTGCCGTTGGCATGGAAAGCCACCACTTCGTAACCCAGCTTCTCCAGGGCGTGCCGAGTTGCCTCAGCACCCGGTGTAATAAAGCCGAAGAAGGGCAGGGCGATTCGTTTTTTCTTTTCATCCGGTTTCCAACTGCTTGCGACCATGCCGCAGATGCCGCCTGCGGCTTTATCCAGTATACGGCCGGACACGCTGTTGACACCCAGCAGGTCGGCGACACTGTGTATCATGGTAATATCTTTAGTGCCGACTGTTTTGGCCATGTTACGGGATGCAACGGTGGAAACCATAATTTTAGGCACACCCAGCGGGAGCTCATGCATGATGCAGGTCCCAATATGGGTGCCGGTGCCGCCTCCGGCAGAGATCATTCCTGCAATTTCATTATCCTCATAGAGCTTCTTGATCCGGGCTCTGGCCTCATCGATCATGGCCGCAATCGCCTTATCTCTGCTCTCTTGCACAGCCGGGTTGTTTTCAATAACCAGATTATATAGATCCAGATCAACCGCGACAGGAGATGGCGCCTTGGTACCAACATTTATCGTTAAGGTGCTTAGGCCGTTGTGTTCAATGCGATCTTTAAGAAAGATATGCTCTTCGGCCTTGGAGTCGAAGGTGCCGACAATCGCTATAGTGGGTTTTTCTTGCATTATGAAATCCCTGTCTTTTTCTATGTGTTTGCCATCGAAAGTACAAGGCTTAAGGCACACGGTCCAAGGCTCAAGGCAAAATTATAAATATAATCAAACGCTGCGCTGTGATGTTTAAACTCCTGCAGGGCGGTCCTGTGAGGCCGCTATTTCATGCCGGCACGGAGGCCGGCCCTACTCTGGTATATTTCATTTATTGATAGTACACTTCCAGCTTAGTTCGGAGAGGCATAGCGCAAAGCGCAAAGGGCAAAGCGTGAATATTTGTTCTTAAAATTCCTTTAAACGCTCAACATGTAGTCGGATATACATAGCTTTTACCCCAAGCGCCATGCGCCATGCCCTATGCCTTCTTTAAGCTGCATTCAGCTTAAAGAACCCATCTTTATGCCAGACCAAAGGCGGTTTACCGGTATCGTTCTGATTTACCACTCGCCCTATGAAAAGACGGTATCCTTTGATTTCCTCGGTGCTCTCGACCTCACATTCCATCCAGGACGCCGCTCCCTCCGGAATCAAGGCCTGGCCGGAATCAGCGGGAAGGGTTTTGATGGAAAAGCGTTCAAATTTGTCGGTAGCTTCACCCTTCAGGCTGCCCACCTGCATGGCCAATTGTTTATGGTCTTCTCCGGCAATCACCAGGGTGAATTTACCGGAGAGCGAAATTAACTTTTCGGTCAGGTGATCTTTCGCCACACTGATAAGCAGCAGGGGTTCTTTTTCAGATACAAACATGGCAGTCGCTGTCATGATGTCTCTTTTATCCTCATGCGCCGTGCTGACGAACACCACCGCGCACGGCAGCCAGTAGAATACATTGTTTTCTTTATTCATTCTTGATTACCTCAGCAGATATCTTGAAATTAGCAGTTTCTGGATTTCTTCGGTGCCTTCTTCAAAATGAAACGAGCGTGCATCCCGAAAATGGCGCTCAATCGAATAGGCCCGGGTGTAACCGATGCCGCCATGAATTCTTAGCGCCATTTCCGATACGCGTGTGACCACCTGTTCGGCAAATAACTTGGCCATGGCGGCCTCTTTGACGATATCCATACCCTGGTCGAACTTCCAGGCCGCTTCGTATGCCAGCAATCGGGCAGACTGGATTTCGGTACCCATTTGGGCAATGTTGTTTTGAACGGCCTGCCTTTTGGCAAGCAGCTTGCCGAAAGTCGTCCTTTCTTTGGCATAAGCAATTGCCAGATCCAGCATCCGTTGCGCCAGTCCGACGCAGCAGAAAGCAATCGAAACCCTGCTCAAGTGCAGCATACCAAAAGCCACCTCCAGGCCTTTGCCTTTTTCACCCAAGATCTGAGTGGCGGGGACCCGGCAGTTTTTGTAGATCACATTGTAATGCCGCGGCCCGACACAGCCCATCATCTTTTCCATGGGTTTAAGAACGAGCCCATCACACGGCACGTCAATTAGAAAGCAAGTAATGCCTTCTGCGGTGGCCGCAAAGGCATAGATTAACTTCGTGTAACCCGGAAAAAGGGTGATGAGCCACTTGTGACCGTTTAGAATATAGTCCTCTCCTTCCTTTTGAGCTTTGGAGTTAATATCTTTGCCGGTACCGGCTTCGGGTTCGGTCAAGCTGTTGGCAGCCCAGATCTCGCCGGACGCCAGTCCGGGTAAATACTTCTTTTTTTGTTCTTCGGTTCCAAAATGAAGAAGTGGCCGCCAGAACAAACCATTCATGGTGTGCGCGATCAATCTAACCGTCGCATAGGCCTTGGCCAACTCTTCTAAAACCGGAAACCACTCCAGCGCACTCCAGCCTTGGCCCCCATATTCTTTGGGAATGGTGAGACCGAAGAAGCGCCCCTTTTTGAGTTCTGCAACCAGCTCATCGGGCAGCTTCTCATCCTCTTCCAGTGGTTTCGACAGGGGGTTTAAAACATTTTCCACCCACTCGCGTGCTTCGTTTTTGTATTTTAAAATTTCATCAGTCAGACTGAAATCCATATGTTTCTCCTAACTGTGGTTTAGCCAATCATTGTCAGGCCTCCGTCAATGCTGAGAACCTGACCGGTTAGATATCTTGAATCATCGCCGACAAAAAAAGCGACCACATCCGCTACATCTTCGGGTTCGCCCAGACGCCTGATGGGGATGATCCGGGTCACCGCCTCCGTGTATTTTTGACCCTTTTCGCCTGTGTGCAGGCTGTTCCAAAGATCGGTACGAACCGGACCCGGGCTCACACAGTTGACCCTGATGTTAAACCGGGCCAATTCTTTGGCCAGCGCTTTGGAACTGGCCATGATAGCTGCTTTGGTGCCGCAATAAAGGACCTCTCCGGGATTGCCGATTCTTCCGGCATCTGAGCCCAGGCTCACGATGTTCCCCCCTTTTTGCTCCATCATATAAGGAACACATACGTGGGTGACCACCAGAAAACTTTTGTAATTCACATTGATAATTTTTTCCCATAAATCTTCATCTGTCTCAACAAAGGACCGGGATTCATCAATTCCGGCGTTATTGATGAGAATGTCAATAGATCCGCACGTCTGGTGAATTCTTGCCACAGCTTCCTTTACTTTTTTATAATTCGTTACATCGCAGGCAATTGGAATGGCCTGTACGCCGAATTCGCGGATTTCTTCGGCAACCTTAAGCCCCAGATCTTTCTGAAGGTTCAAAACACCAACGTTGGCACCATCTTTAGCCAGCCGCAAGGCAATGGCGCGCCCAATCCCCCGTGATCCGCCGGTTACAATTGCTGTTTTTCCTTTTAAGCTCATGTTTCACTCCTTGGTCCCATATGGGTTCTAGTGACACATCCCAATCCAAGTTCAGGTTCAAATTTTTATCACTGATTCCTGGATGGCGAGGCCAGCTTTTCTTCAATATCCTTTTTCAGCATCTTTTTATCGGCTTTGCCGGCTGCCGTCAGGGGGATTTCCTCAACAAACTCGATTCTGGCCGGGAAAAATTTTTTGGATGCCCCGATTTGCTTCATATGATGGATAATGTCATCGTGGAAAACAGAGGTGCCTTCTACCAATTTGATATAGGCACAAATCTGTTCGCCGAGATCCGGGTCCGGCATTCCGATAACCGTTACATATTCCACGGAAGGGTGAGATGAGATGAGTTCTTCAACTTCCTGGGCGCCGATATTTTCTCCGCCGCGAATAATAATATCCTTAACCCGCCCGGTGATGCGAAGCGTTCCGTTTTCATCAATAATCGCCAGGTCGCCGGTGCGAAAGTAACCATGCGGTGTAAACGCGCCTTCATTCGCCTGGGGATTGTTGAAATAGCCGGTAAAAATTCCGGGCCCTCTGGCAACCAACTCGCCTTCCCGGGACGGAGGCGTTGGATTGCCTTCGAGATCAACGGTGATGATTTCGTCATAGGGGCATACCGGCCACCCGATGGTTTGGGTTCGAATTTCGATGGGGTCATCCGGGCGGGATTGAGAACAGGGGCCTTCCACCATGCCAAAAGCATTTATGTAGCGCGCGCCAATCCTGCTTTCAACCTTGCGCACGAGATCGGGCGGACTGTTGGCAGCACCGACATAGATCTTGCGCAATGAACTCAGGTCATAGTCTGCCAGATGCTCAAAATTAACAACCCGGCTGATCAGGGTGGGTACTAAACCGGCGCAGGTTATTTTTTCATCCTGCACGATTTGACAGAAGTCCTGCGGGTAGGTGGAATCCAGCATGACAATGGTGGCGCCGTGGAACAGGGGGCCGGTGATACAAACCAGCAGGGCCAGGTTGTGCCCCACGGTGGTTGCCACCAGACAGGTATCGGTGACATTGATGTGCCAGGCGCGTGATTTATACTCCACATTGCAAAGGTAATCGTTATGCGTTCTGGGGGCACCTTTGGGAAGTCCCGTGGTGCCGCCGGACGGTAAGATCTGGCAAACCGCGTTTGGATCCGGGTGAACTTTTGCCAGTACCGTTTTGAGTGCTTCTTGATTGGAAGCCGGCCGCAGCAAATCATCCAGCCGCAGATAACCTTCCGGTGTTTGCGTTGCTGCAAGGATGATCTTATCCAAGCCGGGATTATCTTCCTGAATCTGTCTAATCAAAGGTATAAACTCGGTCTGGCGGTAACGATCGGGAAGGATCCAGCCTCTGGGCCGGGTAAGATCGGCCAGGTATGCGATTTCTCTGGCGGTGTGGTTTACGGTGAGCAGAACCATGATCAGGCCGGCCTTTTGCAAGGCGAAATAAGATATGACAAATTCAGGCAAATTAGGGAGTTGAAGCAGAACCCGATCTCCGGGCTTAAATCCGGCCTGCAGCAACCGGTATGCCATGCTGTCGGCTTGGCGGCGCAGTTCGCTGTAGGTATACCGCCGGCCGGATCCGATCAGCGCTTCTTTGCGGGGATAAAGATCGGAGGCTTTATCGAGCATATCTCCAAGGGTGATTCCCAGCCACCATCGGTTCTTTTCATAGCGCGCAGCATCCTCGGAATTATATGGGATAAAGCCTTCCAGGGTCATAACGGTCTCCTTTCTCGGAGTCCGGTCTTTCAATAAGTGCTGTTTGTTTTTTGGCTTTCCCCCGTTTAGGGGTCGGGTACCACGATGGAACCATCCTTCTTTTTCCACTGGATACAGGTAACCTCTTCAAATGCCCCTTCAGCTTCACGGCATTCGTTGCAATAAATGCATTTCAGGATTTCTTTTTCGCGAGCTTCCTTAAGCTTGTTGGGCCAGTATGGGTCGCAAAGTATCGGGCGTCCGATGGCCACCATATCAGCTTCATTGTCTTGCAGAATACCTTCGGCAACATCAGCGCTAAGAATTCTGCCGGCGGTTATGACGGTTGGAAAAAATCCGGCTGCATTCAAAGCTTTTTTGATGTCAGTGGCCAGATACACATTCACTTTTTCGGGCATCCATTTCGGCGGCATGGTTCTGGACCCACTATAGCCGGTATATGGATCTAAGGCTTCACCTTCTTTTGGAACGGCGTCTTCAAATTTTCCGCCGGCGGAAACGCTGATATAATCAAGACCCAGCTCGGCCAACCGCATGGCGATCGGTCTTGACTGCTTTAATGTGTTGCCCCCCGTTGCAAATTCATCTCCGTTCATGCGTGCGCCGAGCACAAAATCGTCGCCAACTGCCTTGCGACTGGCTTCGACAACTTCCGCGGCAAGACGCAAGCGCTTTTTGAGGGAGCCGCCGTAGTCGTCTTTGCGCCTGTTGTAGCGGGACAAAAAAGAGGCCATGGTATAGGCATGGGCGAAATGCAATTCTACCGCGTCAAAGCCCGCTTGCCGCGCGCGGTATGCGGCCTGTCCGAATAATTCAGGTATTTCCTGCACCTCCTCCAGAGGCAGATCCTCAACTTTCTGGCGATACCCGCTGCGGGCAATTTTCAGGAAATGGATAATCTGGGGCGCAATCATGGCATCCGTTTCAGCATGTACGCGCTCGGTGAGCGCTTTCAGCCCGGGAATAAATTCATCATCATTCAAACGCAGCAGCTG
>Ga0255055_10000704_pt1 | contig 25366 bp, 21 predicted proteins | sample JV7_2_27_MG_FD_188633 | JGI IMG/M metagenome (GOLD analysis project Ga0255055, IMG submission 188633) | Seawater microbial communities from Jervis Inlet, British Columbia, Canada - JV7_2_27 | ecosystem: Environmental > Aquatic > Marine > Inlet | place: Canada: British Columbia | collected...
TTCAAAGAGTGCCCCCAGAGGCCATGATAGTAGCCGTCTGCTCCTAGAGGAAAGACAACCTTATTGTCGTCAGATACCCGGCATTGATCTTTCAGCATTTCGGTAAGGGTGTGACCGAGGGAATCGCCGGTTGTAGGATCGATAGAGGATACATAACCGTGTTCGCTTTGGGTTAGACTCTTGGCTTTATCCAATATGGTGGAAGCAATATCATCGATTGTAGCTGACGGAGAAATCAACGGCTTGTATAGCTCTGAAAGTGCGGCATTTAACTCCAATTCCCGTTTGAGTTCATCCTCGGCCCGCTGGCGTTCAGTAATCTCCCGCTTAAGTATTGCATTGACTGTTCTTAGATCCGCTGTGCGTGCCATGACCTCCCCGTCCAAAGAGTCACGCTGCTTTATAATTGTTTCTTCGGCCCGCCGCAGTTCAGAAATATATTGCACCAGGGTTCGAAACAGACCAAAGTAAAGCACCGGTGATAACAAAACCACCAGCAAAAAGGCGTCAAAAAGCCCATGAAACCATATTGAAAAGGAAGGCAGATAGGATAAAATAAACATGACCAGCGTTTCGCAAACAAATACCGTAAGTGCAATCAAAATGACAAGTCGCACATGCGGCGGGATGCCGGTTGATTGGGTTAAGGCCACTTGTCCTGAAGACCCGATCCCGGTTCGGTTGAAAATGCTTGTTAGGATTTTTAGGGAATTTTTCACAGCTAAATCTCCTCGGCGGTCAAAATTCTTTCAATCAACTCCATAACCGTAGGTTACAATTCGTATAATTTGAATTTCAAGACTTAGGCGAATTGATTTTCTTTTTGATAGGGCGGGCTTTATAAATATGGCCTAATTTCCAGTCAAATGTCTCAGTTGTCAAGACCTTTATCGTCTGAGCTTTATACTCCGCAATGTTTTTTGGGTGGGGATCGAACGATTAGAAGAAAGACGATGAGGCTGTTAGGAAATCGCTGTCAGGGCTGGTGACCATTCCAATACCCGAAAGGTTTGCCGGTATTTGTCAAAAACTGCTTTCGGCAAGTTTAATTGGGTTTCATAATCTACCTTAACTTTGGTGAGTATGGCACCCACCATATCGGTATTTTTCAGTTTCGCACCATATAGATCTGCTTCAGTTAACTTGGCGCCTTTGAGGTTGGCGCCTTCCAGGTTGGCGAATCGAAGGTTGGCGCCTTCCATTTTGGTGCCCTCAAGGTTGGCCCATCGCAGATCAGCCTCTTGAAAAGAAGCTCGCTGAAGTTTGGCCCCATCAAGACTTGCCCATTCAAGGATGGCATCGTCCAGGTTGGCGTCCTGAAGATTGGCCCCATACAAATCGGCCTCGGACAGGTCGGCGCCCTGAAGATCTGCACCCTGAAGATTTATACGTGAAAGACAGGCCGCATAAAGATCGGCCTCCTTAAGCTTTGCATAGGCTAAATTCGCTCTTTTCCCCTTTTTCCCCTCGGATTCGAGCCAGCGTCTGTGATCATTTAAAATCTTTTTGAGTTCACCCGGCTTTAACAGGCGCGCAGAGGTTGTGCGAACTTTCGATTGAGAAAGTTCACTTTTTTCAATACCGCTGGGTTCCGGATTGAGTCTGTCTTTCAGCCTTTTAAAACTTTTGAACGTCACCACCCGTCTGCGGGGCAGCATTATTTCAGCTCCGGTAAAAGGGCTGCGCCATCTGCGTGCCTTTTTTTCTTTAATATCGAATTTGCCGAAATGGCTGATTTTAATATTCTCACCCGATTCGAGGGTGCTTTTGATGATCTCGATGAGGCTATTTACGGTGTGGCGGGATTTTTTCTTGGAGAATCCCGTATGGTCGGACACGGCCCCGCTGATATTTGCTTTTATAAGGGTCATGACAGTACCTATTTTAGTTGGCTATAGGTAGGAATGGCTTGTAGTTGCTCGTACCGGTAGGCCCCCCTGACTGACCCTTTATAGTAAACCCGCTGTCATCAATCAACAAAATTTTTTAGTCCGCCCGAATTTAATTCAAACCGCCGGCCAACCACATAAGGCAAATGGCACCAAAATATTATTTACATAACTTCAGCAATAATTTATTCTATGAATTGGAAGCAAAATAAACCGCCCGAATCCGCAACCACACCGCTAGATAATCGGATGACAGGCGTTGTAAAACCTGTTATTCTTTTGTTGAATAATGGCGTCACTTGCTTTAGTATTAAAGGTTGTGTGAATTAGGAACCCGTCAGCGAATCCATATTAATTAAGCCAAGCTTTTAAACCTATCAAAATTCTAAAGGAGCAGAAAATCTATGGTTCGGAAAATTAAAAACGGTAACCGTGGATTTACCTTAATTGAATTAATGGTTGTTGTGATCATACTGGGCATCCTGGCGCTTTACATCGGGCCAAAGATAATGGGGGAACCGGAGAAAGCAAAACGCGTAAAAACGAGAATGGATATCGCCAGCCTGGAAACCGCTTTAAAGATGTACAAGCTTGACAACGGCGTGTATCCGGAAACCGAACAGGGGCTTCAGGCTTTAATCGAAGCACCTGAAAGCGGTGTTATACCGAAAAAATGGCGCAAGGGCGGATATATTGAAAAAAATAGAGTCCCCAAAGACCCCTGGGGAAATGAATTTGTATACATTTCTCCCGGCCTGCATGGGGACTTTGACATTATTTCCTATGGACTCGATGGTGTTCCCGGCGGCGAAGGTGATGATAACAAGGATATTAATAACTGGGAAATAGAATAAAAATTCTGTCAGATGTGAATTTTATAAGGCGCTTATCCGGAAAGTCCAAGTTACCATAAAATACCCTCTGTGGGAGCGGCTTCCAGCCGCGAAATTAAATGATCGCGGCTGGAAGCCGCTCCCACAACCAATACAACTTGTTCTTTCCAGATAACCGGATTTTATAAAAATGCTTTTCGGATATTGTAAAGCTCAAATAGCTCTCAACGACGGACCACGGACAATGTACAACAGACAAAGCCATGGCTTTACTTTGCTGGAACTGATTGTGGTCATAACGCTGCTGGGCATCATGCTTGTTTTTACAGTTCCGCGCTTCCATGACACCCTCTTTATAGACGAGGGTAAAAAAAGCGCCCGCTGGATTATCGGCAAGGTTCGGGCATTAAAAGAGGCGGCCATCCGAAATCAAAAACGCTATACCCTGCATATCGATCTGGATACTCAGCGGTACTGGGAAACCGATGAATCCATGTCGGCCGAGAACCGTGAAAGCGCCGCGCTGAGTGCCGTTTCTCTGCCGGGCGATCTGAAAATAGCCGATATTGAATATCCAATCCGTGGAAAAATAAATTCGGGCCGGGCGGATATTACGTTTTATAAGACCGGCTATACCGATAAATTGCTCATTCATCTTGAAGATGATGCGGAATATATATCTTTTCTGATTGAGCCGTTTCTTTCAGAATTAACAAGATATGAGACCTACGCCAGTTTTGAAAATTAAACTACTGGTCCAAACGAAACGACCCAATCAATTGTGCCCAGATGTTTTTCTCTGATCAGTTTGTATTCTCCCTTTTTTAAAAAAATATTGTATAATGAGTGTTAAATTTTTTATAATGATACAAATCAGGTATGTATAAAAAAGTGCACAATTTATGCTTTATTTAATTTCTCGATATCGCAACACCCAACCCAGGGCTCCAGGACTCACATACGGTTTCACGTTGCTTGAAGTCATGATCGCCCTGGCCGTTATGTCAATCGTATTGGTCAGCGTATATCGTATGCATTCCCAGAGCCTGGCCATGAACACCGCTGCGCGGTTCTACACCCAGGCGCCCATGCTGGCTCAGAGCAAGATGGTTGAGATAGAGGCCCTTTCCTCAAGCGCATTTCCGGCGGATTCGGGCGAGTTCGGAGAAGAATTCCCCGGCTACAGCTGGAAGGCCGCGATAGCCGATGTAGCTTCTGAAATTTTGGGTGAGGTGGCCGCGGATCTAAAGCGAATCGATATCACGGTATCGTACAATGACGACCAATTTTCATACAGTTTACGAACATATCAATTTAACAGAGATTAGGCCAAGGACAGAAGTCAGATGTCAGAAGTCAGAAGACAGAATCGAGTAGCGAGGATCCAGCTGCCAGCGACTAGCAGCCAGAAGCCGGCAGCCAGAAGCCAGAAGCCAGTAGCCAGATGCCAGAAGCCAGTAGCCAGAAGCCGGAAGCCGGAAAGCGGCTTTACGCTGATGGAAGTCCTGGTGGCGATCGCGATATTGGCAATCGTGGTGACGACCATTCTGGCATCGTTTAATTCCGTGTTTTCAACGACGGAAGTTTTAGACGAAAGCGCGGAGATATACGCGATGGCCAAAAATTGTATGAAGCGCATCGTGCTTGACCTCGAATCGATCCACATTGTCCAGCGGCCGATATACAAACCGCCGGAGCTTGATCAATTGCCGGACCCATATCGTATTGTCGCCACCACCAAAGATATCGGTGGCACGGGATTTGCACAAATCAGATTTACCAGCAGGGCCTACGTAGACTTAGACAACAGCCCCCGAGAAGGAATTGCTGAAATCATATATTACGTTCAGTCCGGTGATGAAGGACCTCCGGTGCTGAGACGCGCGGATAATCTTTACCCGTATCCGGATTTTGAAGAAAGAGGCAGCGATCCGGTATTGTCTAAGTACGTCAAATCCTTGGCGTTTAAGTTTTATGACGCCGAAGGATCGGAATACGATGTCTGGGACTCGGATTCGGATGAATTCGGTTATGCCACTCCAAAGGTCATTGCAATTCAACTGGAATTAGCAAACAATTCCGCCTCGCAAACCTTTGAAACCCGGGTATTATTGCCTCTATTGCGGGAGAAAACCGAGTAAGCATGTTAAGGATGGCAAAAACGATTCGTAACAACCGCGGCATCGCCCTTTTGTTGACGATTTCCGTGACGACAATTCTGGTGGCCCTGGCTCTGGAATACAATCGGCGCGCACGCTTTGCGGTTACGTCAACAGCTGTTACGAGGGATCGTCTGACCCTATCGCACATAGCATCTTCCGGTATTCACGCAGCCATGGCGCTGCTGGCAAAAGATCGGGCGGAGTCAAATATCGACTCTTTCCAGGAAGACTGGGCAAATTCAGATAAAATCAATGAATTGCTGAACGAAATTCCTTTTGATGACGGAACACTTTCCGTCACCATTGCCGATGAAATGGGCCGCATTCAGATAAATGCCCTGGTAAAATTTCCCGAGAGCCGGAATTTCAACGAGTCCCAGCGCCTGCTTCTGGAGCGCTATTTAAACTATTTCAAAGATGACAATGAGGAAACACAGGAGGATAGCCAGCCGCCGGCGATTATCAATTCACTCAAGGACTGGCTCGATTCCGGCGACGATGAGGCCATTACCGGATTAAGCGGTGCCGAATCCAGCTATTATGAGGACTTAAGTCCATCTTATAGCTCTCGCAACGGTCCCATATCCGACATCAATGATTTATTGCTGGTCAAGGGCATTACGCCGGAATTATTTTACGGCAGCACCGAAAAGCCCGGAATAGGGAGCTTTTTAACCGTATACGGCATGACACCGGGATCCGGTACTTCGTTTACCTTTCCCGGGAAAATTAACGTCAACACCGCCGAGCTTCCGGTGCTGGTCGCCATGCTGCCTTCTGAAAACGCGGACATGGCCCAGGCCTTTTTCGATTTGCGCCAGGAAGCCGCCACGGATAAAGATGCCCCTGACTTATCAGACGCAACGTGGTATAAGAACATCGCAGGAATTAGCGGGATCAATCTGGATAAAAACCTGATCACCACCGCAAGCGACATTTTCAGGATTGTATCAGCGGCAAAGGTGAACAACACGGTGGTGACCGTTACGGCGGTGGTCCAACGAACCCAAAATGCAAAAACCGGTAAATGGACCTGCAAGGTCTTAAGCTGGGAAACAATCTAGAATCTATGAGCAGAAAAGTCCTCGGCATTGATATCCGAAATCACTCCCTGAGCGCGGTGCTTTTAAACAGCAGCCTGCGGGAATACCGGGTGGATGATTATATTCACCTGCCCTTTTCCGATCCCAACGACCCGGAAAAAGGACTGCCGGCCGCTTTGGATACCCTCACGCAAAAAATGGATTTAGGCGGCAGTGACTGTGTCGTTTCCATTCCTGCGGGCCACTTTACCTTCCGGAATCTTCAGGTCCCCTTCAGCAATTCTAGAAAAATCAGAATGGTTCTTCCATTTGAACTTGAACCGACCCTGCCCTATGCGGTGGACGACCTGGTTGTTGATTTTTACCCTTTAAATGGCTCCCCTGAGGGTAACCAGACCGAACTCATTGCTGGGGCGATTGAAAAAAACCGATTAGCACCCTACATTGAAGCCCTGGCATCGATTGACGTCGTTCCTGAAAAGCTTACGCTCAGTGGTTTACCCACCGCCCTGTGTCTGGCCCATCAGGCAGATCTGGGCGAAGACCAGCTTTTTATCGAAATTGACAAGGCCTCCGGCACCCTTTTTATGCTCGCGGGCGATCGTTTGCAGCTGATACGATCATTTCCATTGCCGACTCCCGGCCCTTCCAAAGCAAAACTGCTTTGTGCGCAGATCCAACAAACGCTGGCGGCCTTTCAGGAATCCTCAGATTTGAATCTTCAGCCCCTTGAGGTGGTGGCAAGTGGAATCGGGCTGGATGAGGCCGATATGGCCGCAGATATCAGCAGGGCGCTGGATATACCGGTTAAGGCTGCCTCGATGGCCGACCGTCTGGGCATCCCGGTGGAAAGTTATACGGGAAACCCCTGGGTCCCGGCACAAATGGACAATGCCCTGGCGTTGGCGCTGATGGAAGTCGAGGGCTACGATGCTCTCAATTTCCACAAAGGTCAGTTTGCAGCCCAGAAATTTTTATCCAAACACAAAGCCCCTCTGATAAAAACCGGCATACTGGCAGCAGCCGTATTGGCGTTGGTGTTTTTTAATGTCCTGATGCAAACCTATACCGTAAACAAACAGGTCCGCGGGATCGAACACCAGATGACTCAGATCTTTAAGGCGACTTTTCCGGAAGTGAAAACGGTTCGTTATCCCTATCCGGAGATGCAAGCCAAGATGCGGGAAACCAAGAAAAATGCGGCCTTTCAAGCCGAAGCCGGTCCCCATATTCGCAGCATTGATATTTTAAACAGCATCAGCGAAAAAATTCCAAATAATATCAAGGTGGATCTTGCCCGGTTGGTCATTCAGCCGGAAAATGTGTTAATCTCCGGTACCACGGATACATTCAATTCTGTGGAAGACATTAGAAGCCGCCTGGAACAAATCCAGTATTTTAAAAAAGTTACCACCAGCTCAGCCAACACTGATCGCTCGGGAAATGAAGTTCGCTTTATGTTAAAGGTGGCATTCTAAAAAGTTAGCAAAGTTACTTACGATGGAATTTATCAAAAAATACCTGAACCTTAAAAAGCTCAACCGGCGCGAAAAATATATTATATACGTAGCCGGCGGTGTCGTCGGATTGCTGATCCTGATCCACTTCGTCGTCACACCCTTTTTTGAAAGTAGAAAACAGATGCAGCGAAGCCTGCAGACCAGAAAGGGAGAGCTTGAAGAAATGCGACGCCTTCAAGCGGAACATGAAGCCTTGCAGGGAAAATTGCAGGTATCAAAAATCCGCTTTAGCAAAAGAGAAAAGGGGTTTACACTTTTTTCATTTCTGGACCGGCTGGCCGGCCAGACCGGAATCAAGGACCGTATCAGCTATATGAAGCCGTCAAAAACGATCCAAAAAAACAGCAATTATAAAATTTCACGGGTAGAAATGAAATTGGATAATATCACCCTGGAACAGCTCGCGAAATACCTGTACGGCGTTGAAACATCAAAAAATATGGTCATGGTGAAGAAGGTTGCCATTTCAAAAAAAGAAAAAAAGCAGGGCCTCATTAACGTAATTTTGCAAGTTGAAACCCTGGAGGCCTAAAACAAAGAGGTGACTAAAGTGAACTAAAGTTTGAAGTGACTAAAGTTACGGAGTCGCTCGCGCAGCGCAGGCGCTCCCGCAGCGCACGCGCTTGCGCGGCGTGTGCGCCGCGTGACGCTCCATCTTTTTTTTTATTATATAATGATAGAATTCCTCAACTTTAGGCAATTTAGATCACTTCCAACTTTAGCGCACCAACTTGAAAGAATTTTTGATATAGATTCCAATTATGGATTAATCGTATAAGAGGATGCAAGTTCTTAAAACCCGGATTTTATGGGCGATATACATAATCTGTGCGGCCCTGTTCTTTTTTTATTATCTTTTCCCGTCCGATACGATAAAAGAATACCTGGCGGATCAGATCCATCAGGCGCAACCGTATATCACCGTAAAAATTAGTGGCCTAAAACCTGCTTTTCCACCGGGTTTTAAACTTTATAACGTTAGCGTATATCATCTGGGTCAGACCATCGCCGGTCTTGACAATTTAAAAATATCTCCGGATATTTTATCATTATTTTTGGCCACAACCCATCTAACGTTTGAGGGCAATGGCTATGGAGGAATGCTAAAGGGTCGTGTGGACATCATCAATAAATCTCCTGGCCGGGAGATGATGATTGATGCGGATCTTACCGGAATACAGGTGAATCAAATAGAAGCATTAAGCGCCGCAACGACACACGAAATCTCAGGAAATTTGGAAGGCACACTGACATTTAAATCGAATACACCCGATCAGGTGCTAACCGGCGATCTGATCCTTTCGGGCGGGCAAATTGAATTTTCACCCCCGGTATTGAATCAAAATGTGTTAACATTTGACACGATCGAAGCCGAGTTGGAGCTCGATGGCCGCACCCTGACCATTGACCGCTGTCTGCTCGAAGGAGATCAACTGGAGGCCGATATCGCGGGAACGATAAAATTTAGCGATCATTCAGCAAGAAAAATTCTAAATTTATCCGGAACCGTAAAGCCGCATGCGGCGCTGCTCGCCAAGCTGGGCCGGAATATCCCGGAACTGCTCAAAGGCAGCAAATTGGAAAATCAGGGCTTTCCTTTTAGGATAAAAGGGCCCCTGGATTCACCCCAATATTCATTTTATTAATCCATCGCAAAGAACAGGTCTTCGCGATTTTAAGCGCATGTATTAAAATATACAGATCGTGATCATTATGCGACCGAATAAACGCAACTTAATGATCCGGTCCCTGAATTATGTGGATGACCATCACCCCTAAAAAATACTTTATGATCGTCAATCTGCTGCTGATTACTGCAGGCGTTTATTTTGGCGTCAGCGCTTTTTACACCATCGGCACAGCCTGGTTGAGCCCCGGGGAGAAGCCGCAAGCATATTCCAGAAAGGTGGCTTTACAACAACAAGACGACCATCCACCTTTGTCGCGTTATCGCGCCATTACGAAACGAAATCTGTTCAATACGAATCCGGATATCGAGGTTCCTGCCGGGGCGATTAATGTTGACAATCTGGAGAAAACGGACCTTAACCTAAAGCTCTGGGGAACAGTAACGGGGCAAGATCGCAGGGCTTATGCCGTTATTGAGGATACGAAAACCAGGAAACAGGAACTGTATCGCATCGGAGATAGCATTCAGGATGCAACCGTAAAATTGATTTTAAGGCAGAAGGTTGTTCTAAGTGTAAAAGATCGCGATGAAATATTGGGGATGGAAGAAATCGGAGCTGCAAAGAGGGGTAGAGAAAGCCCGCGTATTGCCCGAAAAGCAGCGGGCGCACCTCCCAAAATGCCCGTATCTTCCTACCCGCGGCAGCTAACCTTGAAAAGTGATCAGATTGAAAGTGCTCTGGAAAATCTGGATCAGCTTATGGACCAGGCCCGGATTCGGCCGCATATCGAAGATGGCAAACCATCGGGGATTTCCATCACGGGGATCAAGCCCAATACGATCTTCAGAAAAATGCGGTTGCGCAATGGAGACATTATCACCGGAGTCAACGGCGACCCGATCGAATCGGTCGAGGATGCCATGAAAATCTTTGGCGACCTCACATCGGCTCCCGAGGTGCAAGTCGAAATAAAACGGCGCGGGCGAAAACGGGTCCTTAATTATAAAATTGAATAGAAACAATGGTTGGAAAAAAATGAAGATAAATTTCAAATTTCGCTTAATGCCAACTATCGCGGCCCTGGCGGTAATTTTAACCTTTCAATTCAGCCTGGTGAAATTCAGCGTGGCTCAGGAGGTCAAATCAGGGTCACAGAAGCCTGCAAACTCGGAGCAGTTTGTGTCGATTGATTTTAACAATGTGGATATCAACGTTTTTATCAAGTTTATGAGCGAGCTGACCGCAACCAATTTTGTAGTCGATCAACGCGTGAAAGGCAAAGTGACGATTATATCCCCCTCAAAAATATCGCTCAAAGAAGCTTACAAGGTATTTGAGTCCGTGCTGGAGGTCCACGGCTACACCACCGTAAAAGCCGGGGATATCGTTAAAATTGTCCCCGCACCGGATGCACGTTCGAAAAATATAAAAACCCTGCTGCGCGAGGAAGCGGCCAGCCCTGAAGATAAGATCGTCACCCAGCTGATCCCATTAAAATACGCCAATCCGGTTGATATCAAGCGCTTGTTCACTCCCATGGTATCCAAAAGCAGCGTGATCCTGGCCTATCAGCCGACCAATATGATGATTATCACGGATGTGCATTCAAACATCGGGCGACTGCTTAAAATCCTAAGGCAAATTGATATTCCGGGCATCGGGCAGGAGATTACGGTGATTCCAGTTGAATATGCGGATGCAACCAAAATGGTGGGCCTGTTAAACACCGTTTTCAAACCCACGCGCAAGCCAACCAAAGGTGCCCCGCAACAGGCAGTCGCCATGGTTGCCGACGAGCGAACCAACATTATTGTCCTGTTAGCCAATAAAGTAGACACCCTGCGGGTCAAGCAACTGATTGCCATGATTGACAAGGAAACCCCCCGGGGTAAGGGAAAAATCCATGTCTACTATTGTAAGAACGCAACGGCCGAAGAACTGGCCAAGGTGCTTCAAGATGTGCCGACTCAGGAAACCGGCGCTGCTAAGGGCAAAAAAGCTGCTGCGGTTGTCTCCGGTAGAGTAAGGATCTCCGCCGATAAGGCCACCAACAGCCTAATTATCACGGCCGATCAGGAAGACTATATGGTCCTGGAAGAGGTTATTAGAAAACTCGATATCCCGCGCTCCATGGTTTTTATCGAAGCGTTGATCATGGAAGTCGATATGGATAAAAGCCTGGACATCGGTGTCGACTGGCAGGCATTCGGCGAGACCTCGATTGGCGGTAAAGAAACGGCCATTGGCGGCCAGTTTAGTAGCCAGGGTCTCATTGATCCAGGAACTCTAGCCCAGGGCGGCTTAACGGTCGGCCTGATCACCGAACCAACGAATATTGCCGGGCTTATGCTTTCCAATATTGCCGCCATAATAAACGCCGTTAAAACCGATGATGAATTTCGCATTCTATCCACCCCCCAGGTGTTAACCACCGATAACGAAGAGGCCCGCATCACGATTGGGGAAAACCGGCCGTATCAGACCCGTTCGACCACCGATACTTCCGGCGGAACATTTGAGTCTTTTGAATACCGGGATGTGGGTAAAATATTAAAAATCACCCCGCACGTGACCGAAGGCCGTCTGGTGCGCATGAAAATTTCGTTGGAGGTGACCAACATCGATCTGGCTTCGACCTTGACGCCCTCATCGACATTGCCCGTAACCCAAAAACGCACCGTTGACACGACGGTTATCGTTAAAGACAGCCAAACCGTTGTCATCGGCGGATTGATCGAGGACTCCGAGACCAATAACGAGACCAAGGTGCCTGTCTTGGGCGACATCCCTGTATTGGGGTGGTTGTTTCGAGATCGGTCGGAAACAAGCACAAGAACCAACCTGTACATTTTTCTAACACCGCGGGTGATCAAGAGTCCGGCAGAAGCACAAGACATAATGCAGGATAAGAAAGATCAGATGGATACCGTCCAAGAAGGCGGAATAAAATTATATTAGAAGACCATGATTCAGCGATTAACTGAAATACTACAAGACAAATTCGGGTTAAATGACGAGCACCTGTCCGAAGCTCAGCGCGTCCGAACCGAAACAGGCGCAGCCATCGGTCAAATTCTGGTGGATCAAAAAAATCTGTCGGAAAACCACCTGCTTGAGGCCTTGAGCATCCAGTATGATATTCCTTTCTGGACAAAACTTCCGTTTGAAAACACCGAATCGGATTTCACCCAAAAGGTCTCCATCCAGTTTTTAAAAAAATATAACCTGGTCCCCCTGGAGTACAGTCAGCCCATCGCTGCCAGAGATTGCGGTCTGACACCCCAACAGGCCCCTCAAACAGATGACGCCCGATTTCCGGCGGGATGCATTATTGCCATCAATGATCCCTTGAATTTTCAACCCCTGGATGACCTCGTGAAGACTATAGGGGCAAGTGATTATCGCGTGATTCTGTCCACCCAAGAGGCAATTCTTGCGGCGATCAACCTGCAATATGATTTACGCCGGGATTCGGCCGAGCAGCTGGTCCAGAACATGGAGGAAAACGGCAGCACCATTATCAGTGAAATTGAAGAAACTGCCGATTTGCTGGATGACACCAGCGATGCGCCGATCATTAAATTGGTGAATCATATCATTTCCCAGTCCATTAAAGCGCGTGCCAGTGATATTCATTTCGAACCCTACCAGAACAGTTTCACGGTCCGCTATCGGGTGGACGGCATACTGTATGACCTGCTGGCACCGCCCAAGTGGATCCAGCCAGCTTTGATCTCGCGCGTCAAGGTCATGGCGAAAATGAACATCGCCGAAAAACGACTGCCCCAGGACGGGCGCTTCGAGGTCAAAATAGGCGACCAGGATATCGATGTGAGGGTTTCTACGATCCCGACCGCATTTGGCGAACGCCTTGTTCTGCGATTGTTGAATAAATCCGGATCCCTGCTTGAGCTGCCGGACATCGGCCTTACCACCGCGAGACTAAAATTGTTGAAAAAGCTGGTGGCATCCCCCAATGGCATCATTCTGAACACCGGACCCACCGGAAGCGGCAAAACCACTACCCTGTATGCCGTGCTATCGTCCATCAATAAAGCCAACATCAATATTATTACGATCGAAGATCCGATTGAATATCAGATCAAAGGTATCAGTCAGATACAGGTCAATCCCAAAATCGATCTGACATTCGCCCGCGGCCTCAGATCCATCGTCCGCCAGGACCCGGATGTCATACTGGTCGGCGAGATCCGGGACAAAGAGACGGCCGATATAGCCGTTCAATCCGCCCTGACCGGACACCTGGTGTTCTCAACCCTTCACACCAACGATTCCGGCAGCGCGATCACACGCTTGGTGGATATGGGGGTGGAACCGTTTTTGATTTCTTCATCGGTTTTAGCGGTGGTCGCCCAGCGGTTGGTGCGGGTGTTATGTGATAACTGCAAAATAGCCTATGTCCCGAACCCCATCTACTTGCAAAGCATTGGTTTTTCACCGGATCATTTTAAAGAAAAGCAGATCTATAAGGCCGTCGGATGTGAAAATTGTTTCAGTACCGGCTATAGAGGGCGAATCGGTATATTTGAAATCATGGTGCTCACCGAACGGTTAAAAAGCCTTATTCTTACGACCTTTGATTCAAGCCGGATAAAAGCCGAGGCCGTGCGGCAAAAAATGAGAACATTACGCGTCGACGGCATGCAGAAGGTTTTGGAAGGCACCACAACAACTGAAGAGGTCCTGCGCGTTACCCAGAAGTAAAACTGGCTCCTGGCTTCTGGTCACTCGATATTAAAGGAAGCGTGCATTAGTAGTAGCGATACGGATTGATCTAATAGAAAAAGGGCACAGAGTTGAAAGACCATCTCTCTGTGCCCTTTCTGTTCTCAACGCTAAAAAATCAGGGTCGCATATTGAAGACTCGATACGCGACCCTCTGGCTGCTTGTTGCCGGCTACCTGCTGCCAGTAAAAGATGTTTTGCCAGATGCCAGCGGCCAGCAGCCAGTGGCCAGCAGCCAATTTTTGTTATTTTAAGTTCCTCACCGGCAACGCGCGATAGGCTCGTTTGTGCGCTTTTCGCACGGTATAGTGATAAACGTTGTCGAAATTAAAAATACGCGCGGTGGGTGCAACCGCATCGGTTTCCGATGTCCAAACCCAGCCGCAACTCAATTCTATTTCCGGAACCGTCTTAACCCACTGCCCGCAATCGGCCTCGTATCCTTTAGCCTTCTTATCTTCCAGCAGTATGCTCTGCAATTCCGCCAGGGTCGGCAGGCGCCAGTTGTCATATTTCTTTTCAAGCGTATAGGGAAAAGTATATCTGACCCATTTATCAGCCTGTATCCAGTTGATATCGCCCTGATTATCCGTTTTAGACCACATCAGACCGAGTTTATGATCGGTAATGGTTCCATCGCCATTATCCGTAAAACGATCAGCGGCCTGAGCCGGATAAAAACAAATCAAAACCCCAACGCTTAGGATAAAGAGCGTCGCAGAAAGGTATCTGAACATCATGCCCTCCTTCCAGGGTGCTGGCCCTAAATTGCTTAGAAGTGATGAGTGATCAACAGTCGTCTCAGCGCCTTGCCTTCGTACCGGTAGCGGGAATAGAATTGGGCGGCAACTAAATAAAAAACTTATGAACCGCTAAGAAAGATCGATATGTTTTCTCAATCGTTCGGCATTGGCTTCATCCCGGTAAGACAGGACTGGAATCGGGGAGCGACGGAAAACTTTTTCAGCAACAGATCCGACAAAGATATATTCCAGATCCGTACGGCCTTTAACGCCCATGACGATTAAATCCACATTTTCTTTAAGGGCAACTTTCAGCAATTCATCGCCGGGATCGCCTGTTTTAAAAACCGTACGGACTTTTTCAGGCGGGCGGGCCATCTTTTTTAGAATCTTATCGAGCTCCTGTTGGCGTTCTGCCTGTAGCCCCGCCACATAATTTCCACTATCCACGTCATAGCCCATGGCCGCGATGGTTCCCACGGCTGCAACGTCACGCGCATTGATAATGCTGGCAATAATCAGTTCAGCGTTCATGGATTCGGCAATTTCTACGGCATAGTTTAACAGGTTTTGCGTGTACTGGCTAAATCCAATCGCTGCCAGAATTTTTTTTGCAGCACCCATAATCATTTCCTTTTCTGTTCTCTGTGTACTCTGTGAGCCCTGCCCGCCACCTTGCCCGCTTGTGCCTCGCGTGGCAGGCGGGTCGTCCGCCTGAGGCGGACTCAGGCGAGGCCCCTCAATTGCGGGACTTCACATCTTATTAAAATAAGGCCCTGTGTTCAGCGGGCGGGTCTGTGGTGAATATATTCATATAAAAAGCCCTGTCTCATGCCATGACCGGAGCGGCAGCTGTTTTGGGAGCGCGCGGCCGCTGCATCAGATACAGGAGGCCATAAAGGGCCAAACCGATAAGATACGTCCAATACCTTTGCTCATGCGCAATTCCAATCCAGCTTGCAATCAAATCCGGCCGCATCAAATTTAGGGTGACAAATAGAAACAGCGGGATCTCGTAGATTCTGTTTTTGGTCACAAACCAGCCCTGGGTTGCCGAAGCAAAGGCAAAGTTTCCGACACAGGCCATTGCAAAAATAAGCAGCCCCTGGGGCCAACTGCTGATGTTATGTAAGATCAGGTCGGAGTTGAAAATGAACATAAACGGCAAAATAGCTGTGCGGATATCGTACATAAATCCTTGCAGCCCGGTCGGAATCGGCGGTGACTTGGCAATTGCCGCCGCCGCATATGCCGCCAGCCCCACCGGTGGCGTGTCATCAGCCAGAATACCGAAATAAAAGCAGAAAAGATGAGCCGCCATCAGGGGAACGATAAAACCCTGTAACCCGCCGATGGTCACAATTGCAGGGGCCGTCAGGGATGCCATGACAATATAGGTGGCTGTCGTGGGCAATCCCATCCCGATGACCAGACTGGCTAAGGCGGTAATCATCAGCATCAGAAAAATGTTGCCGCCCGAAAGGGTGTCGATAATCTGGGTGATCAGCTGGCCCAGCCCCAGGGCTACCACGCCGACAATGATTCCGGCGGCAGCCGTCGCCAGCGCCACCGACACCATGTTGCGGCCACCGGCGGCCAATGCTGATAAGATGTCGACAACGCTCTTTTTAAATGCCGGCCCCAGCGGTTCCTTATTGATATAAGCTTTCACCGGGTTTTGGAAGAACATCACAATGGCCATCACCCAGATGGCATTAAAGGCGGCCAGTTCCGGCGAGTGCCGCACGACGATCAGCTCATACAACAGGAAACAAATCGGCACCAGAAAATGGGCCCCGCTTAATAACGTTTTAAAAAAGGGCGGCAATTCGGACCGCGCCATCCCCCTGAGACCCAGTTTAGATGCTTCAATATGGGTAATAAAAAACAGCGCAGCGTATGAAGCAAAGGCCGGGATGGCGGCCGCCTTGATCACCGCAAGGTAAGGCACGTTGACGTATTCGGCAATAATAAAAGCGGCCGCACCCATAATGGGCGGAGCCAGCTGTCCGTCGGTGCTGGCCGCTACTTCAACCGCGGCCGCTTTAGTGGCCGGATACCCGACTTTTTTCATCAGCGGTATGGTGAAAGTGCCGGTGGTCACAATATTGGCAATGCTGGAGCCGGACACCAGTCCGGTCAATCCGCTGCCCATAACCGCCGCTTTGGCCGGACCGCCTTTAAATCCGCCCAGCAGGGCCAGAGCCAACTTTATAAAATACTGCCCGGCCCCGGCCTTGTCGAGCATGGCACCGAATAACACAAAAAGGAACACAATGGTCGCGGAAACATCCAGCGGAATGCCGTAAATGCCTTCCGTTGACATGGTCATTTGCCCCACCAGGCGGTTGAGCGAAGTTCCCTTAAAAGCGATCAAGTCTGGCATGTAGGGACCCAAAAAGGAATAGATCAGAAATACCGAGGCAATCCCCGGAAGGGCGGGTCCGATAACCCGGCGCGTGGCTTCAAGTAAAATGACAATCAGGATTAACCCGATGACGATATCCCGGGTGATGGGCACCCCGTAACGCGTGATCAGTCCGGCATAGTCAATTACAATATAAAGAGCCGAAAACGCTGCAATGATTCCGATGAGATAGTCAAGTATGGGAATTCTGTCTTTAGCGGAAAAATACTTGAGGCCGAAGTGTTTTTTTTTGAAAAGTGGATAGTTTAAAAAGACAATTAAAAGGGCAAAGCCGAGATGGATGGCACGAATGAAGGTTGAATCCAGGATCAGCCAGCTGGCAATCGACAGTTGAAAAAAACTCCAGAGAACAGCAAGAGTGGGAATGACATATTTTGGGAGGCCTTGGGGCCTTCTGCCGATGCCCTCTTCTTCTTCGGCCATCTGCCTTGCGATTTCAGTGCCCTCATCCTTTTCTTGGATTTCATGGTTACTCATAGTGATCACCTAAACTGTCAAGAATGATTGACGGCAAAAACAGGTCTGGAATTCCAGACCGGTATCCAATTTTGACAAATATCAGCAGATTAAGATGGCCACAAAGACCGGATAGAGCACGGCACAACGGCAGAAATAGAGAGTGCGCGCAACACGAGTCGTAAAATAGGTTTTGCTGCTAAATTGTAAAGGTTATCAGAACAAGTTCGAGGCGGCGGTAGTTGAAACCGCCGCCCCGCAGGCAGGCTAGTTGTTATTGCTTACTTTAATCCGGCTTCTTTGTAATATTTTTCAGCACCCGCATGTAAGGGTGCGGACAGACCCTCCATCATGTTTTCTTTGGTCAAAATCGCATAAGCCGGATGAAGTTTTTTGAACGCATCAAAATTATCAAAAACTTCCTTTGTAATGGCGTAAACGACATTTTCCGGAACTTTGGCGGAGGTGACAAACGTGGCCTTTACACCAAACGTTTCGACATCGGCATCATTTTGGGCACCCGGATAAAGCGCAATGGGGACCTTCGCTTTGGCATAGTAAGGATTGTCGGCGATGAGTTTGTCAATTCCGGAACCGGTAACAGGAACAAATCGAACCTTGCGGGCTCCGGCGGTCGCCTCTTTAATGGCGCCGCTGGGATGTCCGACGGTGTAAAAGAAGGCATCAATTCGACCGTCCTGCAACAGACCGGGAGCTTCGGCGGCCTTTACACTTTCGGCCGTTAGATCCGTTTTATAATCAATCCCCGCGGCGGTAAGCGCATCGATGGAATTCTGGCGCTGTCCGGAACCGGGGTTGCCGATATTTACGCGTTTGCCTTTCAGATCTTCAAATTTTTCAATGCCGGCGTCAACCGCGGCAACCAGAGTGATCGACTCCGGATGGACGCTGAAGACCGCGCGCAGATCTTCCTGTTTGCCTTTGTCTTTCCACTCGGCCAATCCGTTAATGGCCTGATACTGCCGGTCGGATTGGACAACGCCAAACTCCAGGTCACCGGCCATAACGGCATTTACGTTAAACACCGAACCGCCGGTTGATTCAACCGTCGCACGGATGCCGTATTCGTCTTTCTTCTTGTTAACAATTCTGGCAATCGCCCCGCCGGTCGGATAATAGACACCGGTAATCCCGCCGGTCCCGATCGTGACAAAGGTTGTCTTGGCCTTCCCTCCGGCAGCTGCCTTTTCTTCAGTTTTGGCTTCTTCTCCAGGTCCACAACTTATGAGAAGGGAAAAACCGAAGATCAGGGCTAAAATAAGAATAGATACTTTTTTCATCTGAACCTCCTTATGGGTTACCCTGTTAATGATTATGTTTAACTACTTTCCCCACGACTATCGCGTGCCTCCTTTCAATTTTGCTAATACATAATATAAGTTGGCACCAAACATAAATCAATAATTACCTGAAGATTGCCTATCAAATCAGAATCGCGAATGCAAGAATTTTGTAGTAAATTCGGTTTCAAATCCATTGTGGGAAGTATAAGGATACCGTATAATTATAAATAGCTACCTAAACGAATATTTGCCTCCAACTCTTGGTCCTCTGTGTCCTGCATTCTGTCTTCTGAATTCTGTATCCTGTATTCTATCGCAGGTATTTCCCGGCCAGCAGATCGAAGTATTTGGCCTCCTCTTCACGGCCACGTTTGCGGCAGCCTCCGGCGTAAACCTCACATTTTTCTTTCAAAGCGATCAACGCTGCTTGATATTGCCGGGGTGTCAGCAGATCGCTATCGATTATTTTCACCAGGGACTGGATTCTATATTTATCCAGCCCCGTCGCTTTTGAAAGCTGATCATCGTGTCCGCCACGCTTGATGATCAAGGCTGTCTCAATAAGATGCACCGGATAGCGGCAGCTGATTCGAAGCCACAGATCATAGTCCTCACAGGCCGGCAAATGTTCATCGAAAATACCCACAGTGCTAAAAAGGCTTTTTTTAATCATGACAGCCGAGGGACTTACCAGACAGAGGGCCAGGGACCTTTCAAATATCATTCCTGAAAATTTATGGTGCTTCTTCTTCGGGTTTACCCGTACATTGTTTCGGATCCAGTGCTCCTGGGTTTGGTTGATGACTGCCTCCGGATGGTCTTTAAAAAATTTTACCTGGGCTGAAAGCTTCCGGGGTAACCACAGATCATCCGAATCCAAAAATGCAATCAGCCGGCCCGAGGCCGCTGCAATGCCTCGGTTTCTTGCAGCACTGACGCCTTTGTTGGGTTGGTTCAAAACGGTAATCTTGTTCCCGTATGCTCTCAGAATCGCCGGTGTGTTATCATCGGACCCGTCATCAACCACAATCAGTTCATAATCATTGAAGTCCTGCTCTAAAACGGAGTCAATGGCCGCTTTAACGATCCAGCCCCGATTGTAGGTCGGGATAATCACGCTTACCAGCGGTTCTTTTAAATTTTTCTTCATTATCTTAGACTTATATAGCTTCTAAATCCTTGGGTACCTGGCATCTGCTTTTTTTGCTGAAAGCTGAAAGCAATTTCGTAAAGATCAATTTTTTCTTTGAGCTTTGAGCCTTGAGCCTTGAGCCTTGAGCTTAGATCATCCTATTTATTTGAGCTAACTTCTTCTCCAGCCGCTTTTTGGATATCGGAACGGCGGTTTTAAGTTCCTGGGCAAAAACTGAAACTTTGTATTCCTCAATCATCCAGAAAAATTCCTCAAGCGCCTGTCTCTTCTCAGCAGAGGCATTGGGTGAAAGCGCTTTAACCAGCTCGTCCAGACTCGAACCGAATGTTTTGACTTCCTTTAGCTTGGCCTGATCTTTTTCAAAATCGACGATGGCCCGCTGTGCACGGATTTGCATCGATTTGATATAGCGTTCAACATGGACAAGTCTTTCCATTTCGTAAAGATTGACAAATGATTCAGGCAACAGTCGCTCAAGCTCTCCAATTAAATCTTTATAAAAGTCTTGCACGGTACGGTTATCCAGGTTTGCCAGCCTAAGCTTTTCGAGTTCCCGGCGTACTTTGTGATACGCTTCCAGGACCGGCAGGCAACCATCGAGGAGCTCCCGACCTTGGGAAATAATGATCGGGGATATTTTTTCGGCGTGGTCGTAGAACAAGTCCCGCGATCTGATGTTTTTGCAAAACAGATCAGATATGACCCGATCCAAGAGTCGCTGCTCAATGTTTGCGGGGCCGCTAAAATAATCCGCCGCCGCCTTTAGCTGTTGCGGTAGTTTCAAAGCCTTTTTTAAAAACTTCAAATCTTTTGCAAAATGAATTTTATAAAGACCGGCAACACCTTGTTGATGCACCGCAACAGCCTTGTTCTGGTGGCGATATAATTTCAAGCTCACGGATTTCAGGCTTTTACCAGCGGCAGCCAAAGCCGGATAGGCGACCCATTTTGTTTTAACCCTTTTGGGACTGCTGATGAACTCGGGCAGATCACCGAAGTCCCAGCGGGTGATGCCGGTCTTTTCCCATTTTAAGCGATAGGATTCGAAGGCATCGTTTTGGGCCGTTTCAATTTGTTGTTTTGAGAGGACGGCGGCATCCCTGCCCGAACAAAGTTCCTTTCCATCCGCGGCGATCACTGCGATGCGCATTTTAAGATGATCCGGTAGCGTTTCAATCGGCCAGGCGGAGGCCGGAATATCAACACCGAAGCGTTGTAGGATAAATTCTCCCAGAGCTGCAAACAACGAGCCTTTCAGCCGGAGCATATCCCGGCTGATGATCTCAACCGTCTCCTTAACCGGAACCAGCTTTTTGCGATAGGTTTTAGGAAGGCCCTTAATCAAGATTTCAACTTTTTCTTTAAAGTGCCCCGGTACCAGCCAATCGAGGTTTTCGTTGGAAACCGCGGGCGTCAATGAGATCGGAACCTTAATGGTCACACCATCATCATCTTCTCCGGGCCTGAAATGATACTTATATTCAAACGCTTGCCCGTCAATCTTTGTGCTCAGCGGATAGCGTGAAAGTTCGCCGGTATCCGGATCATAATTCATCAGATCCTGTTTTTTCAGTCGCAGAAATCGATCCCCGCCTCTTTTTTTAATAGTTTTTGAAAGCATTGGCGCGCTGTAAATGCGGCCTAACTTTTCTCTGTAAAAAACAAAAAGGTCTTCTTCGCTGATCAGCACGTCACGGCGCCGCAAGCGATCCTCAATGCCCTTAATGCCGTCTATCAAGCTTAAATTATGATTCATGAAGGCAAACGGCTTTTTAAGATCCCCTTTTATGATCGCAGAGCGAATAAAAATATCGCTGGCCTCATCCGGGTTTATCGGGCCGTAGGATACCGGCCGTTGAGAAATGATGATCAGGCCAAAAAGGCTGACCTGCTCGGCGGCCACCACCTCACCCCGGTTTCTCTCCCAGTGCGGGCTGAGATATGTGCGCTTGCACAGGTCTCCTCCCAGCGCTTCCAGCCATTCACTGTCAATGTTGGCCACCGTACGGGCAAACAGGCGGGAGGTTTCAACCATTTCGGCCGCCACAATCCATCTGCCGGCTTTGTCAAACAGGCCCGATCCCGGAAAAACCATGACCTCGCGGCTTTTGGTGGCCCGGAAAAAATTTTTCTCTTTTTTCTCGGCAATATTGGAAAGAAAACCGCTCAGAATTGATTTATGAATCTGTTGATATAAAGGTTGCGTCTTGTCCAGGTTCAGATTCTCGGTTTGCGCCCGGCCTCGACGATGTGCGACGGGCAGACCGAATTCTTTCAGAATCGCTCTGATTTGACTATGAATATCGCACCATTCGCGCATGCGATTGTAAGAGAGAAAGTGTTGCCGGCAAAACCGTTTGAGCTGACCGGTGCTTTTTTTTGTTTGCCGCAGGTGGTGGTAGCGATTCCAGATATTGAGCAGGGTCGTAAAATCAGAGAAGGGGTCGTCGAAGCGGGCATGCATTTGATCGGCCGCAATTGTTTTCTCCAGCGGACGTTCCCGGGGATCCCGGATGCTTAGAACCGCGGCAATCACCGCAATTTGATCGATACAGCCCTCGTCATTGGCTTCCAGCAGCATCCTGGACAGCCTTGGATCCAATGGGATCTTCGCCATCAAACGCCCTTTGTCGGTAAGTTCAACGCGGCCGGCTGATATGCTTTTGGTGGATTTTATCTCTGTTAGTTCATCTTGGGCCTTGGGCCTTGCGCCCTGGGCCTTGTGGCGGGTTTTTATGGCCCCCAGTTCATAAAGCAGGTTAAAGCCATCATTAATACTTTTCAAATCGGGTGCGTCAATAAAAGGAAAATCGGTGATATCGCCCAACTTAAGCGCTATCATTCGCAGGATGACTTCAGCCAGATTGGCACGTAAAATTTCCGGCCGAGTGTACAAGGGGCGACTGCGGTAGTCATCTTCTGTATACAAACGAACGCAGACACCATTTTGCAACCGACCGCAACGCCCTTTACGCTGGTCCGCGCTGCTGCGCGAAATCGGCATCACCGGAAGTGAGGTCGTGCGAGATCGGGGTGAATAGCGCGAAATCCTGGCCAGGCCTGAATCCACTACACACCTGATCCCCGGGATGGTAATGGAGGTTTCGGCCACGTTGGTGGCCACAATGATCTTCCTTGCGGATGACCGTGCAAAAACCCGGGCCTGCTCGGCTGCCGTCAGCCGCGCATACAGGGGCAAGAGACGCGAATTCTTGGGTCCTGAAGCTTCAATAAGTTCACAGGTATCGCGAATGTCCTGCTCGCTAGGCATAAAAACCAAAATATCACCCCGAGAGCTCTCCTTTAAAAGCTGGTTCACGGAATGAGCGGCCAGCTCGACATGGGTCAGCTCGCCGTTTTCCTCGGCTGGAAATTCCGGCAGCTGATAACGAACATCCACCGGATACATGCGACCCGAAACTTCAATTACCGGTGCATCGCCAAAGGCTTTTGAAAATTTTTCAGTGTCGATGGTGGCAGAGGTGACAATGAGTTTGAGATCGTCTCTGCGCTTCAGCAAGGTTTGTAAAATACCCAGGATAAAATCAATATTCAGACTGCGTTCATGGGCTTCATCGACAATAATGGTATCATAAGCCCTAAGATAGCGATCGCTTTGAGTTTCAGCCAACAGAATGCCATCGGTCATGATTTTCAGGTAAGCATCCTTTGAAGTGCGATCTTTAAACCGAATTTTATAGCCGACAGCACGGCCGAGTTCTTGACCGAATTCCTCGGCAATCCGACGCGCCACTGTCATGGCCGCTATTCGCCGGGGCTGGGTATGACCGATGATGCCGCCCATGCCCCTTCCCGCGGCCAGACAAAATTTTGGCAGCTGGGTGGTTTTGCCCGAACCGGTTTCACCGGATACAATGACCACCGGGTGCCGGGAAATGGCCCTGAGAATTTCATCCTTTTTGGCGGTTATGGGAAGGGCCTTATTGTAGCTGAAGTTCGGCAGGTTCTTTTTGCGCCGGGCCCGTTTCCGCCCGGACGCCTGCAAGCGCTTTTCAAGCCGCTCAAGTCTTTGCCGGACCTTGTGATCCGGCAGCGGTTTGGCCTTTTTTTGGGTTAGGCGCTTGATTTCGCTGACAGCCGCCAGCCGGTCAGCAGCCAGAACCCCGGACAAAAGCGATTTGATTTGTTTTATCTTCCTATCGAAATTTTCCAATTTGGCAACCAACGGAATTAGGATCAAAAATAGTCCTGTATTCGAATATTAAATATCTAGATCAGGACTTCAATCTCGAATTAACACGAATAAGCTCAAAAATGAAATAATAAGTAAGTAAGTAAGTGGACGTTCGTGCAGAACGTGCATAACTTTGCAATGCACGGTCGATCATATAATGAAAATCCTATCCGAGCAATTTATGCACGAACGTCCCCCTCTTTAATTCCACCTCAGCGGCGCCGCAGTCGCCAGATACAACTGAACCTTGGATAACCTCATCCAAAAAAACGTAGAGGACATTCAAAACGTTCCGAACTGCAGCATCTGCCGCTGATTTCAGGGATAGCAACATTCGTCAGGCTATTTTTGTACGGGCGTTATTTTAATTCTTGACAAGTACCACATAGTGGTATATTGATCCGGGAACTTTTCCCAGTACTTCCAACCTTGCCCAGAAATGGAGCCGGTCTTCTAACGCAAAGGAGGAAAAAATGAAAAAACTGTTGATGATTTTAGTTGGTCTGATTTTCGTAGCGGTTGCTTTTAGTGGAGCCTACGCCCAGTTTGCCAAACCCGAGTACGCCATCAAATATCGCAAATCGGTCATGTTTCTAATCGCCCAGCATTTCGGGCGCATGGGCGCAATGGTCAAAGAAAAGATCCCTTACAACCAGGAGGTTTTTGCAAAAAATGCTATGCTGGTTGAGACGCTTTCACGTCTTCCCTGGGAGGCGGCTATGGTGCCCGGAACCGACTCCGGCGATACCACATTGAACGCTGAGGTTTTTATGCAGCCGGCTAAATTCAAGGAAGTCTCACAAAATTTTGAAACCCAAACCAGCAAATTGGTCAGCGCCGCCCAAAGCGGCGACTTGATCAGCATCAAAACCCAGTTCGGACAAGTCGGCAAAAGCTGCAAGGCCTGTCACAGCCAGTTCCGCACCAAATAGACGCCCGAGTCAGCCCATATGTAAACTCGCGCGCGGATGGAGCGTTTGTGAAACCGAAGCTTAGCGCACCAGAATATAAACCGCCAGCGCAGCCGGTCCTGCAATCACCACGGCTATCCAGGTGCGGCCGCTGGCGGGTTCGGGTTCAGCTCCACTCCACTGTTTGACACTGGAAATGAGGGGTCACATCTTGAGGAAAGTTAAACGTAATATTGATTTTGACTTTATCTACAATGAAGTCAAAGACAAATACGGCATTAACGGTAATGAATCCGTTGCGCCTCCTATTATCCTCAAGATGATGCTGCTTTTGATCTTTTACAATGTGCGT
>Ga0255055_10000705_pt1 | contig 25350 bp, 11 predicted proteins | sample JV7_2_27_MG_FD_188633 | JGI IMG/M metagenome (GOLD analysis project Ga0255055, IMG submission 188633) | Seawater microbial communities from Jervis Inlet, British Columbia, Canada - JV7_2_27 | ecosystem: Environmental > Aquatic > Marine > Inlet | place: Canada: British Columbia | collected...
CTCGGGGATGTGGAAGCTGCGCTTCGCCGACAAGCTGTCGCGCTATCTGGACGTGCCGCAAAACTTCGACGAATCGATCGGCGGTAAGTTCTACCGTCTCGAGCTGGAAGATCTCTCGCGCGAGCTGACGCAACGCGGGGGGCGACCGTACGACCCCGCGGCGTTGCGCGAGTCGATCGCGATCTACAACGAGAGTCGACGTCTGGTCGGCGAGCTTTACGCCCTGCGCCGCGACGCGCCGTGGAAGGTGCCGACGTCGGAGCTGTACCTGGTTCTGCGTGCGGGGCTCGTGCTGCCCGTCGAGGAATTCAACGAGATGCTCGGCGCCTATCGCGAGGCGGTGCAGGCCGACGATTCGCGCAAGCCGATGGACCAGGCGCGTGTGCTGGTGACCGGATCGTTCTGCGAGCAGCCGCCGCTCGGGCTGATCAAGACCCTCGAGCGCTCGGGTTGCTACATCGTGGACGACGATTTCGTCCAGGTGCATCGCTGGATCCGGGGCGACGTGGCGGTGGACGGCGACCCGCTGGACAACCTGGTGCGGGCTTTTCTCCAGGACGCGATGGAAAGCCCGACGCGCTACATCGCCGACGACGAGAAGGGACGGGCGTTGCTGGAACGTATCGAGAGCAACCGTGCCGAGGGCGTGCTGTTCTGCGCGCCGAGCTTTTGCGACCCGGCGCTGCTCGACCAGCCCATGATCGTACGGGCGATCGAAAAGGCCGGGGTTCCGTGGACCGCCTTCAAGTACGCGGAGAACAACAGCCAGTTCCAGGTCATCCGCGAACAGGCCGGCACCTTCGCCGATTCGATCAAGCTATGGAGCGGAGTGGAAGCATGACGACGAACAAGAAACCCTCGGCGGGCGCGGCGACGGCAATGAAGGACAACAGCCAGCTGCGCCAGAAACAGATGATCGCCGAACACTTCAGCCGGCTCGCCGTGGCACCGCAAACGGGCGACAAGGCGGTCTACACCTTCGTACCCGGGAACCTGACCGAGTTGCTGCGTTGCTTCGATCTGCTGCCGGTGCTGCCCGAGATCAACGCCCTGCAATCGGCGATGCGCGGCAAGTCGCGCGACTACATTTCGGCTGCCGAAAAGCTGGGGCACTCCGAGGACGTCTGCACCTACGTCAAGTGTGACTTGGGCATGATGAAATCCGGCAACATCGGCCCCACCGGCGAGCGCCTGCCGGACCCGGATCTGCTGCTGCTGTCCTACACGGGGTGCTTTACCTTCTTGAAGTGGTTCGAGATCCTGCGCGAGGAGTACGACAGCCCCGTCGCGATGCTTCACGTGCCCTACCAGGCCGACGGTCAGATCACGGATTCGATGCGCAACTACGTCGTCGAGCAGCTGCGCGAAAAGGTGATTCCCGAGCTCGAGCGCGTCTCCGGCAAGAAGTACGACGAGGACCGGCTGAAGGAGCTGCTGGCGCGCTCGGCGCAGGCCGAGGACGATCTGGTCTGGGTGCTCGAGTCGGCCAAACACCGACCCTCGCCGATCGATGCCTACTTCGGCGGCGTCTACTACATCGGGCCGATCTTCACCGCCTTTCGCGGGACCCAGGATGCGGTCGAGTACTACCGCGAGCTGCGCGAGGAAGTCCAGGAGCGCCTCGATGCCGGGCTGGGCCCCGTGACGCCGGACGGCGAGATGGGAGAGGAGCGCTTCCGCATCGTCGTCGAGGGGCCGCCGAACTGGACCAGTTTCCGCGAGTTCTGGAAGATGTTCGCCGACGAGGGAGCGGTTGTCGTCTGCTCGACCTACACCAAGGTCGGCGGCGTCTACGATACGGGCTTCCGGCACGACCCCGAACGGCCGTTGGAAACGCTGGCGGACTATTGCATGGGCTGCTACACGAACCTGAATCTGCCGTCGCGCGTCGAGATGCTTACGCGCAACATCGAGGACTACGACGCCGACGGCCTGCTGATCAACTCGATCAAGAGCTGCAACTCGTTCAGCGCGGGCCAGCTGATGATCCTGCGCGAGGTCGAGAGCCGCACGGGCAAGCCGGGCGGTTTCATCGAGAGCGACCTTGTCGACCCGCGCTACTTCTCGGCGGCGAACATCAAGAACCGTCTCGAGTCCTACTTCCAGATGATCGAGCAGAAGCGATCGGGAGGTGCGCGATGAACTACTGCGTCGGCATCGACCTGGGCTCGACGACGACCAAAGCGGTGATCCTCGGCGATAGCGGCGAGATTCTCGGGCGCGGGATCACCAACAGCCGCAGTAGCTACAAGGTCGCCTGCGACGTGGCGCTGAGCGAGGCGCTGATCGACGCGCGTTTCGGGCTGGTTGCCGCGGAGCTCGATCGATCGGGCATGGCCGGCGAGCGCAAGACCGAGGCTCTCGCCGCTCTCGAACGACGCTTCCGGGAGCAACAGTACCGCAACCACCTACGACAGTTCGACGAGCGTGTCCGGGATCGCGTCGCGGGGCGCCACCCGGCGGGTGAGCTTCCGTTGTACAAGACCGAAACTCCGGATGAGCCGTCCGAGGATCTGAGCAAGGCGATCGATTGGATCCTCACGCAGATGGAAGACGAGACTAAGGGACTGTACGCCGCCGGCGCGAGTCGCAAGAGCGACTTTTTCCGCGATCTGTGCGGCGGCCGTTACCTGGCGCTGGCCGAAGAGGCTGCCCGGGCGACGGGCGCCAGCTTCGACAAGCTGGCGGGTCTGTTCGACAAGGTGATCCTGGAGGTCGAGAACCTGCCGTCGGAGTCGGATGATTTTCAGGTCCACGTGCGTGCGGCGCTGGACGGCTTCGAGCGGCCGGACAAGGAGCTGGGCCGGGCTGTCGATCACGCCGCCGGGTTGGCGCTCGAGTCCTCGGCGAACGTGGGCACCGGTTACGGGCGGCAGACCCTGCCCTTTCCCAAGGAGCAGATTCGCTCGGAGATTCTGTGTCACGGTCTCGGCGCGCACTCGATGTTCCCCGAAACACGCACCGTGCTCGATATCGGCGGACAGGACACCAAGGCGATCCAGGTCGACGGCGAGGGGATCGTCACATCGTTCCAGATGAACGATCGCTGCGCGGCGGGGTGCGGCCGCTACCTGGGCTACATCGCCGACGAGATGAACCTCGGCGTGCACGAGCTGGGGCCGCTGGCTTGCAAGGCCAGCCGCACCGTGCGCATCAACTCGACCTGTACGGTCTTTGCCGGCGCCGAGCTGCGCGAGAGGCTGTCGCTCGGCGAAAAGCGTGAGGACATCCTCGCCGGGCTGCACCGCGCGATCATCCTGCGCGCAATGTCGCTGCTGGCCCGATCGGGTGGAGTCAGCGACCAGTTCACCTTCACGGGCGGTGTGGCCAAGAACGAGGCGGCCGTCGCCGCTCTGAGCCAGCTGGTCCGCGAGAACTTCGGCGACGTTGCGATCAACATCTCACCCGACAGCATCTATACGGGCGCCCTCGGAGCCGCGCTGTTCGCTCGACGAGAGTGGTTGCGCGGCGACAACGGCGATGGAGGAAGCCCCTCGTGAGCGATACCGCCAACAACTCCATGCTGGTTGCCGGGATCGACGTCGGATCGTCGGCGATCAAGATCGTGCTGATGGAGGAGACACCCGGCGAGCAGCCGCGCGTGCTCGTCGGGCGCAACGAGCGGACCCGACGTCGCGATCCCAAGCAGGTCGTCGACGACATGTTCGAGCAGTGTCTCGCCGAGGCGAACGTAAGCCGCGACCAGCTCGGCTACATCGCCACGACCGGCGAGGGTGAGCTGGTCGGCTTTCGCACGGGCCATTTCTACAGCATGACGACGCACTCGCGCGGAGGTCTGTTCATCGATCCCGAGGCGCGGGCCGTGATCGATATTGGTGCCCTGCATGCCAGAGCGGTGCTGATCGACGAGCGGGCCAAGGTGCTCGGCTACCGTATGACCAGTCAGTGCGCGTCGGGCTCGGGCCAGTTCTTGGAGAACATCTGTCGTTATCTGGGGGTCACGATCGACGAGATCGGCCCGTTGTCGATCCAGGCCGAAAATCCCGAGACCTGCTCATCGATCTGCGCCGTGCTGGCCGAGACCGACGTGATCAACATGGTCTCGAGGGGAATCTCGACACCCGACATCATCAAGGGCATCCACCAATCGATGGCCGGTCGCTACCTGAAGCTGATCTCCTCGGTCGGTGCGAAGGGGGTCGTGCTGGTCACCGGCGGGCTGGCTACCGACGTGGGACTGATCGCCGCGATGCGCGAGGGCGCCGAGGCCCAGCAGATGCCGGTCGAGATCCGCGCGCATGCGGACTCGGTGCTCGCCGGGACGTTCGGCGCGGCCCTGTGGGGCGCCTTCCGTGCGCGGAGACTGGCCGACCGGGGCGAGGCGTTTGGTTAAAGGGGACATTCCGCTTTAGTCGATAATTCTTATGCGTGGGCCATGCCCACGCATAAGAATTATCGACTAAAGCGGAATGTCCCCAATTAGGAGACGATGGCTATGACTTCGGTTGATGAGACGGTGACGATTCGAAACCTGCGGCCCGAGGATCTGGAAGCGGTGATCTCGCTCGATGCCAAGCTGACCGGTCGACGGCGCGAGGAGTTCTTCCGGCTCAGTCTTCAGCAGCACCTGGTCGAGAGCGGCATCAAGATATCGCTGGCGGCTGAGCTGGACGGCGTCTTTTGCGGCTTCCTCTTGGCCCGTGTCTACTACGGCGAGTTCGGCACCATGGAACCGGCGGCCGTTCTGGACACGATCGGCGTGAATCCCGACTTCCGTCATCAGGGGGTCGGCTCGGCGATGGTGCGGCAGCTGCGACTGAACCTCGGGGGGCTCGGCGTGTCGCGCCTACAGACCGAGGTCGGCTGGGACAATCCGGAGCTGCTCGCGTTCTTCAACCACGAGGGCTTTCGCCCGGCGCAGCGGTTTTGTCTGGACCTCGACCTCACGCTGCCGCAACCCGATCCGGAAGAGGAGCGGTGAACCTTCAGAAGAGCACTCGCTACGCCCTGTACGCGGCCATGGAGATGGCGCGCGCCAACGAGGGCGACCAGCTCACGGCGGCCCGGGTCGCCGAGCGCTACGCCATCCCGGGGGCCGTGCTGGCCAAAGTGTTCCAGCAACTCGTGCGGGCGGGCGTGGCCGTCGGAACGCGCGGCACCGGGGGCGGCTATCAGCTCTCGCGCAAACCCTCGGAGGTGACCCTGCTGGATGTGATCGACGCCTTCGAGCCGTCGAACGCCCCGGGTGGCTGTCTGCTCACCGATCGAGAGAACGAGGGTTGCGATCTGTTCACCGAGTGCGAATTGCAGCAGGTGTTCGACGAGGTCGATGAGCTGGTACGTTGTACGTTCGCCTCGATCACGCTGGAAACACTGGTCAGCCGGAGAGGACCACGGGAAGCCATCGCGCCGGCCGACGAGGAGGCGCGAAAGGAGAGCACGAGACCATGAGAGAAGCCTTCATCTGCGACGCGGTTCGCACTCCTATCGGACGCTACGGCGGGGCGCTGGCCGCCGTGCGCACGGACGACCTGGCGGTCGTACCTATCTCGGCGATCATGGAACGTCATCCCGACGTCGACTGGACCGCCGTCGACGACGTGATCCTCGGCTGCGCCAATCAGGCGGGCGAGGACAACCGCAACGTCGCTCGCATGGCCTCGCTGCTGGCCGGCCTGCCCGAAAGCGTGCCGGGAAGCACGATCAACCGGCTGTGCGGATCGGGCATGGACGCGGCCTCGATGGCAGCGCGCGCGATCAAGCTGGAAGAAGCCTCGCTGATCATCGCCGGCGGCGTTGAGAGCATGAGCCGCGCTCCGTTCGTCGTTCCCAAGGCCGCCGCGCCCTTCGGACGCGGTCTGACGATCGAGGACACCACGATCGGCTGGCGTTTCGTCAACCCGAAGATGAGGGAACGATACGGCGTCGATCCGATGCCGGAAACCGCCGAGAACGTCGCGGCCGAACACGACATCGCCCGCGGTGACCAGGACGTCTTCGCCCACCGCTCGCAGATGCGCGCTGCCGACGCGATCGAATCGGGACGCATGGCCGAAGAGATCGTTCCGGTGACCATACCGCAGCGCAAGGGCGATCCGATTGTCGTCGAGCGCGACGAGCACCCGCGCCCGAACACGGCGCTGGAAAAACTGGCCAAGCTTCCCGCGCTGTTCCGCAAGAACGGAACGATCACCGCGGGCAACGCCTCCGGAGTCAACGACGGCTCGTGCGCGATGATCGTGGCCTCCGAAGCGGCTGCGAAGGAGCACGGGTTCGAGCCGCGCGCCCGCGTGGTGGCCACGACGGTGGCCGGCGTGCCGCCGAGGATCATGGGCATGGGTCCCGTGCCGGCGACGCGCAAACTGCTCTCGCTGACCGGGGTCGATCTCGGCGACATCGAGGTGATCGAGCTGAACGAGGCCTTCGCCGCGCAGAGCCTGGCCTGCCTGCGCGAGCTCGAGCTACCGGATGACGCCGAGCAGGTCAACCCCAACGGCGGCGCCATCGCTCTCGGTCATCCGCTGGGAATGAGCGGCGCGCGACTGGTCACAACGGCGACCTACGAGATGCACCGTCGCAAGGCGCGCTACGCCCTGTGCACGATGTGCATCGGGGTCGGCCAGGGCATCGCCATGTTGCTCGAACGGGTGTGATTGCTACATGAGCTACGAACGACACTGGTCCCTCGACCCGCAGACGATCTTCCTCAACCATGGATCGTTTGGCGCTTGTCCGAGACCGGTGCTCGAGTACCAGCAACGGCTGCGCGATCGTCTGGAGCGGCAACCCGTACAGTTCTTCATGCGAGATCTGGAAGGGATGATCGACCACGCGCGGGCCGAGCTGGCCACCTTTCTGGGCGTCGAGGCCGAAGACCTCGTCTGGGTGCCGAACGTCACGACCGGCGTCAACGCGGTGCTGCGCTCGCTCGAGATACGGCCCGGCGACGAGCTGCTGACGACGAATCACGAGTACAACGCCTGCCGCAACGCGCTCGACTTCGTCGCGCGCCGGGCCGGGGCCGAGGTGATCGTCGTTGCCATCCCCTTTCCGATCGATTCGCCCGAGCAGATCGTAGACGAGATCGTCCACCGCATTTCGCCGAGAACCAGGCTGGCCCTGCTCGATCACGTGACCAGCCAGACGGGACTCGTCCTGCCGGTCGAGCGGGTGGTGCGGGCGCTGGCCGAGCGCGGCATCGACACCTTCATCGACGGGGCCCACGCCCCCGGCATGCTGCCGCTCGACGTGAAGGCCGTCGGCGCCACCTATTACGGCGGCAACTGTCACAAGTGGCTCTGCGCACCGAAGGGCGCGGGCTTCCTGTACGTGCGCCGCGACAAGCAGCCCGAGGTGCGGCCGGTCGTCATCTCGCACGGCGCCAATTCGCAACGAACCGACCGTTCGTCCTACCTGACCGAGTTCGACTGGGTCGGGACGGACGATCCGACCGCTATTCTCTCGGTCCCGGAGGCGATCGGTTTCATGGGATCCCTTCTGCCGGGTGGTTGGGACGCGTTGCGGGAACACAACCGCGAGCTGGCGCTCGAAGGTCGCCGGGCCGTCTGCGACGTGCTGGGCATTCCCGTCCCGTGCCCCGACTCGATGATCGGCTCGCTGGCCTCGGTGCCACTGCCGGCCGGCGAACCGGAACCACCGACATCCCCGCTCTACGCCGATCCGCTTCAGCGTGAATTGCTCGAGCGCTGGAAGATCGAAGTCCCCGTCATCCCCTGGCCCAAGCCGCCCGGTCGCCTACTACGCATATCGGCCCAGATCTACAACCACCCCGATCAATACAAGAAGCTAGCCGAGGCCCTGCATGACCTATTCAACTGACGGAAAGAGCGCGTTGACCGCGGAGACCGAGTTCAGGATTCGCGGTCTCAAGAACATGGTGGGCAACTCTCCAATGCTCGCCATCGCCTGCACGTTTCGCGGCCAAAAGCGAATGGTCTATGCCAAGGCCGAGAACCTCAACATGACGGGCAGCATCAAGGACCGCATGGCCCTGCACATAGTCAGCCAGGGATACGCGCGCGGGCTGCTGCGGCAGGGAGCGTGGATCGTCGAGGCGACGAGCGGCAATACGGGCATCTCGATCGCCTGCATCGGCCGGGCGATGGGGCATCGGGTGAAGATCTTCATGCCCGACTGGATGAGCCGCGAGCGCATCGAGCTGATCCGCAGCCTCGGAGCGGAGATCGAACTTGTCGGCCGGGACGACGGAGGCTTTCTGGGCAGTATCCAGATGGCCGAGCAGTTCGCGAAGGCGAATGCCGGAGCGTTTCTGCCCCGACAGTTTTCAAACGAAGACAACGTCGTGGCACACGCCCTGGCGACGGGACCCGAGATCTGGTGGCAGCTCCGGTACAACTCGCTCCGGCCCGACGCACTCGTGGCCGGAGTGGGTACGGGCGGCACGATCATGGGCGCGGGGCGATTCCTCAGAGAGATGAACCCATCCATCAAACTGTACCCGCTGGAACCGGCCGACTCGCCCACTCTGACGACCGGACACAAGGTCGGAAAGCATCGGATACAGGGCATCTCCGACGAATTCGTCCCGCCGATCGTCGATCTCGAGTATCTCGACGATGTGGTCGGCGTCGACGACGGCGACGCGATTCTGATGTCGCAAAAGCTGGCCAGCGAGCTTGGAATCGGTGTGGGCATATCCTCCGGGGCCAACTTCCTGGGGGCGCTCGGAGTGCTGGAACGCTACGACGGCGACGCTGTGGTGGTGACGGTCTTTCCCGACGACAACAAGAAGTACCTCAGTACCGATCTGTTGCGCGATGAACCGGCACAGGAGAACTATCTGACCCCGGACGTGAGACTGCTCGGTTTCGGGGCGTACAAGCGTGTCTGTCACACCTGCTGCGATCCAACGGACTGCGTGCAGATCAAGGCGCTCGAGGCGTCTACCGAGCACAAGGATCTGCCCCCCTGTCCCCTGTGGGGCGTTCTGGAGAGCTAGTGAGGACTCCGATGAAGGCGTTGACCGTTTTTTTCGTTGCCGCCGGCGCGCTTCTCGCCGGTACCGCCGTGACCGTGGCCGAGGAGGGCATGTGGCCGCCCTACCAGTTGCCCGAGCTGCGGCAAGCTCTCACCAAAGCCGGGCTCGAGATCGATCCGGGAAAGTTGAGCGATCTCACCGCGCACCCGATGAATGCGGTGATCAGCCTGGGCGGGTGCACCGCGTCGTTTGTTTCACCCGACGGACTGGTCGTCACCAATCACCACTGCGCGTACCGCTCGATTCAGTACAACTCCACCGAGGAGCGCAATCTGCTCGAAGAGGGCTTTATCGCAAAGAGTCGCTCCGAAGAGCTTCCGGCAAGCCCGGGTAGCAGGGTGCTGGTGACGGTGGCCGTCGACGACGTGACCGACCGCATCCTCGACGAGCTGGCCGAGGACCTCGGCGGATACGAGCGCTACCAGGCGATCGAACAACGGGAGAAGACGGTGGTCGCCGAGTGCGAGAAGGACGAGGGACACCGCTGCAACGTCTACTCGTTTTACGGGGGCCTGCAGTACAACCTGATCAAGCAGCTCGAGATCCGGGATGTGCGCCTGGTCTACGCCCCCGCGGACGGAGTCGGCAACTACGGCGGGGATATCGACAACTGGATGTGGCCGCGGCACACAGGCGACTTTTCGTTCTACCGGGCCTACGTCGGTCCCGACGGCAAGCCGGCCGACCACGCCGATGATAACGTGCCGTACCATCCCGAGCATCATCTGACCGTCTCGCGTGCCGGGCTCCGGGAAAGCGATTTCGTGATGGTCGCCGGCTATCCCTTCCGAACGAACCGTTATCGCCTGGCCGGGGAAGTCGAATCCGCGTTCGAGTGGTACTACCCGACACGGCGGGAACTTCTCGCGGAATCGTTGGCGATCATCGAGAACGAAACCGCCGATCGTCCCGATGCGGCGATCAAGTACGCCGGTCGCGTCGCCGGGCTCAACAACTCGATGAAGAATTACCAGGGGCTGCTCGAGAGCTACGCCAAGACGGACGTCGTCGAGCGCAAGCGCCTCGGCGAGGAACAGCTTCGAGCCTGGGTCGCGGACGATGCCGGACGCGATGCCCGGTACGGCAACGCCCTGCAAACCCTGGAAAAGCTGGTCGAGAAGGACGAGGCCCACCGCGAGCGCGATCTGTACTATTCCTCCTTCGCCCGCCAGTCCAGCCTGCTGCGATCCGCGAGAACGCTCTACCGGCTCAGCTACGAGCGCGGCAAGCCCGACCCCGAACGTGAGCCGGGATACCAGGAACGCGATCTGCGGCGGATCAAGGAGCGGCTGACGAGGCTCGATCGCACCTTCGACCCCGCCGTCGACCGCGCCGTGTGGCGACGGATGATCCTGAGGTATGCGGCGATCCTGCCCGATCAACACGTCGAGGCATTCGACGTATGGTTCGGTATTCGCGGAAACGAGATCGACGAGGCCGCTCTCGACAAGCGACTCGACGAAATGTACGAGGGGACCCGGCTCGGTGACCGGGAGATTCGGCTCGGCTGGATGGACGCCAAACCCGAAGCGTTCGAAAAGAGCGACGATCCGTTCATCCGCTTCGCCGTGGCGCTGTTCGACGGCGACATGGCCCGGGAACGCGAGGACAAGGAGCTTCGCGGGCAGTTCAGAACCGCGAGACCGCGCTACATGGATAGCCTGATCGCCTATCGCAACAGCCTGGGCCAGGCCGTCTATCCCGACGCCAACGGTACGTTGCGAGTGACCTACGGCAACGTCAAGGGCTACTCCCCGAAGGACGCGGTGGTGTTCACGCCCTTCACCTGCGTCGACGGCATCCTGGAAAAGGACACCGGCAACGATCCCTTCGACGCCCCACCCGCTCTGCTCGATGCCGTCGCGCAGCGCCGCTTCGGCGAGTACGCCGACCCGGTCCTCCATTCCGTCCCGGTCGATTTTCTCAGCAACGTAGACAGCACTGGAGGCAATTCAGGTTCGCCCACGCTCAACGCCCGGGGCGAGCTGGTCGGTTTGCTGTTCGACGGAACCTACGAGTCGGTCATCTCGGACTGGGACTTCGTGCCCAAGAAGACCCGCTCGATCCACGTGGACATTCGCTACGCTCTCTGGGTCATGGACAGCGTGGACGGAGCCGGACACCTCGTGCAGGAGATGTCATCGCCGGGGGGCGATCGCCAATGATTCGATCATGAACGCCGCGCTCGTCGCCTACCGCACCCTGGTAGAACTCGCCCGCGCAGACGGCGAGGTCTCCGACGAAGAGCGATCGCTGCTCGAGCGCTATCGCCAGGCCCTGGGTCTCGAGAAGGAAACGGCGGACCTGACCGAGCTCGAACCGACGCCGGGTCCGACGCCCTCCCGATCGTTCTCGCCCGAACAGAGCATCCACGTTCTGAAGATGATGATCCGCGTCGCTCACGCCGACGGCATCTTCAGGGATCGTGAGCGCCGGCGAATGGAAGAGGTGGCGCGGAGACTCGGCATCGGCCGCGTCAGGTACGCCGAGATTGTCGTGGGCGTCGAAAGCGACACGCAACGAACCCGGCGAACTCGGCGATCGTACCGGAAGACCCTGCTGGCTCTGGCCGTGGTGCTGGTCGTGGTGGCTGCGGTCTCCATCTATCTGGTCCGTCGCTCAGCGACGACCGAGGAGATGGGCCAGCTGCAGCAGCGGCTCGACGCGATGACGCTCGAGCAGGCCGCGCACGACGAGGAGATCGTACGGCGGTCGATGGAGGACAGCATCGGGATCTCGTCCTTCAAGGAGATCGAGGCGCGCTATGGATCTTCGGTGCTGCTCCTCGTGCTGGCTTACGACGTAGCCCGGGACGGCCAGACGGTCAGCCACTGGTCGAGCGGGACCGGGTTCTTCGTGTCGCCCGACGGGCTGATCGTCACCAACAAGCACGTCGTGCAACCTTGGAAATTCTCGCCCGACATCGCGGCTCAGCTTGCCGCGGGCTTCGAGATCGTCGAGGAGTCGCTGAGGCTGGCGGCATGGCCCGCCGGTGCGAATCTGATCACCGAGCAGGGTGAGTTCGACGTCGACTCGGGCTATTACATTCGGAACGGGACTCTCGAGATCGATCGAATCGCCGAGGATCGCATCGAGGTCCGCGCCGCAGAGCTGTCGGACGGCTCTCCTTACTTCGGCGCGCTGCACGCGATGGGCGATGGCGATCTGGCCGTACTGAAGGCCGAGGTCGCCGAGCCGGTGCGCCCGTTCGCGCTACCCCGGACTCTGCCGGGCGTCGAGAAGCTGGACCCGGTCATGGTGCTCGGCTTTCCGAGGGGCATCGCGATTCTCGAAGGCCGCAAGGCCGAGCTTTCCGCCGCGCTCGGCGAGGTGAGCAAGATCGAGAGCAACATCATGATCACCGCTCCCGTCGTCCCCGGGAACAGCGGTGGCCCCGTGGTCGATCGCCGTGGTCGTGTCGTCGGCGTGGCAACGCTCACACCGGGCCTGGGTCTCGGTATCTGCCTCGGAACGGCTCGCTTACTTCCGCTGCTGCCCGGCGCGGGCGAGTTGATCGACCGTGCGTCGCGCAGCGTCCAGCTTGGGCAGGTCGTCGAGGCCCTGGCCTATCTGGATCTGGCCGATCTACGGGACCCGTCGCCGGAGGAACAAGCGGAGGCGCAGCGGCTCCGGGTCCGACTCGAACAAATCGAGGGTCAGTCGCCGGCCCCCGAGTGACCCGCCGCCTCGGCCGCTTCTTGCCATTCCTCGTACGCGTCGATCGTGTGCTGGCCGTGGGCGTGGATCATCTTGACCAACTCCGGGTCGCTGGCGGTCATGAGCGTGATGTGACCGAACTCGGACTCGATCTCCTCCATCTGCACCCCGGCCATCATCAACTTGCCGTAGGACATGCAGAAGCCGCACAGCGGCACCTGTTCGCCTGACTGCAGCTTCGCCGCAACGGCCGTCATCTTCTGCTCGGCGCGTTTCATCGCCTCCTCGTACTCCTCGTCAACCCGGGAGACCGTGATCAGACCATTCTTGATCAGGTGGTTCTCCCATTCGAGGTGCTCTATCAGACCCTCCTCGGCGAGGTTCTTGCACATCGAGCAGTTGGTCAGATCGAACCAGGGCTTCTCTTCGTCACCCGCCGAGCCGATTCCCACGGCGAGGGCCAAGACGGTCAGCACGAACAACGCGATCCTGATCTTTTTCATGATTCCTCCTCCTCGGAGACCCTACGATACACCCGGCCCCGCTCCTGCTGCACGATCCCCGCGAAAACCGAGCCGGGTCGTTGTTTCGGTGGCCCCATGACGCCAAGCGAAAGGAATCGAGCGCTGGACGGGATCCAGCATCTTGACGCTGTTTTTCGTAGTTATCATACGAGGACAGGTCCGCGCGGTTTTTCGCACGCACCGGATCGGGGACGCTGATGACCACGCCGCACCGCCGCAACGGAACACGGCTCCTGCCGGCGATCGCAGTGATCGTGCTGATCCTCGCCGGCTTGCTGCCGGCGTCGGGTCCTGCCCCTGGGGCCGGCCGCGAAAGTCGCGGACCGGCGGCTCGAGCGGCCGCTTACGTTCCCGGCGAGATCCTGATCCGTTTCAAGGACGAGACGACCAAGCGCGAGCGACGGAGTATCCGTGCCGCTCTCGGCGCACGGCGACTGCGTGGTTTCGGTCGCTCGGGAGAGCACCTGCGACTCGGCGCGGGTCGCACGACCGAGGAGGCCGTCGATCGCTACCGCGACCATCCGCTGGTCAAGTACACCGAACCGAACTATCTCTGGAGCCTCGACCTGCTTCCCGACGATCCGAGATTCGTCGAGTTGTACGGTTTGCGCAACACCGGGCAGACCGGCGGGACTCCCGGAGCCGACATCGACGTCGAGGCCGCGTGGGACCTCACGACGGGCACGCACGAGGTGATCGTCGGCGTCATCGACAGCGGGATCGACTACAACCACCCCGACCTGGCCGCGAACATCTGGATCAATCCGGGAGAGATCCCCAACAACGGTATCGACGACGACGGCAACGGCTACGTCGACGACGTGCGCGGGTGGGATTTCGCCAACGACGACAACGATCCGTTCGACGACTTGGGCCACGGCACGCACGTCGCGGGCACGATCGGCGCGGTGGGTGACAACGGGCGAGGCATCGTCGGCGTAGGCTGGAAGACGCGGCTCGTTCCGTTGAAGTTCATCGCGGAGGACGGTTTCGGCACGACGGCGGGCGCCATCGCCGCCGTGGAGTACGCGACGCGGATCGGCGCGGACATCACAAACAACTCCTGGGGTGGCGGGGCGTTTTCGCAGGGGCTGCTCGACGCGATCCGTGCGGCTTCCGAGGCCGGCGTGCTGTTCGTCGCCTCGGCAGGCAACTCCGGACAGAACACGGATGTGCTTCCGCACTACCCCTCGAGCTACGATTCTCCCAATCTCGTCTCCGTGGCGGCGACGGACCACAAGGATGGCCGGCCCGTTTTTTCGAACTTCGGTCCGCGCAGCGTCGATCTCGGCGCCCCCGGCGTCAACGTGGTCAGCACCTTTCCGGGCGGCGTGTACGGATTCCTCAGCGGCACTTCGATGGCGGCGCCGCACGTTGTCGGTACGGCGGCGCTCGTGCGCTCGCTGGCACCGCGCATCGACGTCGTCGAGCTCAAACAGTTGATCCTGGACAACGTCGATCCGGTGCCGAGCATGTCGATCATCACCGTGTCGGGCGGTCGCCTGAACGCCTTCCGCGCCGTCACCGATCAGGACGAGGTGCCCCCCGGCCCGATCGACGATCTCGCCGCCGACTCTCCGTCCAGCAACTCGATCCGGCTGGGCTGGACGGCCACCGGCGACGACGGAGACGAGGGAACCGCGTCCGCCTACGACCTGCGTTGGGCCACCTGGCCCATCGACGCCGCGACGTTCGCCCTCGCGGCTCGGTCCCCGGATGCTCCCACGCCCCGGAACGCCGGATCGACGGAGACGATCGAGATCGGCGGCCTCGATCCGGACACGACGTACTACTTCGCGCTGCGAGCGCTCGACGAGTGGGGCAACCGCGGACCGATCAGCAATGTCGCCTGGGGGACGACACTTCCCGCGCCGACGTTCTCGTCCTCTCCCGACGCGATCGACCTCGAGCTGTTTGCCGGACAATCGACGATGCGAACGCTGACGGTCCGCAACGTCGGTTTGGGTACGCTCGACTGGCGCGCAACGAGCTCACCGGTCGACAAGTGGCTCGAAGTCGAGCCGCGGGAAGGTCGGCTTGTCGCCGCAGATAGCGAAGACCTGACCCTCGGCATCGAGACTCGGGGATTGGCCCCGGGGCACTACGAGACTTCGATCGACATCGAGACGAACGACCCGGCCAGACCCGTCGTGGGTCATCCCGTAACGCTAGAGCTGATCTCGGCTCCGGCCATCGAGGTCTCTCCGGCGTCGATCGACTTCGGCGAGGCCTTCGTCACCGGCTCGAAGACAATTCCCCTGCAAGTCGTCAACTTCGGGACCGAAACACTGACCGTCAGCGCGGTCGAGCCTGACGATCCGCTCGTCTCGGCGGATCCTGCATCCTTGGCGGTACCGACGGGCGAGAGCAGGGCCATCGACGTGACGTTCACTCCGGAGACGCCGGGAACGCTCGCCGGGTTGATCGCGATCCGTAGCGACGCGCCGAACGCGCCCGTCCTCGAAGTCCCGTTCGGCGGTTCGTCGGCCCCGCCGCCGGGCATTCGGGTCGAACCCCTCTCGGTCCGTGAATCCGTGCTTTCCGGTGAGACGCTCGTCCGTACCCTGCGCGTCCACAACGACGGCGAGAGCCCGCTCGTCGTCGGTCTGTTCTTCGAACCCGGTGCGAATCCGGGCCCCCAGATCTCGTCCCCGTTAATCAACGGCGGGTTCGAGACCGGGGACTTCACCGGTTGGTCGGCGACCAAGAACGACGTCTTCGGGATCACGCCGTGGACCGTCACCGAGGCCGGAGGAGGCTGGTTCGAGAACAGTGAGCCGACCGAGGGCGCCTTCGACGCGTTGAACGGCTTCGAGGGCGGAGCCGCTCTGCGCTACGACCTCGTCCAGGTGTTCACGATTCCCGCCGGCGCGACCCGCGCCGAGCTGAGCTATCTCGACCGCATCCAATGGGATGACCAGAGGGTGCCCGGCAGGCTGGCGCGGATCTACGAGGCCACGATCGAGGATCTCGACGAAAACTTCCTCTCGGTCATCGTCCGCAAGGAGATTCTGTTCGAGGGAAGCGGCTACACCGATCTCGGCTGGCAACCGCGATCGGTCGATCTGCTTCCGTTCGCGGGGCAGACGGTGCGCTTGCACATCCGAGAGCTGATCCGCGAGACCCTCACCGGACCGGCGCAGATCGAATTCGACGCCTTCCGGATCGAGATCGAGGGTTTTCCGGAGTGGCTTCGCGTGAACCCGAAACGGGCCATCGTACCCCCCGGGGAGTTCGCCGATCTCGATTTGATCCTCGACGCGTCGAGTTTCGTCTTCGAGACCTTCGACGGTCTGATCCGCATCGAGACCAACGTCCCGTCGACTCCCGAGCTACTGATTCCCGTCGAGCTCGAGATATTCGGAGCGCCGGACATCGCGATCGGGGGACAGCCGATCGTCGTGGAGTCCACTCGCGACTACACCACGGCCGCTGCGCGGACCGAGCACACGTTGCCGATATCGCGGCCCCCCGGAGGCGGGGGAACAATCGAGATGATCGCCGATGGTGATTTCGGCAGCCCGGACGAATCGACCTCGTTGATCGTCGAGGGCCGGCCGCTGGGTTCGATGGGCAACATCGGCGCCGACTGCGTACCGGTCAGCCGCGCCTTCGATCTCGACGCCGGCGAGCTGGCCTCGCTCGTCGCCGACGGCGTGGTGCAGGCCGAGGTGCAGAACGGCCCGTTCGTCGACCCCGTCTGCGTCGTCAACCGTCACACGGTGCGCCTGGCCTATGCCGCGCCGGCCGACCGCCTCGAATTCGAGGCCGTGTTGGTCGATTCGAGCCGCGAGCTGACCCTCGTCATCGAGAATCGCGGATCGGACGTGCTCGAGGTCGCCTCGATCGCCACTGACCTGCCCGAGTTCTCGCCGGCATTCGCGTCGCTGAGCCTCGCGCCCGGGGCGAGCGCGCCGCTGAGCGTCAGCTTCACGCCCACCGCCCGGGCCGGGTTCGACGCAACGCTGACTGTGTCGAGCAACGACCAGGACAGTCCGATCATCGCGATCGAGCTGACCGGCGCCGGAATCCTACCGCCTCTGATCGGGGTCGAGCCGGCAGGGATCGAGGGACAACTCCCGACCGGAGGAAGGGAAGCTCGCGCACTGACCGTGTCGAATGTCGGCGACGGTCTTCTCGAGCTCGCCGTGGATGTCATTCCGGCATCGGTTTCGTTCGTATCGGTCGAACCGGCCGCGGGCTCGATAGCGCCCGGTGGGTCCCTCGACCTCGACGTCACGCTCGATGCCGCGGGTCTGGCGGGTGGAAGCTATGCGACGGAGATCGTGATTCGCGGGGCCGATCCCGCGACCGTGGATCGCACGGTTCCCGTCGACCTTCTCGTGACCGATGCGCCCGATATAGCGATCGGCGGCCGGCCCCTGACCCTGAGCTCGAGTCTGGAGTTCTCGACGACGGGCGCGCGGACCTTACACACCCTGCAGCCGGTGGAACCGCCTGCCGCGGGCGGGACGTTGAAGTTGACTGTCGTAGGCGACTTCGGCAATGCCGGAGAAGTCGCGACGGTGTCGGTGGACGGAATCACGTTGGGTTCGGTCGGCGGCTCCGGTATCGACTGCGCGTCGCGATCGGGTAGGTTCGACATCGGCGCCGGCGATCTGGCCACGCTGGTGGCCGACGGCGTAATCGTGGTCGAGGTCCGCAACAGCGACTCGGTCGCCGAGATCTGCAGCACGAACAGGCACACGGTGGAGCTGACCTACGACCGGAGCGCGGACCCGCTCGATTTCGGCGCTGTCTTCGTTGGTGAAGTTCTCGACCGGATTCTCGTTGTTCGGAACGTCGGGACCGAGACGCTCCACGTCGATTCGATCGGGGCGACCGTCCCCGGATTCTCCTCTTCGGAGGCGTCGCTCACCGTGGCCCCCGAAGCCATGCATGAGCTCATCGTCCGCTTCGCTCCTACCGCGGCCGGCACCTTCGAAGGCACGCTCGACATCAGCAGCAACGACCCCGACATGCCCGTGCGAAGCGTTGGATTGGTCGCTGTCGCGGCCGAGCCACCCGCGATCCGGGTCGATCCTGAAACGCTCGCTGTCGGGTTGGCGCCGGACGGACGGGAACGACGCGTTCTGACCGTCGCCAACGACGGCAACGGACCGCTCGAGTTCAAAGCTGCCGTGGCGCCGGCCGGGACAAGCTTCGTTTCGCTCGAGACAACGACCGGTTCGGTCGCACCGGGAGGTTCGCTCGACCTCGCCGTCGACTTCGACGCCACGGGTCTCGTCGGCGGCATCTACACGGCGGCGATCGACCTGGAAAGCAACGACCCGCGGACGCCCCACTGGAGCGTGCCGCTGACGCTCACGGTCGTCGGTACGCCGGACCTCTCGCTGTCCACGGGCCGCCTCGACTTCGGCGAGGTCTTCCTGGGCGGATTGGGCGAGCTGACCCTGTTGCTGGAAAACGTGGGAACCGACATCCTGGACGTCACCTCGATCGTCAGCGACACGGCCGAGTTCGTCCCCTCGACGGGAGCACTCGTCCTCGGGCCGGGAACGACGGAGGCGTTGTCGGTGACGTTCCGTCCCTCCGCGGCGGGTACGCTGGCCGGCACGCTCACCCTCTCGAGCAACGATCCGGACGCTCCCGTGGTGGGGATCGACCTGAGCGGTGTCGGCGCGGAGCCACCGGTGATCGCCGTCGATCCTGCGGCCTTTGACGAGACCGTGGCAGCCGGAGCGAGCCGGACAAGAACGCTGAGGGTCTCGAACGCCGGCGGCTCACCGCTGGAGTTCCACCTGCTCGTCACACCGCAAACGCCCGCGCCTTCGCCGTTGGATTCGGCGGTCTTCGACCCCGAGTTCGAGCTTCTCGCGCCGGGTCCCGAACCACTGACCTGTGTCGTCGGCGATCCGGCGCGGCGTCATCTCTATGTGCAGGGCCGGGGAACGGAGTCGTTCTACCGTTACGTGGCTCCGACCCAGACCTGGGAGTTGCTGTCCGGGGCGCCGCTGGCATCGGACGAGGGTTGCGGCGCCGCTTTGCTCGACGGAAGGATCTACACCTCCTACGCGGATGACGACCGGCTCGGTGTCTACAACATTGCCACCGATACGTGGACCACGTTATCCGCACCGCTCGGCGACACGGCCGTGATCGCCAGCAACGGCGAGACCTATCTGTACCAGATTCGCGGCTCGGTCGGCCGAAGCATCGACCCGGCAACCGGAGCAACACGTCAGATCGCGACACCCCCGTTTCCGTTCGGCCCGCAGGCCAACCTGCGTCACATGGACGGCGTGCTCTACGCTCATCAGGGCGAGGGTGGGAACCTGTTTGCCTCCTACGACATCTCGGCTAATCGGTGGAGCATGCTCCCGGCGCTTCCCGCGGGCGCGGTACTCGGCGCCGCGGTCGACCCCGTCGGACGGGCCTACTTCGCTTACGGCCCGCACGGAGGCGCGAACCTCTACCGTTACTCGATCGAGGCGCGCGTCTGGGAGACCGCGACGATCCCGTTTTTCACGGTCGAGGACGGGGGCATGGCGTGGCTGCCCTCCCCCGTTTCCGGAATCCACCTCGCGCGCGGTGCGGGCGGAGCCGAATTCGCCCGCGCTCTCACCCCCGCGACCTTCGTCGGCGTCGATCCGTTCTCGGGAACGGTCGCTCCGTTCGAATCGATGACGATCGACGTCACGTTCGACGCGACCGATCTCCTGGCCGGCCTCTACGAGGCCGAGATCGAGATCTCGAGCAACGACGTTGTCTCGCCGCGGACCGGCATAGCTGCTCGACTCTCCGTTTCGGGAGCGCCGGAGCTCTCGGTCTCCGCGGATCGTCTCGACTTCGACGAAGTCTTCGTCGGCACCCGCCGCGAGTTGCCGCTCGTCATCGAGAACGTCGGAACCGATCGGCTCGAGGTGACTTCGATCGCCGGCGACGCCGCGGGCTTTTCGGCCTCACCGACCGCGTTGAGCCTTGCACCGGGAACGAGCGAGAGCGTGACGATCGCCTTCTCGCCCACGAGCGCGGGCGAGGCGAGCGCTACGCTGAGCGTTGCGAGCAACGACCCCGACGCTCCCACGGTCGATATCCCTCTGAGCGGCATCGGCGTCGAGCCTCCCGTAGTCAACGTCGATCCGGCAAGTCTGGACACGACCCTCGTCGAGGAGACACGACAAACCCGCAGGCTGACCTTGTCCAATACGGGACTCGGCGAGCTCCAATTCACTCTCGACATCGTCCCGGCGGGCTCGACCTTCGTCACGCTGGGTGCCGCCTCGGGCAGCGTACCGCCTTCGGCATCGATCGAGCTCCAGGTGACCTTCGACGCAACCGGCCTTCCCCTCGGCGCCTATCCGGCGGAGATTCAAGTAACGACCGACGATCCGTTCCGTTCCGTCATCGTCGTGCCTTCGTCGTTGACCGTCGTGGGATTGCCGGAGATCTCGATCGCGGGCGAGCCTGTCGTGCTGGAGTCGACGACGAGCTACCGCTTCGCCGGCGCCCGGACGATCCACGCGTTGCCCGTGACCGTCCCACCGGCAGGCCGCGGCAGCTTCGAGCTGATCGCCGAGGGCGACTTCGGCAACTCCAACGAGTCCGCGACGGCCGTCGCCGAGGGTCTGGAGCTGGGTGCGGTCGGAGGAGCCGGTGCGGACTGCTCCGTCTTTACGGCTCTCTTTCCCGTCGCCGCGGACGATCTGGCCGCACTCGTGCAGGACGGTGTGATCGAGATCGAGGTGCAGAACGCCCAGCGCGTCGGTGACTTCTGTCCGTCCAACCGGCACACCGTGCGGATGCTCTACAACGGATCCGCCGAGACGCTCGATTTTGGCACCGTCTTTCTCGAATCCTCGGGCGAGCTGGCACTGCTGGTCGAGAACCTCGGGTCGGCCGTGCTGGAAATCGGCTCGATCGCGATCGACACACAGGAGTTTTCAGCCTCCGCGACGTCGCTGAGCCTGCTTCCCGGATCTTCCGAGACGGTCACGATCGCGTTCGCGCCGTCGGCGTCGACGACCTTCAGCGGCACGCTGACCATCGAGAGCAACGATCCCGACACTCCGCTGACCCAGACGCTGCTGACGGGGGTCGGCATCGGGGCTCCCGCCCTGAATCTCTCGCCTTCCGCGATCGACGTCACGCTGTTCGAGGGTGGGCGATCGACGCAGGTGCTGGCGCTGTCCAACCCCGGCGCCGGGCCCCTGGAATTCTCGCTCGCCGTGATGCCCGCGAACGCGACTTTCGTGGGCCTCGACAGGGTCGCGGGTACGGTGCCGCCGGGAGGCTCGGTCGAAGTCGCCGTCGTTCTCGACGGTGTGGGGCTGCCGCCAGGGGCTTACGCCGCCGCGATCGAGGTCGCGAGCAACGACCCGGAGCGGCCGCTGACGGCGGTGCCGGTGTCGCTCGGCGTCCTCTCGGCACCGAACATCTCTTTCGTGGGTGAGCGAGTCACGATCGAATCGCGAGAGGACTACTTTGCCTCCGGCGCGCGGACCACGCACGTGTTGCCGATCGCGATTCCGCCGGCGGGCGACGGTCAATTCGAGTTGATCGGCGACGGCGACTTCGGGTTGTCGATCGAGTTCGCGATCATGACGGCCGAGGGCGTGGTGATTGGATCGATCGGTGGCGTCGGCTCCGACTGCGTACCGGCGTTCGGCAGGTTTACGGTCGACGCCGACGTGCTCTCGGCCCTCGTCGACGACGGCGTCGTCGAGGCCGAGGTCCAGAACGTCCTGTCGGTCGATCCGATCTGTCCCGACAACGCCCACACCGTGAAGCTGAGCTACGACGCCATGCGCGACCGGCTCGACTTCGGCGGCGTCTTTCTGGGCCAGACCGGGTCGCGCTCGATTACCGTTTTCAACGAGGGCAGCCAGACTCTCGAGATCGCGACCATCGCCAGCGACATGGCCGGGTCCGTCGTCACGCCCGCGAGCGCGACACTCGCTCCCGGAGAGTCACGGCAGGTCGTCGTTACGTTTTCGCCCGGGGACGCCGGCCTTTTCGAGGGAGCGCTGACGCTCGCCAGCAACGATCCGGACACACCCGTGCTGTCGGTTCCCGTCGGCGGCACCGGAGTCGAGCCTCCCGTCGTCGGCGTGGATCCGCTGTCCGTCGTCGTCACACTCTTCGAGGGCCGTCAGGAGAGGCGCGGCCTGACCCTCTCCAACTCCGGTCGAAGCCCGCTCGATTTTTCGATCGAGCTACGGCCCCCCACCGGCTTCGAATCCAGCTTCACTCTGTTCGGGACGGACGGTGGGGAGGGCAACCTGTACACCATCGACCCCGAGACCGGCGAGGCGACCTTCGTGGGGCAGATGGGAATCCGGGCGCCCTCGTTGGCGGTCGACCCGACGACCGGTGTGATGTACGCGGGCCAGGGTGGTGGGACGCCGGCGCTGTACACCGTCGATCCGGCTACCGGAATCGTGAGCCTGGTCGCCGACACGGGACTCGGCTTCGCGTCGCTTCCGGGGCTGGACTTCGACGCTAGCGGAGCGCTTTACGCCTCGGTCAATGCAATCGACGATGCCGCAACCGGCGGCGACAGCCTCGCCATCATCAACAAGTCCACCGGTGTGGCCCGCATCGTCGGCGAGTTCGGCGACGGCATCGGCACGGAAGGCGGGCACGCGGGCATTGAGGGTATCGCCTTCGACCCGACAACCGGCACGCTGTACGGCACCTCCGGCGCGGCGCCTCGAACGACTGCCGAGCCCGCGCTCTACGTGATCGACCCGATCACCGGGACCGCGACGCCGATCGGTCCGATCGCCGACAGTGCGGGCGAGAGCGTGCCGGGTGGCGTCGTCAGCCTGCAATTCGACCCCGACGGCATCCTGTTCGGGGGGACCGGACAGCGCACGGGCAACTTGGTTCGCATCGACCCCGCGACCGGACGGTTCACCCTTGTCGGAAACGCCGTATCCGGAAGCCTCGGCGGTCTGGCGTTGCGCGAGAATCCGCCCGACCTGTCGTTCGTCGACGTGAGCCCGGCGGCGGGCACGGTCGCGCCCTTCGGCGAAGTCGAGCTGGACGTGACGCTCGACCCCCGGGGGCTCGCGCCCGGTCTGTTCGGCGCCACGATCGCGCTCCGGAGCAACGATCCCGAGCGGCCGGTCGTCGAGATCCCCGTCGAGATGACGGTCGTCGGCCTTCCCGACATCGCGGTGCCCGGCGAGAGGATCGTGCTGGAATCGATCGAGGACTTCACCGACATAGGAGCCACGACCTCGCACACGCTGGCCGTCGCCCGTCCCGCCGGAGGGGCGATGCTCGAGTTGATCGCCGAGGGGGACTTCGGTTCGGCCAGCGAAGTCGCACGAATCCTCGTCGACGGCGTCGACTTCGGCTCCGTGGGCAACACCGACTCGGACTGCTTCCCCGCCGTCGGTGCGTTCGCCCTCGCGGCGAGCGATCTCGCGGGTCTCGTCTCCGACGGCGCCATCGACGTCGAGATCGCCAACTCACCGACGGTCGGCACATTCTGCGTGCTCAACCGCCACACCGTGCGCCTGAGCTACGACACACCGCTCGAGCGGTTGAATCTCGGCACCGTCTTCCTCGGCTACGAACGGACCCATCCCCTGATCATCAAGAACGACGGGCGGGCCGAGTTGCGAGTCACTTCGATCGCGGTCGACACACCGGATATCGACGTCGGATCCTCGTCCGTGACGATTCCTCCCTTCGCCTCGGTAGAGATTCCGATCACCTACACTCCCCTCACCGTCGGGCCCCTGGCCGCGACGTTGGCCATCGCATCCAACGACCCCGACGAACCAGAGCTGACGATCGAGATCGTGGCCGAGGCGTTGGAGGCCCCCGCCGCCGCGGTCGATCCCGCCTTCGTCGAGGCGGCACTGCCCCCGCGCGGCGATCGCGTCAGGACCGAAACGCTCCGCCTGACCAACACGGGTGGAAGCGATCTCGTCTGGACCATCGACCTGTTCGAGATCTTCGGCCCGCCCCCCGTCGTCAAAGAGTGGAGCGGGCGGCCCAAGGGCGACGAGGCGGACAACGGCATGGGGGCGCTGGCGATCGAGCGTACGGGTGGCCCCGATGCTTTTGGTTACCAGTTCGCGGACAGCGATCGACCCAACGGGCCCGCCTTCGACTGGATCGACATCTCCGAGAGTGGAATCCCGATCCCGATCTCGGAAGACGACGAGAACTCCGGCCCGATACGAGTCGGCTTCGGCTTTCCGTTCTACGGAACGACGCAGGACTTCGTCAACGTCAGCTCGAACGGCTGGTTGAGCTTCTCGAGCGAGAAGACCAGCTACAGCAATCCCGATTCGCTACCCAACGCGGGCTTCTCGATACCCGAGAATCTGATCGCCCCGTTCTGGGACGACCTGGACCCGGGGGGAGCCGGATCGATCCACTATCTCGCCGACGGGTCCCGGTTCATCGTTCAGTACAGCGGAATCGGCCGCTTCGCCTCTTCGGCCGCGCTTTCGTTCCAGGTCGTTTTGTACCCGTCGGGGAAGATTGTCTTTAACTATCTGTCGATGCTCGGCGCGCTCGACAGCGCGACGATCGGGATCCAGAACGGTGACCGTACGATCGGTTTGCTCGTCGCCTACAACGAGAGCTACGTTCACGACCGGCTGGCGATCGAGATCGCTCCCATCGCGCCGTGGTCCACGGCGGCACCCACCTCGGGCGTCTTGCCGGCCGGTAGCTTTGCCGACATCGAGGTCGAGCTCTCCTCTTCGGAGCTCGATGCGGGTGACTATCTCGCGGAAGTGCTGATTCGATCGAACGATCCGGTGAACGGCGAGATTCGCGTGCCGGTGACGTTGCGCGCGGCGGAGGTGGAGCTTGATTCCTTCGAGATCCGACCGCGCACCATTAATACGCGATCGCGCGGTCGAACCATCCGAGCCTCGCTTCAGCTCCCGCTGGCGTACGACCCTCGTGACGTAGACGTCTCCAGCGTCTCGCTCTACGGCGTCTTGTTCGCCGAGCACCATCCCGTCGAATTCGCGGACGAGAACGGCGATGGTGTCGAGGAGGTTGTTCTCCGGTTCGACCGCCGCCGGTTGGTGCAGTTGTTGCCCGAGGGTGGGGAGGTCGCGGTGACCGTTTCCGGGGAGGTGGCGGGCGAGGTTTGGTTTACCGGTACGACTACGGTGCGGGTCGGGATTCACGGTGATTCGGGACTCGTTCGGCCCGCTCGTGGCGAGGCCGCCCACTCGGCCAGTTCCTTGG